>OBOI01000201.1_pt1 | contig 24105 bp, 22 predicted proteins | sample 1670151 | NCBI WGS metagenome assembly OBOI01 (sample SAMEA104232303, study PRJEB22302) | sediment metagenome | biome: forest; feature: aquifer; material: sediment | place: USA | collected 2011-08-07 | depth 0.01 m | reverse complement strand
CGATCACCACCTCGCCGTTCAAGACGATATAGTCCACGTCCCGCTTGAATAGCACATGGGCCTTCAAGGCCTGGTTCAGGTGATGGAGGTAGTCGATGTTCTTGGGGTCATAGAGGTTGTCGATGGCGAGCATCTTTTCCCCCAGCTCCACCCCCTCGTCGTTTAAGGCCAGGGTCCTCGCCTTCTCGTCCAAGGTGTAGTGCTGCTCGACCTTGAAATGGGGAATGATGCGGTTGACCTTTTCATAGAGTTCGGTGGTCATCTCGGAGGGTCCGGAGATGATCAGCGGGGTCCGGGCCTCGTCGATCAGGATGCTGTCCACCTCGTCGACGATGGCGAAGTAAAATTTACGCTGGCAGTAATCGGCCAAGTCGAACTTCATGTTGTCGCGCAGGTAATCGAAACCGAATTCGTTATTGGTGCCGTAGGTGACATCGGCGTGGTAGGATGCGCGGCGTTCCTCATCGTTCAAGCCGTGGAGGATGGTGCCCACCGTGAGCCCCAGAAAGCGGTAGACCTCGCCCATCCACTTGGCGTCACGCCGGGCCAGGTAGTCGTTGACCGTCACCACGTGCACACCCTTGCCGGCCAAGGCATTCAGATAGACCGGCAGGGTGGCGACCAGGGTCTTGCCCTCGCCGGTCTTCATCTCGGCGATACACCCCTGGTGCAGGATGATGCCGCCCACCAGCTGGACATCGTAGGCCCGCATGCCCAGGACCCGCTTGCCCGCCTCCCGGGCCACGGCAAAGGCCTCGGGCAGGATATCATCCAGGGTCGCCCCTTGGGCCAACCGTTCCCTGAACTCGCCGGTCTTGGCCTTCAGGCCGTCATCGTCCAAGGCCTGCACCCCGGGCTCCAAGCTGTTGATCTTATCGATAATGGGCCTAATCTTCTTCAGGACCCGGTCGTTCTTGCTGCCAAAGACCTTGGTCAATACCTTACCAATCATAACTTCACGACTCCATAGTCAAGAATAAATTGTATCTGCTCAGGTTGTTAAAACCGTGGGACTGTTGGCGGTGGCCACGGACAGCTAAGGCGCCGTGTTCACCCCGTCCCCTTCAATTCTCCCCTTTTTCCCAGAGCATGGCGGTCTCGTTGCAATCGGGAAACTTCGGGCAGTTGATGCAGTCGCTCCACACCTTATGGGGCAACTCGTTCTTGTCGATCTCGCGAAAACCGAGCTTTTTAAAGAAGCCGGGCTGGTAGGTCAAGGTGAAGACTTTGCTGATCCCCAAGAGGTCGGCCTCGTCCAGGCAGGAGCGGACCAGTTTAGTACCGATATCCTGCCCCTGAAAGCGCTCCAGGACCGCCATGGAACGGATCTCGGCCAGGTTCTCCCAACAGACATGGAGGGCGGCCGAGCCAATCACCATCTCGGCCAGGCCAACGGTGGCGGCGGGATCAGGGGCCACAAACACCTTAAAATCACGCAACTGATCATACAGGGAACTGAGCGACCTGCCAAGCAACATTCCCTGGGCCGCAAAATGGCTGAGCAGGGCATGGATCTCTTTGACATCGGCCATGGTGGCGTTACGAATCATAGCAGACCTTATGCAATAAATTACGAATGACGAACGAGAAAATACGAATTAGATGGTGCATTACGAATGAATGACGAAGCCAACCATTCGTAATTCGTAATTTTTAATTCGTAATTTCATTAGGGCAAGCGTTGCTGGCTTTCGGAGACCAGGCTGATGAAGACCTTGTTCTGCTCACTGGCCTCCAAGGTAGTGGCCAAACCATTGGCCTCGGCAAGGCTGTCGAATTTTCCGACCAGAACCCGGTAGAAGTTACCATCGGCCTCGGGCTTGATATAGAAGGCCTGATAGTCACGGACCCGCCACTGCAGCACCGCCTTCAAGGCCCGCTGCTCCTCACGAAAGGCCCCGACCTGGATGGCAAAAAATGAGGCGCCACCGTCGTCCTTGGCTTGGACCTCGCTCTTGGCTGGTAACGGGGTGGCGGGCTCTGTCGTCGCCTCGGTGGTTACGGGGCTCGCCTCGGCCGTTACTTGGCTCGCCTCGGTGGTTACAGGGCTCGTCTCGGCCTTGGGCTCCGGGGGAGCGGCCGGCACCACCGCGGCCGGGGTATCTTTTTTCATCATCTTGACCGCGGCGCTCACGAACTCCCGCGGGTCACCGGAGGCCAGGGTGGACTGAAGACCGGACTGACCGGTCCACACCCCAAACAGGTACATCCACAGAAAGATGCAGAAAGAGACCACCGCCAGCCCAAGCAAGCCGCCGATCCCCAACTCGATACGGACGAAGGCGTTCTCTTTGGGGGCTTTCCGTACCATGGGGGGTTACATGGTCTCCGGGGCCTTGACCCCAATCAGCACCAACCCGTTGCGGAAGACCGTGCGCAGGCCATTCACCAACCACAGCCGGGCCCGGCTCAACTCTTGGTCTTCCGAGAGCACCCGATGCTTGCCGTAAAAGCCGTGGAATTTTCCGGCCAACTCCTGCAAGGAGTAGATAATGCGATGGGGGGCCAAATCGCAGGCCGCGCTCCGCACCAACCCGGGGTAGGCCGCCATGGCCTTCAACAGGTCAAGCTCTTCCGGCTCCACCAGCAGGTCAAAGCGCACCGTGGCCATGGCGCCCAGTTCGGCCCCACGCTCCGCTGCCTGGCGCAGCAGGCTGCACATCCGGGCGTGTCCGTACTGTACGTAGTAGACCGGGTTCTCTTGACTCTGTTTGGTGGCCAGATCGAGGTCAAACTCCAGCTGGCTGTCGGCCTTGCGCATCAAGAAGAAAAAACGGGCCACGTCGGCCCCAACCTCGTTAAGCAACTCATCGACAGTGACATAGGTGGCCTTACGGGTCGACATCTTGACCTGTTTGCCCTCCCGCAGCAGGGTCACGAACTGGTGGAGCACCACCTGGACCTTGCTTGCGTCGTAGCCCAAGGCCCGGATCCCGGCCATGACGTCAGGGACCGTGGCGATATGATCGGAGCCAAAGATATTGATCATCCAATCGAAACCACGCTTGAACTTTTCGCGATGGTAGGCGATATCCGGCAGGCGGTAGGTGGGCTCGCCGCTGCTCTTGATGATCACCCGGTCCTGATCCAGCCCCAGCTCCGTGGTCTTGAACCACACCGCCCCGTCTTGATCATAGACCAACCCCTTGGCGCGCAACTGGGCCACCACGTCATCGATATGGCCGTCGTCGTAGAGGGTGTGCTCGTTGAAGTAGTTGTCAAAGTGGATATTGAGCCGCTCCAGGGTGCCATTGATGTCGGCAAAGATTGCCTCCACGGCCTTGACCTTGAAGGGGGTCAGGTCATCCGTCCCCTGCAATGCGCTACCGTGCTCGGCCTGCAACGCCTTGGCGATGTCAACGATGTAGTCCCCTTGATAGCCGTCCTCGGGAAACTCGCTCGGCACCCCCAACAGCTCCAAATAGCGGGCCTGGACCGATTGGGCCAGCACCCGCATCTGGCGGCCGGCGTCATTAAAGTAGTACTCCCGGGTCACCTCATGGCCGGTGGCCACCAGCAGACGGCAGATGGCATCCCCGAGCACGGCCTGCCGGCCATGGCCGACACTGAGCGGCCCGGTGGGGTTGGCGCTGACAAACTCCACCAGCACCTTTTTGCCCTCGCCGCCCCGGCTCAGGCCAAAGGCCTCATCCTGGCCGCAGACCTCGGTCACGACCGACTGCCAGACCTCGGGGCGGATATAGCAGTTGACAAAGCCGGGGCCGGCGATCTCGACTTTGGCCAGCAGCGGCGAGCCGGCGAGCAGCTCAAGCAGTTGCGCCGCCACGGCCCGGGGGTTCTTCTTCTCCCGGCCGGCGACCACCAGGGCCAAGTTGGTGGCCAGGTCACCCTGCCCTTCCCGTTTCGGCTGTTCCAAGGTATAGGTGCCGGCGGCCTCGGCGGACCAGTAGTGGCGTGCAACCCCTTCGAGGAAACAGCGGTCAAGGATCTCTTTCAAACGTGTACGGATCATAAATTAACTGCTCAGGTTAGAGGTTGACGGTTGACGGTTACCAGTTGCGGGTGACGGTAGGGGGTGCCCATGGGCGGCACGTGCCGCGGAAGTGTTTCTTGGCCGGCACTCGTTAGTTGTCAGCCAGCACAGGGACAAAGGGAGGCCTAGCGGACACCGGAAGGGGACAAGGTCGCCCTTTACCCCCCCTCGTACTCCCTGTGGTTGTTGTTGCCGAAGAGGCATAACACCTCGTAGTGGATGGTCCGCATCCAGCCGGCGATCTCGTGGGCGCTGATCTCGCCCAGGCCCTGCGGTCCCGCCTGCCGCCCCATCAGCACCACCTCGTCGCCCACCACAGCCCCGGGGATATCGGTGATGTCGACCACGCAGACATTCATGCAGATGCGGCCGCAGACCGGTGCCCTCTGGCCGCGGATCAGCACCTGGGCCTGACCGGTGAGGGAACGGAGATAGCCATCGGCATACCCCACCGGCAACAGGGCCAGCCGCGACGGCCGCTGGGTGCGATGGAGATGACCGTAACTCACCCCGTAGCCCGTGGGCACCTCCTTGACCTGCACCACCCGGCTACGAAACGACATCACCGGCTGCAAGGCCAGGCGTTCACGGCACCAGGGCGCCTCGGCGGGATAACAACCATAGAGGGCGATCCCGGGCCGGACCAGATCATGGTGGGCCTCCGGGCAGCCCATGACCGCCGCCGAATTGGCGATATGGGCCAACACCCCCTCCTGCCCGCGGCAGTCGGCCAGCACCTGGCCAAAGAGCAGATTCTGCTCCCGGGTCACACCGCCATCCTGATCAGCCATGGGGAAGTGACTCAAGACCCCGGCCAGAAAGAGACCCGGCAGCCCATGAATCGCCGCCATAAAGGACGGCACCTCGGCCGGCATAATGCCGAACCTACCCATGCCGACATCGACTTTTAGATGGACCCCGATCCTGGTCTCCCTGGCCACGGCGCGGGCGGAGAGGCGTTCCAGGGTGGCCAGATCAAAGACCACCGGGGTCAGGTGATAGCGGATCAACTCATCCGCGCCATCCCACCCCAAAAAGATCACCACCTGGCCGCCAATTCCGGCCTCGCGCAGGGCAATCCCCTCTTCAACTTCCGCCACCCCGAAGTGCTCGGCCCCGGCCCTGGCCAAGGCCTTGGCCGACTGGATCAAACCGTGACCGTAGGCCTCGGACTTGATCATGGCCAACACCCGGACCCCTGGCCCGACCGCGCCCGAGATCGCCTGAAAATTGGCCTTCAGGGCACCTAGATCGATGGTGACTTTATTGAATGAGGTAGCGCCCATGTTCAGCGAAGCCCACACCCGGGCTCAGGAGGGGTAATGAATGGCCCGCTGCCAAAGGAGCCGGCTGGAGAAAAAGAGGGCCCAGCCAATGGCCACATAGAGGGTACCGATCCACTCCCCGGGGAGAGCGGAGCGCCTGAGGAGGATGCCCGCCGTCATCATCACCGCCACCAGGCCCCACATCTTAAGGGAATAGACCCCGCCCAGACACGCCCCCTCCTCCTTGCCGGAGAGGCGCAGCAAATTCTTGTGCGCGGCTTTGTCCAGCAAGAATAGGGATTTAGCTGTCCCCACGGCCACGGCGGGCAGGAAGAGCCACAGCCTGCCCGCGGCGTGGAGAAAGAGGCCACCCCTGGTCATCAGCAGGATGCCCACCAGACTCCAAATCGATGCAGCCAAACGGTGATGCGTGCGGAGAGATGCTCCGGGTTTACAGGTCAGCCCCATCCAAGCCTCCGGCCATGGGCGGATAGACAAAATAAAAAGGCCCATCCCCTTCACGGAGACAGGCCTCTTGTTACCAATACAGCAAACGGAGGCTAATTAGGCCTCGCTGACCGTGATGGCGCCTGACGGACAGGTCTCGACACAGGTCTCGCAACCGAGACACTCGTCGATATTGACGGGCTCAGCCTTGCCGTCAACCATCTCCAAAACCTGAGCGGGGCAAGCGTTTACGCATTCTTCATCACCAGTGCATTTGTCCTTATCAACAACAACATTCCACATGACAACTCCTCCATCAATATTAAGTGAATAACTTGCTCAGCAGGTCGCCCCACTGCTCGAAAACCCATCAATTAAACTAATTGACCATTAATGCAAGGCCTTTTTTTTGTCAACAAAAACTTCGTATTCAGCCTGGCTGCGGGGCAATGTTTTTTCTCCGGATCACCCCCCGGATCACGCATGGCAAACAGCGCCCGCCACCCTCCCCTGCCGTGAAAAAGTACTCGCCATCGCCATGCCAATCGCGTTACAATGGCGCCCGGCTCGACGCTCCCTGGGGCAACCGGGCCATGTTCAGCCTGACACCGACCTCTACCGCCGGGAACGCTACCAGAAGAGCGCCATCACCGGCATCGTCCTCTCTCCCCAAGGAGCCAGCAATGACAAAACAGCAGAACAAGCCACAAACGGTAATGAGCCGCGCCCTCAAATCAGAACTGGCGATGATCGCCGGGATCATGGAAGGGAGTCCCGATGCCGTCGGCGTGGCGGTCATCCGCCTGGAGTGCGGCTGCCGCAAGATGGCGGCGGTGGACAGGAAGGGGGACCCGGCCAGCAAGATCATCGCCTACCGGGACGGCGCCGAATCGATTTGCGCCAAATGCCAGGAGGACCACGGCGCCTTCCACCGGGTGACCGAGACCTTCATCGACTGGGCCGACCAGAATCTCAGCGATGACGACAAGGTGGAGATCGAAGTCAAGGTCCTGGGCAACCGCCCCCTCCCCCAGTAAGGGCCTCGGCAAGAAATAAGCGTCCAAAGATTGCGCCGGATTTCGGTTCGGCTTCAAGGCGTAGCAAGGGGCGCATAGCAGCGCTATGTAACCCTTGCTACAACGTAGAAGACGGGCCGAAAGACAAGCAAGATTGGATGATTATTTCTTGCCGAGGCCCTAAAGCCCGATATCAGTAGCGCAAGCCCACCCTCTCCCGCACCAGATCCAGGGTGACGGTGGCCCGGGCCCGGGCCTTCTCCGCCCCCCGGGCCAGGATCGTCCGCACCGCGCCCGGGTCCTTGGCCAGCATCTCCCGGCGCTCACGGGCCTCGGCGAAGAACTCCCACAACAGGTCCACCAGTTCCAGCTTAATGTAGCCATAGGCCGCGCCGCCGTTCCGGTAGAGGTTCTCCACCTCGACCAGGCGTTCCGGGGCGGCAAAGAGTTTGAAGATCTTGAACAGGTTACACTGCTCCGGGTCTTTCGGCGCCTCCACCGGGGTGGCATCGGTCTGGATGGCCATCACCGACTTTTTCAACTCCTTGGCGGTCTGAAAGATGTTGATGGTGTTGCCGTAGGACTTGGACATCTTCTGACCGTCAAGGCCGGGGACCGTGGCCACGTTGGTGTCGATCACCGGCTCCGGCAGGACAAAGGTGTCGCCAAAGGTGTTGTTGAACTTGATGGCGATGTCGCGAGCCACCTCCAGATGCTGCTTCTGGTCCTTGCCCACCGGCACCCTCTCCGCCTGGTAGAGCAGGATATCGGCCGCCATCAGCACCGGGTAGGCGAAGAGGCCGTGACTGGCGGCGATGCCCTTGGCGACCTTGTCCTTGTAAGAGTGACAACGCTCCAACAACCCCATGGGGGTAAGGGTGGAGAGGATCCAGGTCAGTTCGGTCACCTCCGGCACATCGGACTGGACCCAGAAGATGCAGCGCTCCGGATCAAGCCCCAGGGCCATAAAATCCATGGCCGCGTTCATGGTGTCCCGGGCCAGCCGCCCGGGGTCCAAAACCGAGGTCATGGCGTGCAAGTTGACGATAAAGGCGTAGAGTTCCCCCTGATCCATGGTCTTGATCATGGGGCGCATCATGCCGAAATAGTTGCCGATATGGAGCTGCCCAGAGGGCTGAATACCAGAGAGGGTCTTCATGGTGCGTGGCCTCGTGTGCGTGGCATAAAAAAATGGGGGAGCGCAATCTCTCACGCCCCCCCATGACCGTAACGCGAATCAATTGCGCTTACTTCACTTCCTCAAAATCGGCGTCCACCACGTTGTCGTCCTTGGCTGCCCCGCCGCCGGCACCACCGGCAGCACCGCCGCCGCCCTGTTCCTTGGAGGCCTGGGAGTACATAATCTCGGCCAACTTATGGGAGGCCTGGGTCAAGGCCTCGACATCGGCCTTGATGGCGTCGGCATCATCACCGGTCATGCTCTTCTTGACCTTGTCGATGGCCGTTTCCACACTCTTGCGGGTGGCCTCATCGACCTTGTCGCCCACATCCTTTAAGCTCTTCTCGGTGGCGTAGATCATGGAGTCGGCCTGGTTCTTGGCCTCGATCAGGGTCTTGCGCTTGCGGTCCTCATCGGCATGGGACTCGGCATCGCTCATCATGCGCTTGATCTCCGCCTCGGAGAGGCCGCTGGAGGCGGTAATCTTGATGGACTGCTGCTTGCCGGTGCCCAGGTCCTTGGCCGAGACATGGAGGATGCCGTTGGCATCCAGGTCAAAGGTCACCTCGACCTGGGGCACGCCCCGGGGTGCCGGCGGGATATCCGCCAGCTCGAAGCGGCCGATGGACTTGTTGTCGTTGGCCATCTCCCGCTCGCCCTGGAGGACGTGGATGGAGACGGCGGGCTGGTTGTCGGCGGCAGTGGAAAAGACCTGACTCTTCTTGGTGGGGATGGTGGTGTTCTTTTCGATCAACTTGGTGGTCACCCCGCCCAGGGTCTCGATCCCCAGGGAGAGCGGAGTCACGTCGAGGAGCAGCACGTCCTTGACATCGCCCTTCAACACCCCGCCCTGGATGGCGGCGCCGATGGCCACCACTTCGTCCGGGTTGACCCCCTTGTGGGGCTCCTTGCCGAAGATATCACGCACCTTCTGCTGCACCATGGGCATGCGGGTCATGCCGCCCACCAGGATGACCTCGTCGATCTCGGAGGCGGAAAGGCCCGCGTCCTTCAAGGCTACCTGACAAGGACGCACCGTGCGCTCCACCAGATCAGCCACCAGGGTCTCGAATTTGGCCCGGCTCAACTTGATATTCATGTGCTTGGGGCCGGAGGCGTCGGCAGTGATGAAGGGGAGGTTGATGTCGGTCTCCATGGTGGTGGAGAGCTCCTTCTTGGCCTTCTCCGCCTCCTCCTTCAAGCGCTGCAGGGCCATGTTGTCCTTGCGCAGGTCGATGCCGTTGTCGCGTTTGAACTCGTCGGCCAGCCAGTTGACCACCCGCATGTCGAAGTCCTCGCCACCCAGGAAGGTATCACCGTTGGTGGATTTGACCTCGAAGACCCCATCGCCGATCTCGAGCACCGAGATATCGAAGGTGCCGCCCCCCAGGTCAAAGACCGCGATCTTCTCCTCGTGCTTCTTGTCCAGACCGTAGGCCAAGGCCGCGGCGGTAGGCTCATTGATGATGCGCTTGACATCCAGGCCGGCGATGCGGCCGGCGTCCTTGGTGGCCTGGCGCTGGCTGTCATTGAAATAGGCCGGCACCGTGATCACCGCCTCGGTGACCGTCTCGCCCAGGTACTCCTCGGCGGTCTGCTTCATCTTGCCCAGGATCATGGCGGAGACCTCGGCGGCCGTGTACTTTTTGCCATCGATCTCCACCTCCGCGTCACCCTGGCTCCCCTTGACGATATTAAACGGGCTGAGTTCAATGCTCTTGGCCACCTCCCGGTCATCGAACTTACGGCCGATCAAGCGCTTGATGGCGAACAGGGTCTTGGTGGGGTTGGTCACCGCCTGACGCTTGGCCACCTGGCCCACCAAACGTTCGCCGCTGGCGGAAAAGGCGACAATGGAAGGGGTGGTCCGATTCCCTTCCGCATTGGTAATGACCTGAGGGTCACCACCTTCCATGATTGCCACGCAAGAGTTGGTGGTCCCTAAATCAATGCCGATTATCTTTCCCATGTCTTTCTCCTTATCGAAAACGTAAAAAAATGATCCCTATTAATATGTAATGACCGGTCAGCCTTTGTCCGCGGCCGAACCAGCGCTTATGCGCAACTCTTGGCCACGACGACCTTGGCGGCCCGCAGCAGACGCTCTTTATACAAGTACCCCTTTTCAAACTCCCGGATCACGGATTGGGGAGGAACAGCATCACTCTCCTCCATGACCAAGGCCTCGTGAAAATTGGGGTCAAAGGGCTGACCCACACTCTCCATGGGGGTGAGACCAAACTTGGCGGTGGCGGAGAGCAACCCCTTCAGGGTCAGTTCCACCCCGGCGCGCATGCCCTTGACATCGTCGGTGCCGTTTTCGTGGGCCAAGGCCCGCTCCAGATTATCGATGCTCGGCAACAACTCCTTGAGCAGCCCCTCTTCCGCGTACTTGAAGGAGGTCTCCCGCTCGCGGATCATCCTCTTTTTGTAGTTATCGAAATCAGCGGCCAAGCGCAACAACTTGTCCTGGAGTTCCTGCTTTTCCGCCTCCAAGGTGGCCAAGGCATCAGCGGCACCGCTCTCCGTGGCCTGGTCCGTATTCTCTCCCTGCTCCACCTCGCCGCTCGTGGCTGCCTCGGCGATCTGCGTCTCGGTCAACACCCCGTCGTCTGTCAATTCCTGCTCGTTAGTCCCTAACACCAAATCCCTCCATCGCTCTATTCATAACCCACACCTCCTGCCCTGGCAGAGATACCCCTCCGCCATCACCCCTGCGGGGCACTCCCCGGGCGGGCAGTCAAGGAATGGCAGTAACGCTAATCGCATTCCCTTACCTCTTTTGGCCGAAACCTACGGCTGGCAAGGCTTTCACGGGGCACACCCCTGTAAATGACAGCTATGGTAAGTATCGATTCCGGGGTTGTCAAGGAAGTCGCCAGAAAAATCACCCACCCCAAAAGGGGCAGGCCTTGGCCATCTCCTTGCGCGTCCCGGGAGCTCTCCTGCCCCGCTTGGCAAGCCACCAGGACAAAAAAAAAGCCGCCTAGGCATAGGCGGCTGGGAAGTGCATGGGCTGGCTGCTGCCCTCTTATGAGGCCAGATACTGCCGGATGGAGTCGGCGATGGTGGTGAAGATCTGGCGGAACACGGTCTCGTCCTTCTCCAGCAGGGTCACCCGCAGACCCTGCAACTCCGTGGCGAAAGAACTGAGCGGCACCGTGCACACCCCGGTGGCGCCCAACATATAGTAGACAAAGCGTTTATCCAGGGAGACCCCCTCGGGGTTGACCAACAGCTCCACCTGCTTCTTGACCTCCGGATTGGCAATGGCGAGGGTCTGGGTCCGATTCAAGCGGCCCTCGGCAAAGACCACGCTCATGTAAAAGGCGCCGTTGGTCCGGTTCACCAGGATGCCGTCAATCCCCTTCAGGCAGTCATAGGCGATATTGGAGTAGCGTTCATAGCGATCGATGCGCTCCTGGAGATAGGAGCCATACAGCGGGTGCTCCAACAGTCGCGGCAGCACCGCCTGGGGCAGGGTGGTGGAACAGACCTCCAGCATCTTGGCGTTCAGGATGGACTGCACGTACTTCTCAAACATCGGCTTCTTGCTGGCGTTATAGACCTCGATCCAGCCGCAACGGCCGCCCGGCCACGGCATCTCCTTGGAGAGGCCGCGCATGGCAATGGCCGGGACATCGCCGATCAGGTCGGAGATGGGCAGGGTCTTGTAGCCGTTATAGACGATATTGAGATAGACCTCGTCGCAGACCACAAACAGGTCGTACTTTTTGGCCAGACGGATGATGCCTCCGAGGATGGACTCGGAGTAGACCGCGCCGGTGGGGTTGTCCGGATTGATGATCAGGATGCCGGCCACGGTGGGGTTATACTTGATCCGTTTTTCCAGGTCGTCCAGATCCGGGTACCAATTGTTGTTGGGGTCCAGGAGATAGGTCACCGGCCGGTCGCCGGCATGGGCGGCCTCGGCCGAGGAGTGGGTGGTGTAGCTCGGGGTCGGCATCACCACCCGGGCCGTGGGCCGCAGGAAGCCGTAGATCTTGCTGATGGCGTCGCCCAAACCGTTAAAGAAGAGGATGTCCTCCGGGGTGATCTGAGCGCCCCCCCGCTGGTTGGTCCTCTGGGCGATAAACTCGCGGGTGGCCAGGATGCCGCGGGTGGGCGAATAGCCATAGGTCGAATCCTGCTGGGCCAGATCGATGACGATATCCTTCATCCATTGGGGGATATGCTCGCCCTTGGCAATGGGGTCGCCGATGTTCTCCCAATAGGTGCGCATGCCGAGCTTCTGCAATTTTTCCCCGACCGTGACTATGTTGCGGATCTCATAGGTCAACTCGCCGGCACCACTATGAACAATATTTGTACGCATGGTCATCACCACTATACGAAAGGCCCATGCCCAAAAAAATTTGGGGCAACCGCGGACTTCCGGATTCAAGAGAAAAAGGAAAGGGAAAGAGTTCGGGAGGAAGTGACCGCGATCAGGGCCATACCGGCCCGCATGCCACTACCATGAAGGGCTCATATCTAGCACAGGCTTGGGGGATAGTCAAGACACGGCATGGGGAGGCGGCACCTTAATGACCAGGGCCGCGGTCAAGCGATTTGGTTGATGTTCATTTGGCGGGGGGTACCGCTGGTTGGCGGATAGGGGGTACGGTAGGCCGCGTACCCTTGACGGGAGTTGCCAGGGCCGGCAGGCGAGCGCTGGGTCAGCCCGGCGCCTGCCTGTTGATAGACCTGGCGGGCCGCGCCTCCACCGGACGCGGCCGCATCCGTATCCTCTGTTGGCTGCGGGCTAGCCGGCTGAGGGGTCACGGAGCGGGCCTGGAACAGCTCCTTGGATGCCTCGGCAATCTGCAAGGTGGCATGGGCCGCCACCCGTTGATCCTGGGGCGACGGGTCGGACGGGGCCAGGGCCGCCTGACGGATGATCTGCATCTTCAGGATGGTCGCCTCCGGGGTCCTCTCCTTGCCGGTATCGATCTGCACCTCGCCACCGACCGCATAATTCTGCCCGTCCGGTCCCCGCTGGTAACTGAAGCTGGCCCCACCCCGGGCATAGCCGCCGGCGGCGGAGAGATGGGCCAACTCGTGGGCCTTGACCGCCTGATCCACCTGCTGCAACTGCCGGACCAAGTCCAGCTCCGCACGGGAGAGGAGTTCGCCATTGGGCGCTTTGCTGGCTGTGGGCTCCTCCTCGCTCTTAGCCGGCTCGGCAGGAGCAGCAGCCCCGTCCTTCGCAGCGGCCGGCGCCCCGCCCCCTGTCTCCGGTGCCGGTGGCGGTTCGGCCCCCGGGGGCGAAGCCTCCTCCCCACGCGCCGCGCCACCCCTGGCGTCCTGACGGCTGTAGCCAACCCGGCTCGCGCCATTGGCGACATTACGCCAGGGCTCGCCCCGGGTAAAGACCGCCCCGGAATCGGCGGCAGGGGCCTGAGTCCCGGGCCTCCCCGGGCCTAAGGGCGAGAATCGCCCCGGCGGCAGGTTGGCAATAAGGGAGTTGATGCTCAATGCGGGCATGGAGGAGAGCTCTGACGAAAGAGACGAACAAAGTCATCCTTGAGGTGAGGTGTACGCCGCTCGTCCGTGAGCGGCGGCAAAGAGGGCCGGTAAATTTCGTATCGGCAAGAGGAGGGAAGAACTTAAATAGAAAAAACCCGTTCAGGTTAGGGGGCAGAGGGGCACGGTGCTCCAATCTTAATGCCACCCGTTAGCCGTTCACCGCGCCTCCCCTTCCTTCCCCCGCTCCTCCATGGGCACAAAGGGGCGGGTCACCGGACCGACGTAGATCTGCCGTGGCCGGCCAATGCGCCAGTTGTCGTCATCCCACATCTCTTTCCAGTGGGCGATCCACCCGGGCAACCGGCCCAGGGCGAACATGACGGTGAACATGTCCGTGGGAATGCCGATGGCCTTATAGATGATGCCGCTGTAGAAGTCGACATTGGGGTAGAGCCTGCGTTCGACAAAATAGGAGTCGGTGAGGGCCACCTCCTCGATCTCCTTGGCCAGATCCAGGAGCGGGTCATTGATATGCAGGGCCTGGAGGACGTCGTCGCAGGCCTTCTTGATGATCCGGGCCCGGGGGTCATGGCTCTTGTAGACCCGGTGACCGAAGCCCACCAGGCGGAAGGGATCATTGGGGTCCTTGGCCTTTTCGATATACTTCCGGTAGTTCCCCCCCTCCAGGTGGATCCGCTCCAGCATCTCGATCACCGCCTGATTGGCCCCGCCGTGCAGCGGCCCCCACAGGGCGCTGATCCCGGCCGAGATCGAGGCGTAGAGATTGACGTGGGCGCTGCCCACCAGACGCACGGTGGAGGTGGAGCAGTTCTGCTCGTGATCGCCGTGCAGGATCAACAGCTTGTTTAAGGCCTCGACGATGATCGGGTTGACCTCATAGGGGTTGACCGAGGAGTGGAACATCATGTTCAGGAAGTTGGCGCAGTACGAATAGTCGTGCCGGGGGTAGACCAACGGCTGGCCCATGGCCTTCTTGTAGGAGAAGGCGGCAATGGTCCGCACCTTGGAGATCAAGCGCGCGGTCATGCGGTCGATCTTGATCATCGGGTTGGTGATCATGTCCGGATAGAAGACCGAGAGGGCGTTGACCATGGAGGAGAGGATCGACATCGGCGGCGAGCCCGGGGGGAAACGATCGAAGAAGTGGACCATGTCCTCATGGATCAGGGCGTACTTATTGAGCATCCCCGAGAACTCCTTGAGTTCGGTCACCGTGGGCAGAAAACCGTGGACCAGGAGATAGGCCACCTCGATAAAGGTGCACTTTTCAGCCAGGTCCTCAATGGGGTAGCCCCGGTAGTTCAAAATCCCCTGGTCGCCATCCAGGTAGGTGATGGTGCTGGCGCAGGAGCCGGTGTTCACATAGCCGTAGTCCAAGGTGATGTAACCGGTCTTGCTGCGGAGCTTGCTGATATCGATGGCCCGCTCCCCCTCTTCGCCGATCAGGATCGGCAATTCGTACTCCTTGCCATCCAGGGTGAGTTTGGCCTTCTCCTTGACATAGTATTTCTCTAACTTCATGGGACTTCTCCTTCGCAAAATACATTCATGACCAAGCCCGCCCCGGCCTTTTGCCTTCCGCGCCCGAGCGACTCAGGCCTCTACGCTGCTGGTGTTTAGCTGGTTGGTTACGAAACGGGATGAGACACGAGTCGTGTCGGCACCACCATGCCGATCGCAAGGGACCAAACAGCCTCAAGCCCATGGCCTAACCAAGCTCCGTCCCTTCCCACGGGGGTGGGGTGAACATTAGCGAACACCCCCTCTTGCGCTGCTGTCGGCAATGAGGTAAAAGGGTGGGCTCACGGTTTCGATATAACAAAATTCCATCTGTTCTTCAATGCCATTAACCAGCCCACTCCAGGACCGCCTCTCCATCTTCCGGCATCAGGTCACCCTCTATCCGGTCTCCTGCGAGGCCCTGGCCAATGGCCGCTCGGACCTGGAGTGGCTGGAGGCAGTCCTGGCCGCCGGGGTGCGCATCGTGCAACTGCGGGACAAGCTCTCCAATGACCGCGCCCTGTTCGAAAAGGCCAGACTCTTTCGCCAGCAGACCAGCAAGGCCGGGGCACTGCTGATCATCAACAACCGGCTCGACATCGCCCTGGCCGTTGACGCCGACGGCATCCATCTCGGCAACAGCGACCTGCCGGCCGCGGAGGCCCGGCGCCTAGCCCCGGAGCTGATCATCGGCGTCTCGGCCAACACGGCGGAGCAGGCCGCCAGCGCAGCGGCCCGGGGGGCCTCCTACTACAATATCGGCCCCCTCTACCCCACCGCCACCAAAGAGGGGCTCTCCACCTTTTTGGGGGCCGAGGCCATTGAGACCTTCGCCGCCCGCTCGGAGTTGCCGTTCACGGTGATGGGCGGCATCAAGTTCGACCACCTGGCCACCCTCACCGCCCTGGGCGCCAGACGGATTGCCGTGGTCACCGCCCTCAGCCAAGCAGCGGATATCGAGGCCGAGACCCGAAAGTGGCTGGCCGCGCTCCGCTAATCCCGACTCACCTTCCACCGGCAAACCCCCATGACCCTGACTGACCACAAAAACGCCATCCTGCTGCTCATGGAATTCGCGGTGAACGACGAGGACCAGCCCCCGGCCCGCGAACTGGTGGAACACTACGCGGGCGACGCCATCGCCCTCCATCTCTTTCACGAGTTCTACAGCTTTCTGCCGGATGCGGAAAATGACGCCATCCGCATCCTCCGCCGGCTGGATAAGCGGGGCGGCAATTTCCTGATCGCCGCCACCACCATCCGGGACACCTATCTCTATCTCTGCAACAATGAAGGGGCGGAGTTTCTGGGGGACCACCGGGACGGGATCTGGGACGAGGAGGTCTTGGCCTATTTCGGCCACACGCGAGAGGAGGCCTTGGCCAAATACGCGGATCTCACGGCCTTTCCGGTATACACCCCGGTCAGCCTCGACCCGCGGCTCTGCCTGGTATGCGCGGTGGACCCAGGCGAGTTTCACCGCCTGGGCTGCCCGGTGGAGGTCTGTCCGTGGTGCGGCGGCCAACTGACCCACTGCAACTGCCGCTTCACCCAGGTCGGCGTTGACCGCTTCGCCACCGATGCCCAACTGGAAAACTTCATCGCGGCCCTGGAGGCCAAGGGCCGCATCCCCTTCGACCCCACCGACCAGAGCATCGGCTTTACGGCCCCAACCCCCTAGGGAGTGGCGGATGCCCTGGGCCCGTTGCCCCGCCGCGGCTAGGGGTCCGCTTACTGCACCTGATTCAAATAGCGATAGAACTCGGAATCCGCCGCGATAACCAGCCGAGTGTTGGCACCGACGGTCTGCTCGTAGCTCTCCAGGGTCTTGAAAAAGGCGTAGAACTCCGGGTCCTGGTTATAGGCCTCGGCGTAGATGCGGCTGGCCTCGGCATCGGCCTTACCCTTGATCTGCTCGGCCTCCTGACGCGCCGAGGAGGTAACCGTCTTCAACTCCCGATCCACCTTGCCCAAAATCTCCGCCTTCTGCCCCTCACCCTGGGAACGCTTCTCCGCCGCAATCCGCTTCCGCTCCGAGATCATCCGCTCATAGACCTTGCTCTGCACCGTGTCGATATAGTTGACCCGTTTGAACATGACATCCACCAGTTCGATGCCGTATTTCACCGTGGCCAGCGAGGCGTTTTTATGGATCATATCCGCCAGTTTGTCGCGGCCCAGGGTGATCGGCTCGTCATCGCCCCGCTCCCTGGACCTCTCGCCAGGGGTCCAATCCGAACTGCGGATGATCTCCACCAGATTGTTTTTGTTGACCATGTCCCGCACCGTGGAGTCGATGATGTCGTCCAGGATGGTCTGCGCCCGGATCTCGTTGTTCACCGCCTGGAGGAAGACCAGGGCGTTGGCGATCCGCCAGCGGGCCGTGACATCGACATAGACAAAGGTCTTGTCCTTGGTGGGGATCTGGTTGGCGTCGCCGTCCCAGATCAGGATCTTCTTGTCAAAGTAGGCCACCTCCTGCACAAAGGGGGTCTTAAAATGGAGCCCCGGGCTCACCGCCGGCTCACCCACCGGGCGGCCGAACTGGGTGACCACCGCCTGCACCCCTTCCGGCAAGATGAAAAAGCTGTTCCAGACCGCGATCAGCACGATGCCGACCACGCCGATAAGTATCATGCGGATAATCTTCTGCACTAGGGTACCTCCGATAATTTGTATTCATCCCCAAGGCCGGCATGGCCGTGGGATATCTTGGGCCTCGGCAAACGGGACAGACCCGTGCCTTACCGTGGTTCGTCACTGAGCGGCATCGATCTTGACCGGGGCCGGGGCCGGCAGCGCCGCCTTGCCGAGGTCGAGAAACGGCGTGATGGCATGCTGTTCCTTGTCAATGAGATAGATGGAGTCCACCTTGGGCAGGATCTTCTCCATGGTCTCCAGGTACATCCTTCTCCTGGTCACCTGCTTGGCCAGGGTGTACTCGTGGAGGATGTTCAGGAAGCGGCCCGCTTCGCCCTTGGCCAGATTCACCCGCTCCACCGCGTAGCCGTGGGCCTCCTCCAGGATCTGCTTGGCGCTGCCCTTGGCCTTGGGGATCACCCGGTTGTAGTTCTCCTCGGCCTCGTTGACCAAGCGCTTCATGTCCTGGTCCGCCTCATTGACCTCGTTAAAGGCCGGCTTGACGGCATCAGGCGGGTTGACATCCTGAAGCTTGACCGTGACGATCTTGATCCCGCTCTCGTAGGCGTCCAAGGTCTTCTGCAGGTCCTGGGACATGGACTGCTCAATGATCTCCCGATTCTGGAGGGCATAATCAAAGTCCTGGTTGCCCATCACCCGGCGGATGGACTTTTCCGAGACATCCCGCACCGCCTGCTCGGTATCCTTGACCTTAAACAGGTAGAGCAGCGGGTCATGGACCTTGTACTGGACAATCCACTCCACATCGATGACATTCTTGTCCCCGGTGAGGATCAGGGACTCTGCCTCGAACCCTTGTTTCTCGTAGACCGTCTTCTGTCCGGGGATCTTGGTACGGAAGCCGAACTCCTGCTTGCGCACGGTCTCCACGTCAACCTTGATCAGGGTGTCCAGCATGGGGGCCTTGAAATTCAGCCCGGGATTGGTGATCCCTTGGATCTTGCCCAGCCGCAGGATGACCCCGCGTTCCCCGGGCTCAATGGTATAAAACGATGAGGAGAGGATGTTCAAGAGCAGCAGGATGCCGATCACCATCACCACCTTGGAGAGGATGGCCCCCAAGCCCGCGGACATTGGCCCCGGTTCTCCCCCCTGCTGGCCACCCGAACTCGACCCGCCCCCTTCAAAGCTATCCTTGATCTTCTTCAACAGGAGGGCGATCAACTCCTCCGGTGTCGGCGGTCCCTTTTTCTTACCCCACGGCGGGGGGCGGTTTGGGGTACTCATAGTCTATCCCTTTTACGTTCGCCTACTTTTCATGAGATCATCTCGCCCGCGGAGGCGTGGAGAGCACTCTCTCCCTGCCGATATGGTACCCTTGCTCGGCAGAGATGCCAAGTATCACTGATTTAGCCCTGCTTGACAACAGGAATTACGAATTAAGAATTACGAATTAATCAATCCAACTATTCGTAATTCTTAATTCGTAATTCGTAATTTTTAATTCAAAACCGCCAGCCACCAGGCGGCCAGGACCACCAGCAAGCTGCCGATGCCGAGCACCGCTTGGCTGGGGCCGGAGTGCCAGCGCCTGCCCAACCGCAACCCTTGCCAGCAGAGGCCGCAGACCACTCCCACGCCCAACCCCCAGAGATGGGCACCCACATCCGTCTTCTCCCCCTCGGTGCCCAGCATGGCCAACAGACCGGCCCCGGCCCCCAAGGGCAAGAGCAGGGCGCGGGGGGAGCGGGAGCCGACCATGCGGATGCCGGAGAGGCAACCGATGACGCCAAAGACCGCCGTGGAAAAACCGACAAAGCGGTGCTCCCCCCCATGGTAGAGGGCGTTACAGTAATTGCCCAAGGCCCCGGTGAGCAGGGCCACGAACCACACCCCCCCGCCGCCGGTGAGGCCGGCCAGGAACAAGAGCACGAGGCCGCCCAAGGCGATATTGCCCACGAGATGACTGACGTCGGCGTGGAGGGTGAGTCCGGTGATCACCCGCCACGGCTCATGGCCGGCCACGATCAGCCGCGACTCCACCGCCCCCTGGCGGAACCACGGATTGTCCGCGGTCCATGGCCCAGTCAGGGCATGGAAGGCCATGAGCCCCGCCAGGATGGTAATCACCCCCCAACCGCCATCCTCTCTGGCCACCACCGGCGCGCCCGTGGCCAGCGGGGGCCAGTGGCGATTCTCATCCTCAAAGGCGGCCAGATGGTAGCGGGCCTTTTGCAGCTGCTCCGGGCGGACCTGCAGCGACCACCCCGCCGGCCCCTTGACCACCCGATGGCTGATATTAACCGCCAGCAGCACCAAGGAGCACAACTCCACCCGGGTCTGCGACCCTTGGACCACGGCGACCCGCGCCGGGACCTGCTGCTCTGCCGCAAGGGGCGCATCCGCATCAATCATGAGTTACCACCATCTACGGCTAAGGGCGAGACCCGCCAGGAGGAGCGGCTGATGGACAAAATAGATGACCAGTGAGTGCCTGCCACTCCAGGAGAGGAGAGGCAGGGGCCAAGTCTGGGAGAGGTCCGGCAGCGGGCGGCAGGGCTGGCCGCCGGGATAGAACCGCTCGCCCAGGAAGAGGCCGACCAGCAAGGGGCCGAACCAGGGGATGAGCGGGGCATAATCGACACTGCTGAAACCGTGGGGCTTCAGCCCCAACCACAAAAACCAGGGGTGATCAAGCTCCAAGCCGGAGGTAAAGGCGGATGCCGCCAGCACCAGGCAGCCAACCGTGAGAGCCAAGCGCGGCCGCCCCAGGAAGGGATAGGCCAGGATGAGCCCCAGGCCGATCAGGTGGAGGACCCCAAAGATGACCATCTGCTCGCCGGCCGCCAACCAGGTGGCCCCGGTGACCAGGCAGCCAAGCCCCATGAGGGTCAGCCCCCGGCCCAGAACCTTGGCAAAATCGCCTTGGCGCCCTGCCGGCAAGGGGCTTGCGGCGGCAGAGCCGTGCCGGCGGGCCTGACTCAAGGTGAGCGAGACCCCGGCGAGCAGGATGAACGACCCGGCCACCAAACGGGCGAAGAGGTCCAGGGCGGGCGATTGCAGCCAGGCGAGGCCCGCGAAGTAGACCAGATCAAAGAGAAAATTCGAAATCAGCATCAGCAGCACCGCCAGACCACGCAGGCAGTCGATCTCCCAACGCCGGGCAGGGACGCTGTTCAATCGTTCCCCTGGGCCAACCCTTCAAGCAGTGCACTGATCTCTTGCGCCTTATCCATCCGCCCCATCCCCTGGTAGACAAGCACCAACTCGCCCAAGGTCCGGGGATGGCCAGGCACCCGCTCCAGGATCTGCTGGCAGGCCTTCTCGGCCTCGGTCCAGTTCCCTTGGGTGCGGTAGAGTTTGGACATGCCAAGCAGGGCGTAGAGGTCGAAGCCAACTTGGAGACTGCGCATATAGTGCTCCAGGGACTGGTCCAACTTCTCCAAGTTGAGCATGGCATCGCCGACCCGGGTCAGCAGATCCTGATTGTGCGGCTCATGCTCCAGGATCTTCGACCACCAGAAGATCGCCTGATCAAGGTTCGCCAACCCCCGCTGGCAATCCCCCAAGCCGAAGAGGGCAAAGGAGTTCCACGATTCGATGCTGGCGGCCTTTTCATAAAACTCGGCGGCCCGCTCATACTCCCGGCGCCGGCGATAGATGTTGCCGACCATGGTCAACACCGCGACGTAGCTGTCATCCAGACTCAACAGCTTATCGAAATACGCCAAGGCCTTATCATCGTTCTCCACCTTATAGTAGAGGCTGCCGATGCCGAGCAGGGCATACTTATCCTCGCTGTTGACCGCCAAGGCCTTCAGGTAAAAGGCCTCGGCCTTGTCGAAGTTGCCGGTCTTGTTGAACGACTCCGCCAGCCGCACCATGACGTAGATATCGTCCTTGTTGCAGTCCAGGTAGCGCATCCAATAGGGGATGGCCCGCTTGTGCTGGAGGATACCCCGGTAGGAGTCGCCAATGCCGCGCAGGGCAAAGACATTGATGGCATCAAACTCCAGCACCCGTTCGTAGTAAGCGATGGACTCATCGTACTTCTTCATCTCCCGGGTGGTGTCACCCAGTCCCACCAGGATATAGGAGTTTTGGGGATCCAGTTCCAGGGCCTCGCGGAACACCGCCTCCGCCTCGCTGTAGAGATGCTTGCGCAGATAGCTCCGCCCCAGCTTACTCAGGCGCAGGACATCCTTCTTGGGCTTGCTCCTGGTGGAGGTGGTCTCGCTATCCGCCTCCGCCCATTTTTTATAGGCCGGGTGAATCCGGTCCACGGTCACCGTAATCCACTCCGGGACCTCATAGGGGTGATGCTGGTTGAGCCAAGCCTCGATCCGTTCCGTGTTCTCGGCGAGGAATTTGATGGTCAAGCGACACTCCTTGGCACTGGCCACCTCCCCCTCCCAGCGATAAAAGCTCTTGATCCCCCCATCGATCTGGACGCAGACCGCCAGCCGCGCCTCCACGATCTCCCGTGCCAAGCGCTCGGCGTCCACCGAATTCGCCACTGTTGTCCATCCAATGTTCATGACTGTATTCCTTTCAGTAATTTATGCCTGTTCACCGTTGTCATCTCCCCCTGCGATACCAGGCCAACCCCTTTTTCATGGTGATGGGGAAGGCACCGAGGAGGACAAAGGAGAGCAGCAGCCCCGGCGAGACAATCCCGGCCAGGGAGTCGATCTTGGCCAGCTCCTTGCCGGCGTTGACAAAGACCATGGTCCCCAGCAACATCCCCACCTGGGAGACCCAGTAAAAGGTAAACAGCGGCATCCTGGTCAGCCCCATCACCAGGTTGATCACGAAAAACGGGACAATCGGGATCAACCGCAGGGTAAAGAGATAGAAGGCCCCCTCTTGCGCGATCCCCTGGTTGACCGTGGCCAGGGCAGTGGCGAAGCGGGTCTGGACCCACTCCCGCAGCAGGACCCGGGCCACGTAACAGGCAAGGGTGGCGCCAATGGTACTGGCGCAGGAGACCACCAGGGTGCCCAGCCAAAATCCGAACAAGGCCCCGCCGGCCAACCCCAGGACCACCGCCCCGGGCAGGGAGAGGGCAGTCACCAGGATATAGACCGCCATGTAGCCCGCGATCACCACGAGCGGCTCGCCGGCATACAGGGCCTGAAGCTTGGCCTGGGAGCCCTTGAGGTACGCCAGGGTCAGATAGTGGCCCAGGTCGAACCAGAAAAAGAGGGCCACCAATCCTGCCCCGATGAGGAGTAGGGCTATTTTTTTGCTCCGGTCCGCCGTCATGGTTGCCTGCCCCTGTACCTCAGGGGAGTGCCCCCCCTCACGTGAAACCCGCCCCGGCGGTACAGGCGTAACAGTGATCCGACACCGCGATGGTGGCCCCTGCTTGCGGCAGCGCCAATAGCTCGCTGACATGACGCCGGCCCCCGGCCAGACCAAGGTTGATGGCCAGATTGAAGTCGCAGTCATGAAGCAGACCATCAAAGCCTACGGAGATCAAGCTGCGGCACATCACCCCGTCCAAGGCTGCCGGGTTGAAACAGGAGGCGAGGCGTGCCATGTAGTCATTATAATTCCCACTCCGCTCCAACCACGCGCGAAACCGGCCCAGGGGGACATTGACAAAGGAGAACAGGCTGTTGAAACGGATTCCCCACTTGTGGGCCAGGACCTGATGAAAACGCGCCTCCATCTCCCCTTGGGCCGTGGGGATAAAGGCCCCGGCCGGGTTGGAGACCAGATCGAGCTCCAGGCCGCTCCCCTCCTGACCGTAGCCCAGTCCGTTCAACTCCCTGAGCACCGCCAGCGAGGTCCGAAATACGCCCGTCCCCCGCTGGGAGTCGGCCTGGGCCTCGTTCAGGGCCGGAAACGAGGCGATAATCACCACCCGCTCTCGCCGGCAGAGTTCAAGCAGCCCCGCCCGGGCCGCTTCCTCCATGGCCACCAGGTTCGAGCGCAGGAGGAGGCGGGGGGTGTGGGGCCGCAAGCCGGCGATCAGCGAGGGGAGCAGGGGGTTCATCTCCGGGGCGCCGCCGGTGATATCGATGCAAGAAAAAGGGAATCTGGCCGCCAAGGCCTCGACCTGATCCATGGTCGCGCGGGTCATGACCTCGGGCCGAGCCGGCCCCGCCTCCAAGTGACAGTGGCGACAGGCCAGATTACACAGACGCCCGACATTGACCTGCAAGGTTGAGGTTTGCGCCCTGGTCAGGGTGAGGCCATGCCTGGTCAGGGTCTCGGCAAAAGAGGGCCAACGGGCCACGGAGTTCCGGGTCATGGCGATGGGTACCTGCCTGACGAGGGAGGGCGCGCTTCCCCTCTGGCCTTGCCGTCCACCAGCTTAGAGCGACAGCTTGCCCGCGACATTCCGCATCTGCACCCCATGCACCAGGGAGGCCCCACCGCGGATGGCCGTGGCCACATGGATGGCCTCGGTCATCTCCGCCTTGTTGGAGCCCTTTTCCAGACAGGATTGGGTATAGGCGTCGATGCAGTAGGGGCACTGCACGGCATGGGCCACGGCCAGGGCGATCAGGGCCTTCTCCCGGCCGCTCAACTCACCTTCGGCAAAGACGGCATGGTAATAATCAAAAAATTTCTGGGCCAGCTCCGGCGCCCCTTCGGCGATAT
>OBOI01000200.1_pt1 | contig 24207 bp, 27 predicted proteins | sample 1670151 | NCBI WGS metagenome assembly OBOI01 (sample SAMEA104232303, study PRJEB22302) | sediment metagenome | biome: forest; feature: aquifer; material: sediment | place: USA | collected 2011-08-07 | depth 0.01 m | reverse complement strand
GTGCCCTTAAGTAAGATGGTGGCCCGGGTCTACGGCCGTTTCACCTACAAGAAACTGGCCATGGTCCTGGCGGCCAACCCCCAGCTCAGCGACCCGGATCAAGTCGCCCCCAAGACCGCGATCACCTTTCCCCTGCTGACCAGCAACGAGCCCCCTGACCCGGCCGGGGCGTTGCGCTTGGAACTGGCCCGTACCCCCACCCTGGCCGCGACCTATGCCCTGGTCAAGGAGTATCCGGAGGGGGCGCCGCCGCTGTTGATCAAACCCTTGCTGACCTCTGGGAGTGGTCTTGTCTTCCGCGTGGTTTTGGAAGAGGCCTTTAGGGATGAAGGGTCGGCACGGGCGGCCATCGCCCGTCTCCCCTCGTTATGGCAAGCCAAGGCCCAAGTACGGAGCGGGGAGCAACCCTAGCCCGCTCACCTCCCGCGAAAAAACCGCAACCGCAGGGCGTTGGAGACCACGGACACCGAACTCAGGGCCATGGCTCCGCCGGCAATCATGGGGTTCAAGGTCGGACCCCCCATCAGGGTCAACAGCCCGGCAGCCACCGGGATACCGATCACATTATAGGCCAAGGCCCAAAACAGATTCTGGCGGATGTTGCGCATGGTGGCCCGGCTCAGTTGCAGGGCCGTGACCACCCCCCGTAGATCCCCCTTCATCAGCACGATGTCGCCGGACTCGATGGCCACATCCACCCCGGTGCCCATGGCCATGCCCACATCGGCCACCGCCATGGCCGGGGCGTCGTTGATGCCGTCACCGACCATGGCCACCCGCACCCCCTCCCCTTGCAGAGCCTTGATGCGCAGAGCCTTCTCCTCGGGCAGGACCTGGGCCAGCACCTCATCGATCCCGGCCTGACGGGCAATGGCCCGGGCCGTGACCTCATGGTCGCCGGTCAGCATGATCACCCTGAGCCCCATGGCCCGCAGCTCGGCCACTGTCTGCCGGCTCTCCTCCTTGATGCGATCACTAACCCCGATGATTGCGGCCATCGCCCCATCCACCGCCAAATAGAGGGCGGTGGCCCCCTCTTGGGCCAAGGCCTCGGCCCCCTTGACCATGCCATCAACCCCGGCCACCCCCTCCTCCCGCATCAGCGCCAAATTGCCGATCAACAGCGTCTGGCCCGCGACCGTGGCCCTTACCCCTTTGCCGGGCAGGGCGGTGAAGGCCTCCACCGGCTGGAGGGTGCACCCTTTGCTGCGGGCCAGATCGCAAATGGCCTGGGCCAAGGGGTGTTCCGAGGCGTTCTCCACGCTGGCCACCAAGGCCAAGAGGGGTTCCTCGCCCATCGCCACACCCTCTGCCAAGCGGAAGGTGGTCACTGCCGGCTGACCATGGGTCAGGGTGCCGGTCTTGTCAAAGACCACGGCGCCCACTTTTTGCGCCATCTCCAAGGCCCCGCCGCTCTTGATCAGCACCCCGAGCTGGGCGCCGCGCCCGGTGCCCACCATGATCGAGGTGGGGGTGGCGAGCCCCATGGCACACGGGCAGGCAATGACCAACACCGCCACGAAGATGCGCAGGGCAAAGGGAAACTCCGCCCCGGCCCACAACCACCCCAGGCCGCTCACCAGGGCGATCACCATCACCGTGGGCACGAAATAGAGGCTGATGCGGTCGGCAAGGCTGGCAATGGGGGCCTTGGAGCCCTGGGCATCCTGCACCATCTTGACGATGCGGGCGAGCACCGTGTCGTGCCCCACCTTATCGGCGCAAAGCCTGAGCACCCCGTTCTTGTTCAGGGTCCCGCCCACCACCCGGTCGCCGGCCTGTTTTGCCACCGGCAGGCTCTCGCCGGTGAGCATGGACTCATCCACCGCCGAACTCCCTTGGCTGATAATGCCATCCACCGGGATACGCTCCCCGGGCCGGATCAACAGCAGGTCACCGACCTCCACCTCGGCCACCGGCACCACGCTCTGTTCCTCGCCGGTAATCAGGGTCGCCTGTTCCGGCACCAGTTGCATCAGTTCGCTTATGGCGTCCGAGGTCTTGGACTTGGCCCTGGTCTCCAGGTACTTGCCCAAGGAGACCAGGGCGATCAGCACCCCGGCCGACTCGAAATAGAGGTCCATCACCCGGACCATCACCTGCATCCCCAGGGCGATCTCCACCAGATTCCACAGACTGTAGATAAAGGCCGCGCCAGTGCCCACGGCGATCAGGGAGTCCATGGTCGGCCCTCCCCGAAACAGCGCCGGGAAGCCTTGGAGGTAGAATGAGCGCCCCGACCACATGATGGGCAGGACCAGCAGGAGTTGCACCACGGCAAAGGCCAGGGGGTGACGATGGGGGGCGATGATCGCAGGCAAGGGGAGGCCCACCATCTCCCCCATGGCCACCACCAGCAGGATGGCGGCCAGGAGCAAGGCAGGGATCAAGGCCCGCTTCATGGCCCTAAGCCGTTCGCGGGTCTCCTGCCGGCGCTGGGCCACGAGATCCTCCCGGCCCGAGATCACCCGAGTCCCGAAACCCAGGCCGCGGATGGTGTCACGGATCAGACGCGGGCTGATCCGTTCCTGGTCAAAGCGGACCCTCCCCACCTCGGTGGCCAGATTGACCTCGGCCGCGATCACCCCGGGCAAGGCCGCCACCACCTTCTCAATGCGGGCGGAGCAAGAGGCGCAGTGCATCCCGGAAATCCGCATCTCGATCCGCGCTTCAGGCCCGGGGAAGATGACCTCAAACCCCAACCCCTTGACCCTCTCCGCAACCTGCTCTAAATCAACCAAGCCAGGGTCCCAGTGCAGGCGCAGGGACTCCTCCGCCAGATTGACTTGGGCCCCGTGCATCCCGGCCATGTCAGCCAACACCCTCTCGATCCGCGCCGAACAGGAGGCGCAATGCATGCCGCGCACCCTGCCCGTTATCTCCCTGACCTCTTGCGTCATTGCTGAAACCTCCCTCTCCACCAAGGCCATCACGTCGGCCACTAACACTTCTCTTGCCCGCGCATGGGCTACAGCCTCAATCCCTAACGTAGTTACGCTTTCGCTAAAATACCCTTGCAATGGGATTGAATCAAAGTATTATTTGGCATCAATTCAGTGGGCAACACCAACCACATCCACCCCCATTGGCTTGCCAGCCCCAAGTTCATCATCATCATTGAGAGAGGAGAGAGAAGATGCCAACCATCACCATATCGGGTATGAGTTGTGGACACTGCACCGCCGCGGTCACCAAGGCCTTGGAGGCCATTGACGGCGTGGGCGCGGTCGTGGTCGATTTGCAGATAAAAGAGGCGAGTTACACCGAGAGTAAGCCGGTGAGCCTAGAGACGATCCGGGCGGCGATCACCAAGATCGGTTTTGAGGTGGTTTGACCACGATGAACAGCTACCGCAAGGAACTCTGGTTTGAGGTCCCCAGCCGACGGGCGTTTCTGAATATCACGCCCCAGGTCAGGCAGTGCCTCAAGGAGAGCGGCATCCAGGAGGGGTTGGCGCTGATCAACGCCATGCACATCACCGCCTCGGTGTTTATCAACGATGATGAGGCAGGGCTGCACCACGACTATGAGGTCTGGCTCGAAAAACTGGCCCCCCACGAACCGGTCTCCCAGTACCGCCACAACGGATATGAAGACAATGGCGATGCCCACCTCAAGCGGCAGGTCATGGGACGCGAAGTGGTGGTGGCCATCACCAACGGTGACCTGGACTTTGGTCCGTGGGAACAGATCTTTTACGGCGAGTTTGACGGGGGGAGAAAGAAGAGGGTGTTGGTCAAGATAATTGGCGAGTAACGGGAGACCGGCTCAGCACTGGGCCACGCCGTTGATCCAGATAAAGCACTCCAGCAAAAACTGCTGCTGCTCACTTAAGGTGCCGAACTTAATGCTCCGGCGTCTGACAATCATGGTGTTACCCTGGCCACAGTGAATCATGCGATCGGCAACCACCTCCACCGGGACATCGGCAAGGCAAGAGTCGTGTTCGCCCAAGACTAGGCAGCCAAGCCCGGCGTCATCAGGCCACGGCTGCTCGGAGAGATAGTGAAAGGCAAGACCACCCTTGCCGATATCGACCAACATCCCTTTGCCGGGCCAGCTGGGGTTAACGACATAGGAGGCCTTCTCCTTGACCCGAAAGCGCTTGGTCGTTCTCTGCTCATCCACGGTGTAAGCGGGTTTCATCTCTCTCCCTCCACCAGTCTCCGCGCCAAGGGCGGGCCCTGTCCTGTTCTCCATAACGTCCATCCCCATTAGCAATCGCGGTGGTGATTGATAAAATCGGTGAGCAGGGCATGCTGCCGGTCCGTCAACTGCTCAAACATGATCCGCCGCTGCCGGGTGACAATCTGTGACAGGGAAGACTCATTGGTAAGCAGCTTGTCGGAAACCACCCGGCAGGGGAAACTGTCCAGACAACAGCCATCCTCACTGCAGATGACGAAATCCTTGCGCTCTTCAGCACCCTTGGCAATGTCCAGATAGTGAAACATAATACCGCCAATGCTGATGTCGATGATCTCGCCCATGTTGGGGCGAAATCCGGCAAAGACTCCGGGACGGAGCCTGTACCGTTGATGCTGGCGGCGATCGATAGTCGTGTTCATACGAGTTCTTGCTTTGCACAGAGGTTATCCCCCCGCGAAAAAAACTTCCGGGGTCCAGAGGGGGTAGTGTTTTACTTGGTGGTGACCAAAGGGTATAAATTGCAACAAATGTACCGCACATCAACGTTTACCATTTTTTATTTATCCAACGATTCGAACAGGTTAGAATCGAACTCCGTTTCCGCGCCCCACCCCCTTTGCCATGAACTGGGGGAAAAGGCATGGGCATGGTTTTTTTCACCCAAGACGCGAGAGTTTAAAGCTGCCTGGGCGCTGAACTCCACCCCTCTTTTTAAGGCCGATTTGACGCGGCCTTCAACTCATTCCACGAACATAATCAATTGCTTATACAATTAAACGCTATCATGGCGTCACCCCAGACCATGGCCCGCCCTCCCCTTTTGCCCAGGTGGTCCGCCACCCTTACGCTCTGTCTGCTCTGTCTGGCCGCTGCTGCCCGGGCCGAGGAGAGGCCCCTCCCCTTTCATAAGGGCGAACTCCTCTGCTATCAGATCTCCTGGAGCTTCATCCCTGCCGGCCGTGCCACCTTGGAGGTATCAGCGGCGAACGATCTTGAACTCGGGGCGGCCTACCACTTCATCATGACCGCCAAGACCTTACCGGCCATCGACATGATCTACCGCTACCGGGAGCGAGTTGACTCCCTGGTGGCGGCCGATATCCACCACTCCCTCCAGTACAAAAAGGTCCAAGAGAGTAGCCACCCCCGGGACAGCATCGTCCGTTTCGATTGGCACAACCTGACCGCCCAATACAGCAACTACGGCCAGACCAGCGAGCCCATCGCCATCCAGCCGAGGACCCTGGACCCGTTATCGGCCCTCTACTATATCAGGACCCATCTGCAGCAGGGGGAGTCCAGCTTGGAGCAGTGGGTCACCGACGGCAGGAAAATCTCCAAGGGTAAGGCCCGCGTTATCACCAAGGAGACCATCTCCATCCGCGGCAAGAGTTACCGGACCATCCGGGTTGAACCCGATATCCGGGAGGTCAAGGGGGTCTTTGAAAAGAGCCCTGGGGCAAAGATGGAGATCTGGCTTACCGACGACACGCGGAAGGTCTTGGTGCGGCTTAAGAGTAAGGTGCGGGTGGGCAGCTTTGTGGCGGAACTGATCGAGGAGGAGAGTACGATTGCCGGCAGCGAGCCGTTGGGGAAGAGGGAGGCGCCCTTGGAGCCGCCGCTTGCCGGCCCCAAGGGGATTGGCCCCTGATCAGTGCAGGGCGGGGATTAAGAAGAGTGCCCCGTGCAGGCAGAGCCAGGCATAAATGCCGGCCAGGAGGTCGTCCATGACGATGCCAAGCCCGCCGTTCAAGTGGCGGTCGGCCCAGGAGACCGGCCAGGGTTTAAGGATATCGAAGAGCCGGAAGAGGAGGAAGGCCATAAGCCAGACCACGGGGTTGGCCGGGGCGCCGATCAAGGTGATCAGCATGCCGATGATCTCGTCAATGACGATGGCGCCGGGGTCCTTGCGGTCCAGGATCTTCTCGGCGGCACCGGCAGTATACACCGCCAGCACCAGGATCACCGCCAAGGAGATGGCATAGCCCTGACCCGGCAACAGGAGCAAGAGCAGATTGAGCGGCAGGGCCACCAGAGTCCCCCAGGTGCCGGGGGCCTTGGGCAGGTAACCGGTATAGGCCCCGGTGGCGATGAACATAATAAGGCGCACCATGGCGATCAGCCTCCCAGGGTCAAGGGAGTGAGCGGGCTGCCGCTACGGACGGTCTGCTCGCAGGGGCACAACCTGAGCGGCCACAACCCGGTCAATCCGCGCTCAGCGCGCGCGGCTCCAGTGGCCTGGCAAATAGGGGTGCTGGCTCTGCCTAAATGAAACTTAGGGTGCATGGGGCGAGGTTCCTTCATCAAGTCGATCAGGGCAAAAGAGCTCTGGTGACTGAGCAGCCACCAGGCGGTAGATGTCGATAATGGGCAGGCCCGTGGCCAGGGCGATCCGTCGGCAATCTTCGTACTCCGCGGTCAACCGCGGGCCGGCAGGGGTCTCGATCAGCTTGGCCCGCACCGGCCCGATGGGGGTGGCGATGCTCCCCAGGGCGCGCGGCAGGGTCCGCCGCTCTTCCTGGCGCAGACGCAGGCCGATGGCCGAGGTCTCGGTGAGCAGCACCTGTTGCAGAGGGAAGGAGGCGGCAGGCAAGGCCATCACCTGGATGGCAAACCCGGGCCGCCCCTTCTTCATCTGCACCGGGGTCAGGGTGACATCCAGCGCCCCGTGACCAAAAAGCCGCTCACAGAGAAAGGGGAAGCTCTCCGCCGACCAGTCATCGAGATTGGTCTCGATGATGGTCACCTGCTGGGCCTCGGCCACCGCCCGTCCTTGGCCGACAATGAACCGCAACACATTGGGCAGGCCATCCGGCCGCTCCTTGCTGCCGGCACCGTACCCCACCCTGCTGATGGTCATGACCGGCAACGGGCCAAAGCCCTGGGCGCAGGCCTTAACCACGGCCGCCCCGGTGGGGGTCACCAACTCCATGCCCTGGCCCCCCGCCAGCGGGGATGGCCCAGTGCTCAGATCAACCCCGTAGACCGGGACCCCTTGCAGGAGTTCACAGACCGCCGGTGCCGGCAGGGGGATGGTGCCGTGGGCCGACCGCACCCACCCCGTGGCCAGGGGGAGGGGTGAACAGATCAGCTCATGGATGCCCAGGTAGTCAAGGCCAATGGCCGTGCCGACAATATCCACGATGCTGTCCACGGCCCCGACCTCATGAAAATGGACCTGCGCCACTGGGCAGCCATGGACCTTGGCCTCGGCCTCGGCCAGGACCTGGAAGATGGCCAGGGCTCGGGCCTTGACCGGCGTGGCCAGACCGCTGCCGTCGATTAAGGCCCGAATGGCCCGCCAGTCGCGGCCATGCTGATGGCCTTCGAGCATGACCCGGACCCGGGTGGCGTGGATGGCGGAAGGGGTGGATACGGGTTCGGCAAGCAGACGGTAGCCGTCCACATCCAGTTGGCCCAGGGCAGCGGTCAAGGTCTCGACCGGCACGCCGGCATCGACCAAGGCCCCCAGCAGCATATCGCCGCTGATTCCGGAGAAGCAGTCCAGGTAAGCGATTCCCCGGCCGTGAGAGATGGGATGCGTCATCGGTCAGCCGAGGACCGTGCCGACTGTCAGGGGGTGACCGAGGAGGAAGGAGTGCACCGGCATCCGCTTCTTCCCCTCGAACTGGATCTCGGCCACCTGGAGCAGCCCTTGGCCGCAGGCGATGACCAGACCCTCCTTGCCGGCGCGGACAATGGTGCCCGGCAGCGCGGAGGCGGGTTCGTTGATGACGGTGGGGACGAAGGGCTTCAGTTGCTTGCCTGCATAGAGGGTGGTGGCGGTGGGCCAGGGGTCCAGCGCCCGAATCTGACAGCTGATGGCCTGGGCGCTGTTGTGCCACTGGATCATGCCATCCTCCTTGGTCAAGGGCGGGGCCAAGGTCGCCAGGGTCTCGTCTTGCTTCTCGGGCTTCAGTTCCCCTTGCGCCGCCTGGGCCAGGACCTGGATCAGGAGCTTGCCGCCCAGTTCCGCGAGTTTGGGGATCAAGGTGGCCGAGGTCTCCTGCTCGCTAACCGACAAAGCGCCCTTGAGCAGCATATCCCCGGTATCCAGGCCGGCATCCATGCACATGATGGTGACCCCGGCCTCTTGCTCACCGCGCAGGATGGCGGTCTGGATCGGGGCGGCCCCCCGGTACTTGGGCAGCAGCGACCCATGGACATTGATGCACCCCAGCCGGGGCACCCCCAGCACCGCCGGGGTCAGGATCCGACCATAGGCCGCCACCAGGATGAGATCGGGCCTCAGGGCGCGCAGTTCATCCACAAAGGCCTCGTTCCTCACCTTGGTCGGTTGCAGGACGGAAATCCCCGCAGCCACGGCCAGGAGCTTCACCGGCGATGGGGCCAGCACCCTGCCCCGCCCCTTGGGCCGGTCGGGCTGGGTCACCACCGCCACCACCTGCTCGCCGTGGTCGATCAGGGCCTGCAAGGAAGGCACCGCGAACTCCGGGGTGCCCATGAAGATGAGGCGTAGGCCTGATGGGGTCATCCGCGTATCCTCCTCACAACTTTTTATCTTCCTCGGCCAGGATCTTTTTGAGCTTCTTCTTATAGAGGCCACGCTTCAGGGAGCTGATGCGGTCGATGAACAGCTTGCCCTCCAGGTGGTCGCACTCGTGTTGGATCACCCGGGCAAAGAACTCATCGGCCTCAAACTCGCTCATCTTGCCCGTGGCATCCTGGGCGCGCACGGTGATGGTCATGAAGCGCTCCACCTTGGCGGTGTATTCGATCACCGACAGACACCCCTCCACATCCACCTGGGACCCCTCGCCATGGATGATCTCGGGATTGATCAGGGCAACGGCCTGGCGGTCCGCATCCTTCTCCTTCTCCGAGGTGTTGATGACCACCACCCGCTTCGCTTCGCCGATCTGATTGGCGGCGAGACCGGCGCCCGGGGCATCGAACATGGTCTCGATCATGGAGTCAATCAGCTCACGCAGTCCCTGGTCAAACTCAGTGACCGGGGCACACTTTTTCAGCAGGATGGGGTGGGGATAGGTGATAATTTTTTTGATCATGGCGTGCGGTGGATACAGGGGTTGATGATTAAAATGGGCCTTTTTATACCATACTCTCCGGGTCAACGTCCACCAGCAATTTGCAGGCGGGGCCGCCGATAAGGGCCGGTTTCATGGCCACCAGCTGGGCACTCAAGGCATGCAGGGCCTTGAGATCGGCGCTCTTCAACAGCAGTTGCCAGCGATAGAGGTCTCGGACCTTGGTGATGGGGGCCGGGGCCGGACCCAGGACCCCGATCCGTCTCATCACCCCCTGCTCCCGGGCCAGCCGCCCCAAGTGCAGGGCCACCCGCTCCACCTCCAGCAGCCTTGGCCCTTCGATCCTGATATTGACCAGACGGGTGAAGGGCGGGAAGGAGAGGGCCTTGCGCAGCCCGATCTCCTGGGCGTAGAGGGCATTGTAATCATGGGTCTCGGCCGTGACAATGCTGTAGTGCTCGGGGTAGTAGGTCTGCACCACCACCCGGCCCGCCTTCTCGCCCCGGCCGGCCCGGCCAAAGACCTGGGTCAACAGCTGGAAGGTCCGCTCCCCCGCCTTATAGTCGGGGATCCCCAGCCCGGCATCGGCCCACACCACCCCCACGGTGGTGACATGGGGAAAGTGGTGCCCCTTGGTGATCATCTGGGTGCCGACCAGGATATCGATTTCCCGCTCATGGACCCCCTTGAGGATGGCCAGATACCGCTCCCGGGAGGAGGCGGTATCGCGGTCCAGACGGGCGATGCGGGCCTCGGGGAGCATACGGCGCAGCTCGTCCTCGATCCGTTCGGTGCCAAAGCCCACCGCCGTCAACCCCGCCGACTGGCAGTGGGGGCAGAGGGCCTCGCTCTTCATGGAAAAGCCGCAGTAGTGGCAGAGCAGGCGGCCGCTCTTCTGGTGCAGGGTGAGGGTGACGTGGCAGTGGTTGCACTCCAGGGTCTTGCCGCAATCACGGCAGAGCATGAGGTTGGCAAACCCCCGGCGGTTCAGGAAGATCAGGCTCTGGTCACCGTTGATGAAGGTATTTCTGACCTCGCTGATCAGCTCCGGGCTAAAGAGCGGCGGCCTGCCGGATACCGTGGGCACCCCCTTCAGGTCAACGACCTGGACCTGGGGCAAGGCGCGATCCGCCACCCGCTTAGTGAGGGAAAGGAGGTGGTACTTGCCGGTGGTGGTGTGGTAGAAGCTGGTGATCGAGGGGGTGGCCGAGCCCAGGAGGATCACGGCCCCGGCCTGGCTGGCCCGCATGACCGCGGCGTCACGGGCGTGGTAGCGGCAGCTCTCCTCCTGCTTATAGGCGCCATCGTGCTCCTCGTCCACCACCAAGAGCCCGAGGTTGCTAAGCGGCGCAAACAGGGCCGAACGGGCGCCGATGACCACTCGGGCCTCGCCGCTGTTGATGCGCTGCCACTGGTCAAAGCGTTCTCCCCCAGTCAGGCCGCTGTGGAGGATGGCCACCCGCTCCCCAAAACGGGAGAGGAAGTTCCCCTCCAGCTGGGTGGCCAGGGCGATCTCCGGCACCAGGACCAGGACCGTGCGGCCCAGCTCCAGGGTATGGGCCGCGGCCTGGAGATAGACCTCGGTCTTGCCGCTGCCGGTGACCCCATGCAGGAGATACGGGGCAAAGCGCTTGGTACCAATGGCCGGCAGCAGAGTCGCCAGCACCGTGAGCTGCTCCTCGGTCAACTGCGCGGGTTGAGGCGAAAAGGGGGGCTGCTCGCCAAAGGGATCGCGGTAGACCGCGTGCTCCTCCGCCGTCACCAGCCCCTGGCCGGCCATGGTCACCAGGGCCTTGCGCGCCCCCGGGTAGCGCCGGGCCAGATCCCTAACCGTCACCCACGGCTGTTCGGCCTCGGCGGTCATCACCCTGAGCAGGGAGAGGGTCTTCTCCACCGAGGGCAAGCGCCGTGAAGGGCCGGGTCCATGTTGCTCGGCCAAGCGCACGCAGCTCTCGGTCTTCTCCTTCACCCTGTCCGTGGACACGGTGTCGACAATCTCCACCAGACCATCCTCCGCCCAGCGCTCCACCTCCCGGCGCCCCTTGCTCCGCCACACCTTGCGGGTGGCGGCCTCGGCCAATCGCCCCTCCTGCACCAGGCGGGGAAACCACGGACCGGGCCACGAAGCCTCCGGCCGCGCGGCCAAGAGGACGCGCCCCTTGGCGGTGGTCACGATCCTCCGTCCGCTTTGCGGGGTTAGGCCCGCGGGCAGGGCACCCTTGATCACCTCGCCGATGGGGTACTGATAGTAGTCGGCCAGCCAGCGAAAGAAGGGGACCATGGCCGCCGGGAACAGGGGGGAGGGGTCGAGATAGTCGGTAATGGAGCGCACCGTGTAGGTGCACCCCTCGGGCAAGGCATCAAGGGCGGCGAGCACGTAGCCGGTTACCTGCCGGTTACCCAGGGGGACCAGCACCCGCACCCCGGGGCAAGGACGGACAGAGGAGGAGCGGGGTACGGCATAGGTCAAGGTGGTGGCGATGGGAGAGGCCACCGCCACTTCGAGAAAGGAGATCACGGGGCGGGGAAGGCTTAATAGGTGGCAGCCACTTCCTTGATGTGCTTGCGGAAGTCGTCGCGCAGTTCCGGATGGCGCATGGCAAAGGCGATAATGGCCTTCAAGTAGCCCAGCTTGTCCCCGGCGTCGTAACGGTCCCCTTCAAACTCGTAGGCGAACATGGATCGTTTGTTGGAGAGGGCGAGCAGGGCATCGGTGAGCTGGATCTCGCCGCCATGGCCGGGGGTGGTGCGGCCCAGCATCTCGAAGATCTCCGGGTGCAGGATGTAGCGGCCGATAATGGCCAGATCGGAACTGGTGGTGCCGGGGGCCGGTTTCTCCACCAGGCGGTTGACCTGATAGACCCGCTCGCGGAGGGAGGTCCCCTCCACAATGCCGTACTGAAAGGTCTGGTCCATGGGGACCTTCTGGATGGCGACGATGGACTCCTGCACCTCGTTGTAGAGGCCCATCATCTGCTTGGCGCAGGGCACGTCGGAGACCACCAGGTCGTCCCCCAAAAGGACCATGAACGGCTCATTGCCCACCACGTTGCGGGCGGTCCAGATGGCATGGCCGAGCCCCAAGGGCTTTTTCTGGCGGACCGAGACGATGTCGATCAGGTTGGAGAGGTGGCGCAGCTCCTCGCAGATGCGGTGCTTGCCCTTGCGTTCCAGCATGGTGTCCAGTTCGTAGTTGTAGTCGAAGTGGTTCTCAATGGCGGCCTTGCCGGCGCTGGTGATCAGAATCACCTCCTCAATGCCCGAGGCCACCACCTCTTCGACGATATACTGGATGGTGGGCCGGTCGACGATGGTCAGCATCTCCTTGGGGATGGCCTTGCTGGCGGGCAGAAATCGGGTCCCCATCCCCGCCACCGGGATGACTGCCTTGCGGATTTGTTTGGGCTTGCTATTTTTTTTCATTAACGTTAATTCCGTGGATGAGGTTTATGGACGGTCAACAGAGGCCTGATTATAGCCGATTCCCGTAGCCTTCATCCACCTTTTTCTGTTTTCCCCCTGTTATCGGCAAAGATCCCGCCATGCACCCCCTAGAGAGAGAGATCCTGGCCCTGTGCCAAGAAAACGGCCTGTTTCGCCCGGGCGAGCACCTGGTGGTCGGGGTCTCCGGCGGACCGGACTCCATGGCCCTGCTCCATCTCTTGGCCCGACTCGCCCAACAGCTTACCATCACCATGGTTGTCGCCCATGCCGATCACGGCCTGCGCCCCGAGGCCTCGGCCGACGAAGAACAGTTGGTCAGGAAGGAGGCGGCGCGTTTGGGGCTTACCTGCGTGGTTGACCACCTGGCGGTAAAGGAGCGAGCCCGTGGGCAAGGTCAATCTCTGGAAGAGGCGGCCCGTGACCTGCGCTATGCCTTTTTCGCCACTGTCGCTGCCAGCCATGACGCCCACAAGATCGCGGTGGCCCATACCGCCGACGATCAGGCGGAAGAGGTCCTCCTCCGTCTGCTCCGGGGCTCGGGAAAAAAAGGGCTCTCCGGCATGTCGTTGTTGCGGCAGGGGTCGGTGGTCAGGCCCTTGCTCACCACCACCAAGGCGCGCCTCCTCGCCTACCTTCGGGAACGGAGCATCCCTTTTGCCCTGGACCAGTCCAACAGCGACCGGCGCTATCTCCGCAACCGGGTGCGTCTGGACCTCCTCCCCTATCTGGCCCAATTCAACCCCAACATTAAACAGACCCTGCGCCAGACCGCCACCATCCTCCGCGACGAAGAGGAGGTGCTGGCGGCCCAGGCCGAGAGCGAATACCGGCAGTTGGTGAGTGAAGGCCGGGAGGTGACCGGGCCTACGGTCAGCGTGGCCCGCGTGCAATTCAATGGGCGACCGCTGGCCATCCGCAGGCGGCTCGTGGAGCAGATGCTTATCCATCTCGGCAGCAAACCGGGGTTTCGCCAGATCGAAGGCCTCATCGCCTTGGCCCATGGCTCGGCCGCCGGCGAACTCCACCTGCGCCATGGTCTGCGGGCCTCGGCGGCCCAAGATCTCTTGCGGCTCTGGTATCCGCAAGGGAAAAAGGCCCACCGGCACCACACCCGTGCCACCCCACACCCCTTCCAGCTCCAACTGCCGCAACCCGGGCGCTATCCGCTCCCTGACAGCAACCGCGAGATTCTGGTGGAATTGGTGAGCGCAGCAGTACCCCTTGACGAGATGAACCGCGCGGGGGCCGATCTCCTGGATGCCGACCTGGCCCCCTTTCCGCTGCTCATCCGCAGCCGTCTCCCGGGCGACCGTTTCCGCCCCCTGAACAGCAAGGGGCGGAAGACGGTAAGCGACTTCCTGACCGATCTAAAGATGCCGCCGGGGCAACGGGACACCCTCCCCCTCCTGCTCCGCGGGGATGAAATCGTCGCCTTGCTGGGGGTGCGCATCGCCCACCACTATCGGGTAACGGCAAGCTCCACCAGCATCCTGAAGGTCACCATCCGGCCAGCATAAAGGACTTTACGAAACCCCACATCCATGCTAAAAGGTACACCATTCAAAGATCGTATTTTCATTATGATGTGGGCGGGTAGCTCAGTTGGATAGAGTGTTGGCCTCCGAAGCCAAAGGTCGTGGGTTCGATCCCCGCTCCGCCCACCAAATGTAATTCCAAGAAGGTCGAAAGAAGTCCAAAAAACCCGCGCGGCTCTAGCCAAGCGGGTTTTTTGTTGTCCAATGAAGTCCCAGGAATTCCATTGACATCCCGTCATTTTTGGCGGTACAATTGACGGCAGGCCACCATACCGTCATTTCTGATACCGTCAAACCCGAAAATGTCAGCAATGACGCTCAGTTGAGCCAACTTGTTGATTTCACACCATTTCCCCCTCGAACCGTAGACCATCAAGAGGAGGCCCCGCCATGCCGCTTTCAGACACCACTCTCCGCTCCACTAAAAAACTCGAAAAAGGCTCTAAGCCCCAAAAGCTGGCCGATGAAAAAGGCCTCTACCTGTTGGTGACCACATCCGGGCTCTACTTCCGGTTTGATTATCGATTCGGCGGCAAGAGATTAACCCTGTCCCTGGGCGTCTATCCCGATTTGAGCTTGAAGGCTGCCAGGGAGAAACACCGAGAGGCCCGGCAGCATCTCGCCAATGGTGTTGACCCTGGCCAACTCAAGAAAGCCACCAAGAACATGACCAAGGACAGGGCGGCCAACAGTTTTGAAGCCGTAGCCCGTCAATGGTTTTCGGTGAAAGCTCCGGGGTGGGCTGCAAACCATTCGTCAAAAGTCCTTGCCCGCCTTGAGCAAGATATTTTCCCTTGGTTGGGGGCCAAGCCCATTGCCGAGGTCACGGCACCGGACCTGCTCACAGCCTTACGTCGAATAGAGCGCCGTGGAGCCATCGACACGGCCCACCGGGCTTTGCAAACCTGCTCTCAGATCTTTCGTTATGCGATTGGCAATGAACGCTTCATGGTTACGCGTGACCCAGCGGCAGACCTGCGCGGTCAATTACAGTCAGTCAAGAAGCAACACTTTTCAACCATCACTGAACCGCTCAAGATTGGGGCCTTGCTGCGGGGGCTCTATGGCTACAGCGGATCATTCATCGTGCAATGTGCCTTGAAGATGGCCCCCTTGACCTTTGTCAGGCCTGGGGAGCTTCGTCATGCTGAGTGGGAAGAGGTGGACCTTGACCGGGCAGAGTGGCGGATACCGGCGGCCAAGATGAAGATGAAGACCACCCACATCGTCCCCCTGTCGCGGCAAGCGGTGCAGATCATGAAGGAGCTTCACCCGCTCACCGGGTCCGGCAAGTACCTATTCCCCAGTGTGCGCACCAATGACCGGCCGATGAGTGAGAACACCGTGAACGGAGCCTTGCGGCGGTTGGGATACAGTAAGGAGGAGATCACCGGCCATGGGTTCCGGGCCATGGCATCCACAAGCCTGCATGAACAGGGTTGGCAGTCTGACATCATCGAACGGCAATTGGCCCATGGCGAGCGAAACCCGGTGAAGGCAGCCTACTGCCACGCCGAGTACCTACCAGAGCGCCGGCGCATGATGCAGGCCTGGGCGGATTATCTTGACGGCCTGGTGTCCGGTGGACAGATCATTCCTTTGAAGGTTGCCTCATCAAAGATGTAATTTTTTTCTCAGACTCATTGCAAGGTGCCGTAACAAACGTAACAGCCGTACAAGTCAATGATGGTCGGGGTTTGCTCTGTTACGGCATGGGATTCGGTGCCGTAACAGCCGTAACAGTTGTTGATGATACGGTATTGACAACCATGTTTTTTTTGCTGTTGGTAGTGACAAGGTGGCTTGCTGCATCGAAGTCGGAACCATGCGGACCACCCGGGGCAGACCACCATCACGGGGTGGTCCTTGATGACCTGCTGGCCCTGTTCTCATTCACGGCAATCATGGTCGGCATGGTCGGCACAAGGCGGCAAGAAAAAGAGTTCCACACAAAAACCACTTTCAAGCGGGATAGGAAACGCGATCCGAAGAGCCGTTCCCCTGACGGCCTGCCCGCTTGATTTTTTTCATCAGAGGGGTTGTCACCCATAGGGAGATTGTGACTGTGAAAAACAAAAAATGGTGTTGGACCTTGGCAGAATTGGCAGGCAAGTGGGATTGTTCGGAAGAAGATTTGCTATGGCTTGGGGTTAAGGAGGAGTTGTTGTTTTCGGTATGGTGCCCCATTGATCCATTTGTCGTACGTCAATGCGACCAATTACCCGATACGCCATTGAACAATACTCCTGAATTCTATGAAGGTTGGCTTGACGTACCAGCAGAGAGGATTGTTGAATTCCTTGAAAATGACAAAATTTTGATAGGTGGTGGCGGTCTTTTATCTGGGGAGGATATATACATCCCTTCCACAGCAGGATTCAAAGAAGTTCCATGTGAAAAGCCAGACGTAAAAATGTTTGTTCCCGAGAAAGTTCGTGCGAACCATGAATATTGGGTATTCCGTACTAAGTTAAGGGTCAAGCAGGAAGAGTTCGAGCGATTTGTGCGCGAGAGTTTAAAAAGTATTGTGACACCTTGCCCGGAAGGCGACAAATGGCTTTACACTTTGCAAGAAATGGCGAGCGCAATAGGATATACAAGGGTAGCCGTTAAAGGATTCCTTAGCGACGAAGATGGTAAATTTAAGGGTGATCCCTTCCCAGCTGAAATACGCAGTAAACCTGAAGCAAAAAAACCTCGATACCGTGTTTTACGTTCGGTTCTTATCGCCTGGGCGATAAGGAACAAAAGATTCAAAGAGGAGAAAGCAATAAAGATAAAATAAATTTTCCTATCCATTATTTTTGCTAGATATTGTTATTTCCTGCCCCATCACCCCCCCCTACGCTACCCTAATTGACCTTGTAGAGTAAGGCCCTTCCTATTTCTCGCTATCAGCACTCCTGATTTTTTCCATTCGATAAGACTTCATCTTTTTATCCATTATTTATCCATTTCCACATCAAAATATCCATTTTTTATCCAATAATTTCAAGATGTTGTATATTGACGAACACCTGTCGTAGCACGTATATTCAAGCCATCGACCACAATGTACCTTTCATTACTTCATCGTGCCCAGTTAGGCAAAGGAGAAGAAGAACATGGCAAAACTGTACGACACCCCATCCCTCGAAAGGATTGACGCCGTCATGAAACGAACAGGCTTCAAAAGCAAATCGTCACTGTATGACGCGATTGCAAAAGGCACGTTCATCAAGCCCATAAAATTGTCTGAGTCCGGGCGCTCTGTAGCCTGGCCATCTGATCAGGTGGACGCTTGGATTGCCGGCCGAATCGCGGCAGCAAAGGGCGCATGAAACATGGAGTTCAATACACCCTTCACGCATGGCCCCAAAACTCAACGACCTGAAAGCGTCAAGCAAATCATGGCGGGAATCATGGCCTTGCTTAAAACCAATGGTGGAGGTCTGACCTTCGTGGAACTGGAGACAATCCCGGGTTTTGTCGGGGAGATGGACATGGTCTTGAGAAACCGGAACGTCATCTTATGGACTGGCGTTTCCATTGAAGCAAGTCAGGCGATCCAGGACATGAGAAACGACGAAATCATTGAATTTGAATCCACTTTCCGCCTGACCTATGGAACATGCGGCAAATTTTTACGATTACCATTGGTGAGCAATTCAGCAGCTACCCGAATTTTAAAGAACAAACACTGGTCGTACAAATATCCACACTGGTTGCCCCTGGTGATCAACAAGGGCAACAACTACCTAGCGCACAGGGAGGTGATGAGCAATGACCGCAAGGAATAAAACAGTCTTTCAAGCTGAAAAAGAGCGACGTTCCCACCAACGGCGGCAACTACTTGAGCAGAGATCATACGTAGTGAGATCGATAATATTGAGATTGAACCCTGGATTACCATATCAAGCGCAACGTCGTATAAAATTGGGGAAATTAAGACGATGACGACGAATCTTTCCCCTCAACATCAATTTCATCGTCTCCCACTTGGGCGGCGCTGTACCTCCTTGGAATGGTGGCACAAGGGGGGATTTTTTTCATGAAAGACCAATCACACCGAAACCACCAAATGTTAGGGCTGGCATATCCGCCACTCTTGTTGACCATACCCCACAATCTCATAAGGAGACCACTGTCATGAAAGAATTGAAAACAGTATTGGATTTACAAGCATCAATGGCCAAAAAACAAGGCTTCATCAGCACTATAGTGGCCCAAATTGACCAACAGAAAGAGAGGATTGCCGCAAATCAAGCGCTATTGCTAGACTCGGTGGATCTTCAGAAACAGTATGAAGACCTTGCCGCCAAGGTGGTTCTTGGGGAGGCTAACGCCAGCCAACTCGAAAAACTACATAAAGAGATAGCTGCGGCCAAGACAGCGGCCGAGGCCAGCAAAGAAGATTCTGCGGTTGTTGGAGGATTGGAAAGACGATTGGAGGAGGAACAAAAGGCCCTGAGCCTTATCAAGATTGACCACAGGGCATCCATTGAAAAACTTCTGAGGGAAGAGGCCGAAAAAATCGGCGCAGAATACCTAAAGGCGGCAGAGATGGTCGAGGACCGTTTTCTTCGACTTTTCCGAATTGCCCAAATCCATCAAGGCTACCGAGCCCCTGGTCAAGATGATCTAGCCGCAACAAACTTGAGACAGCTCTTTTCTCTGCCAATTTTTAGACTTGAGTCACATAAGGGTCAAGTTGAAGGTCCATATTCCCAAACAACAAAAGGCACAGCTCGAATCAAGGGAGTTTGCTCCATGGATGGAGAACTGTTGCTGGAACGTGAACGTTTAGCGGCAATGGGAATCGAGTTGAATTAAGGGGGTGCTTCCATGAACTACAGCCAAACATTATCCAGAATTTCAGCAGGCAGAGCCAGGCTTGATGAACTTGAAAAGATGACATTGGAGGCAGAAGCCGCCGACAAAAAACTATTGGATCTAGTGGATTGCAGGATTGATATTGAGGCATCAATGCGAACTCCTGAATGCAACTTCACCGATACCAATTACAATACTATTCTTTCTGAAACTAAAGAGACCTCAAGCCTATTGGTCAACAAAAAGGCCGCCATTGCTGCGGGATTGTCACAAATGGGCATTTGACCATGCAGAAACTGCCATCGAGAGAGGAAACCCATAGAGGGCGGTTTTGTTTAGAAAAGATGGGCTTCCAGGGGCTGCCCTGGCGAGACCCCGGTTACAAAAAAAATGGCAAGTGTTCTCCATCTTTACCGCCATTGGAATGAGCCGATAAACCAGGATCTTTACCGCATAGCTACTGGCCATATCTGTTCGATGTAAAAATTGATATGGCAGACCCGCTCTCAGTCTTATCTCGTTGATGATGGTGGCCACCGTAATCAATGAATCTGCCAAGCGGGTCATCCCCTATAAACACCCCAGAAACATATATCTTTCAGGAAGGACGGATTGGATGATGAGCCACCGGCCTTTGCTTGGGAGGTTTAGCCACCGGCAAAAGCTGTTTGACGGTGGTCAAAAGCTACTCAGAGGTAAAGCATGAATACCAACACCAGTTTTTTATTGACTTCACCAGCCCCCGGCGGCTATGATAACCAAGTCACGGCAAAATCCATGACGCGGGCTTGGTCGCTCGAACAGAGGTGGACAGATAACCACCATGATTTTGTCATTGGTGGTTTTTTTGTCCCCCAACCGTTGCCCTCTTTGGCGCGTTTGGCAGGAGGCCGCAAGGCCTGCCGTACCTCTGTTCGGTCGACCAACCTGCCATTCGCGCCTTTTTTGTTTGGTCGCAAGAAAGGCGTTACTTCCACTCTAAACAGAGGAGAAACGCTATGAGCACCCCCGCCACCAGTCCCACCACCGCACCACTCACCCCATCCAGCACCCCCCACAAGCCAACGATTCACGGCTTAGCTTTTCAGATTTTGGAGGCAAAGCGCATGACGGCCACGCTTCACCTGCTTTTTTCAAGCCCAACGGCTGATGACGAGGACATGCCCATGCACGTTGACGAAAAATACGGCGTCGGCGAAATCTTGTGGGTGATCCTGGGCCACCTTCGAACTATTGAATCGGCAATTTTCCCCGAGGAGGTGACAAAATGAAACCATCCTCCCCCCGGACGCAACCCACCGCTGTTGCCCAAAATCAAAGCGGCACCCATCAAGACACTAAACCGATTAACCCTCAAAAATTTGTATGCGAAGCAAGCCTTGATTTTGAAATGGCAGTCACCGACGCCACCTACAGCTTGTATTTCCTATCGGCCGTCCTTGGGGATATGGCCTGGGACCCCAGCAAGCACGATGGCAGCGCCCTCGACCTGGCAATGGGAGAACTAAAAGGGCTAGCCGCCATCCAAAAAATGATTGCTGACAGGCTAAAACAGCACACCCCTTGGCTTGAAGAAACTGAAGACGAGAAGGCCAAACAAGCCTTCGGCAAGGTAGTTTTCGCCGGGGAGGTGGCAAAATGAACATCATCAAACCTGAACTGGAGCCCCTGTCTACCCCTGTTTTCCGCATCTCTTCCCTTCACCAGGACCTTGACCAAGCAGCCGACGGCATCAAGGCCGGACAAATCGCCCTGTCCTCTATCCTTGAGGCTGAACAGAGCGGCGAGGAGAATTTCCCGCTGTCGGGCGACTTTGCCAAAGGCTGCATATTGAGGGGCATCTCCGCGCACCTCACCTTCATTCACGCCTGTCTTGATGAGCTGCGGGCGAACATTGAAACCATTGACCAGATGATCCGCATCACTCCCCAAGCGTGGCAGGCCGAACACGACGCAACTTCAGCACCAGGGGTGGAGTGATGAGAAAAAGAAAATCCACCCCCAAGCCCTTTGCCTTCACCGGCCGCATCACCGACGATCATTGCCCGCTCAAGTTTCCCAAAGGGGCCTTGCTCAAAGGAGATCTTGTTCTATTCCACACCGACCGGGCGGCCCTGCGGCCCGGTCTGGTGGTGGTTACCCGCACTACCGGCGGCGGCAACAAGGCCCGGCACTACTGCCCATCCATCAAAAAGCAGGTGGTGGCCATCGTCCGTAAGGTGGTCTTGCCTGCGCGGGCTCTCTGGCCGGATTACGGCCTTGACCCAGGAGGAATACAACCATGATCGATGCCCAAACCATAGCGGAAGCCCTGGGCGGTAAGCGGTCCGGCTCTGGTTACCTTTCACGGTGCCCGGCCCATGCTGATTCCAAGCCGTCCTTCCGCATCTCTGACGGTGACAACGGTTTCCCTGTCTGCAAGTGCCACGGCGGCTGCACCCAGGAAGCCGTCATTGCCGCCCTACAAGAAAAAGGCCTCTGGCCCAATCAACACAATGAGTTGTCACCGCAAGACCGTGAAACCATACGCCAAGCCACCGAGGCCAAAAAGGCGGCGCGCATGGCCAAACAACAGCAACAGCACCAACAGGCAGCGGCCAAGGCCAAGCGCATCATTGACAGCGCCACCGGCGACCCCAGCCAACACCCCTACGCCATCACCAAGGGTGTTTCCTTTGGCGAGTTGGTCAAGCGTGGCCCTTGGCCGCAACGGGGGTGGGATGATGCCCTGCTTGTCCCCCTGTACGACACCACCGAGACCATCACCACCCTCTCTGCAATCAACATCGATGGCACCAAGGATCTACTGGCCGGGGGCAAGAAGGAAGGTTCTTTTTATCCCATGGGCAAGGTGAAGGGCGCAACCGGCACCGTGGTTATCGGCGAGGGCCTGGCAACTATTGGGGCGGTGGTCGAGGCAACCGGCCTTCCCGGCGTCATGGCGGTGGATGCCAACAATCTCCTTGCCGTGGCCAAGGCGGTTAGACACCTGGCACCAAAGGCCAAGCTGATTTTGGTGGCCGACGACGACCGCAAGGAGGACGGCAGTAACCCAGGCCTAACGGCGGCGAGGGCTGCGGCCCTGGCCGTGGGGGGTCTTTTGGCGGTGCCCGACCTGGGAAAAAAGGCCGACGCCTGGGATGTATGGACGGAAAAAGGCGCGGAAGGGATCAAGGCCATGATCGACCAAGCCACATCACCGGCACAAAAGAAGACGCCACCGGCCACCAGCAAGAGGCCCCCGGCCACCATGGCCAATCAACCCGGTTTCCAGGTCTTTGACGACTGGCAGGAGGTGCCGGGAGAAGGCAAGATCCGGCCCGGCGTCTGGTATTTCAAGCACAAGTCCGGCAAGAATGACGACCCTGACACCTTGGTCAAGCACTGGATTTGCTCACCCATTCACGTTTTGGCCGTCACCTTTGACCGCACAGAGAACAACTTTGGCCGCTTGCTGCGCTTTGTCAACACCAACGGCAATTGGCGTGAATGGGCCATGCCCATGGAGTTGCTACGGGGCTCTTGTGACGACCTACGCGGGCAACTGCTGTCGATGGGGGTAGAGATCGACCCCAAGGCCAAGAATGACCTTGCCCTCTATCTTCAGTCGCAACACCCAAAGCGGCGGGCATACTGCGCCTTGCGGGTTGGATGGTATGACGAATCCTTTGTCTTGCCCAATACGGTGATTGGCCCGGCGGCCGAGGACGTCATATTTCAATCTGGAGACAAGGACCATGATTGCAAATATGCCGTGGGCGGGACCGTGGAGGGCTGGAAAAAGGCCATTGCTGGCCGGGCGGCGGGCAATCCTTATATGACCTTGGCCCTGTCGGCCTCGTTTGCTGGCCCGTTGCTGGAGAAGACCCATGTCGAGGGCGGCGGCTTCCACTTTGTGGGGGATTCGTCCATCGGCAAAAGCACGGCAATCATTGCCGCCTGCTCTGTTTGGGGTGGCAAGGACTTCATCAGCAGTTGGAAATCCACCTCGAATGGCATGGAGGGCGCGGCGGCACTGTCTAATGATTGCCTGTTGGCCCTGGATGAAATAGGCGAATGTGAGGCCAAGGAGATCGGTGGCATCATCTACGCCTTGGGCAATGGCCGGGGCAAGCAGCGATCCAACCGGCTTGGCGCGGCCCGCACCGTGGCGCAATGGCGCTGTTTCGTCCTCTCCAGCGGCGAGCGCACGGTGGAAACCGTGATGGCCGAGGCTGGCCAGCGGATCAAGGCCGGTCACACTGTGCGCCTGCCTGATATTTGGATTGAGCCGGGCAAGTTTGGTGCCTGGGGTACCATCCACGGTGCGGAGTCTGGCACGGCCTTTACCGACGAGATCAAAAAGGCGGCGGTGACCCACTATGGCCACGCCGGCCGCGAGTTCCTGAAGAAGTTGGTGGCGGACCGCACCAACTTCATTGAAACCCTTGACCGCATCAAGGCCCTGCCCGTGTTCTCCGGCGGCAACGATGGCCAGTCCAAGCGGGTTGCCTGTCGCTTCGCCCTGGTGGCCATGGCCGGGGAACTGGCCACCGATTACGGTCTAACCGGCTGGGAAGCGGGCGCGGCCATAGCGGCAGCGGCCAAGAGCTTTAATTCCTGGCTCTCCATGCGCGGCAACCTCAACGATGAAACCAAACAGATCATTGACCAGCTCTCCGGATTCATCGACCGCCACGGAGACAGCCGGTTTTCTGACACTGACGTGGTGAATGCTGACAAGTCCGTCAAAATCAACCGGGCGGGCTGGTGGCGTGATGATAATGCCGGTCACCGGACCTATCTTTTCAACACCTCTGCCTTCAAGGAAGCCTTGGCCGGTTTTGACTTCCGGCGCGCCCTTGACACCCTGCAACACCTGGGCGTCATCCCACCCCCCGGGGCGAACGGTGAACGGGCAAAGGCGGAGCGGCTAGGCGGTCATTTGGCCAAGTATTACGCGGTCAATGCCGATAAGTTAGGCAGCCATGGCGCTTGATGCCCTTTTGACAAGGCTGGAAGAGGGCCGAGGGGTACCAGCTGACCAGCCGGGGAAGGATGCCCGTGGTCAAGATCCACCCCCGGCAGGAAAACGGCAAGTCAGTTGCCGGGCCTTTGCAATAACCAAGGTCTTGATGGCGACCAAGCCGGGGCACTGTCTTGACCGGCAAGGCGACCATTGCGGGGATTGTGTGTTAAGGATAGTACAAGAAACGAGATGACAGACCGACCTTGATTGACGCCATCCAACGCCGGCAGGCCATCACCAGCCGGTGACC
>OBOI01000199.1_pt1 | contig 24214 bp, 24 predicted proteins | sample 1670151 | NCBI WGS metagenome assembly OBOI01 (sample SAMEA104232303, study PRJEB22302) | sediment metagenome | biome: forest; feature: aquifer; material: sediment | place: USA | collected 2011-08-07 | depth 0.01 m | reverse complement strand
CAACCCCCTCCCGCACCCCTCAAGGGGGTATTGAACTGAATCAAGGGAGGGGGAGTTTACGCCGTTATTCCCAGGCGTAGGCGGCCGAGAGTTCCGGGTTCTTCTGCCAGGGGGCCTTCATGTAGCTCCACACCCGGCTGTTCACCAAGCGATCGATCTCGTTATAGAAATTGACCGCCCCCTTGAAGCCGGCATAGGGGCCGCCGGAGTCGTAACTGTGCAGCTGTTTCATGGGCACCCCCAGCTTCTGGATGGAGTACTTCTCCTTGATGCCGGCGCAGAAGATGTCCGGTTTCATCAACTCAACCAGCTTCTCTGCCTCGTACTGGTTCAGGTCGTCAATGATCAGGGTGCCGTTATCCATGTCCGGGGCTAGGCCGTCGTAGTGTTTGAACTGGTAGCCGGCCTCTTCCAGGGCCTTGAACTGCTCCGGGCTCTTGCGCGGGGCGTAACGGGTGGGGTCGGCCTCCACGTGGATCTCCTCGATGTTGCGGCTGTCGGCATCCACCTCCAAGGTGGGGATCACTTGCCGACCCTCGTAGTCGTCGCGGTGGCCGAACTCGTAGCCGGCGGAGATGGTCTTCATCCCCATCTCGTTGAACAGCTCCTTGTAGTGGTGGGCGCGGGAGCCACCCACGAACATCATGGCGGTCTTGCCCTCGGTGCGGGTGCGCACATCGCTACGGGCCGCCAGCACCGTCGGCATCTCCTCGGCGATGACCTTTTCCACCTGATCGATCAACTCCTGGTCGCCAAAGTAGTGGGCGATCTTCCTGAGTGACTTGGCGGTGGCGTCGGCGCCGATGAAGTTGACTTTGACCCAGGGGATGCCGAACTTGGTCTCCAGCATGTCGGCCACGTAGTTGATGGAGCGGTGGCACATGACCGCGTTCAGATCTGCCTTGTGGGCCGAGGCGAACTGGTCGTAGGTGGCGTTGCCGGAGAAGGTGGCGATGTTGGTGATGCCGCACTTCTTGAAGATGCGGTCGATCTCGAAGCCGTCACCACCGATGTTGTACTCACCCAGCAGGTTGATCTTGTACTTGCCCGGTTTCTCGGCATCGTTTTCGCCGACAATGTGCTTAAACACCTGGTTGTTGGCGATGTGGTGGCCGGCGGACTGGGAGACCCCCTTGTACCCCTCGCAACTGAAGGCGTAGACATTGCAATCGCCAAACTTCTCCTTCATGCGCTTGGCTACGGTGTGGATGTCGTCGCCGATCAGACCCACCGGGCAGGTGGCGAACACGGCGATGGACTTGGGGTGAAAGAGGTCGTAGGCCTCCTGGATGGCCTTCTCCAGTTTCTTCTCGCCGCCGAAGATGATGTCCGAATCCTGCATGTCGGTGGAGAAGCAGTAGGGGATGTAGTTGGCGCCATCCGCGCCGGCATCGGTTTGGTTACGCCGGGTGAGCCAGGCGTAGAAGGAGCAGCCGATGGGGCCGTGTACCAGGTTGACGATATCCCGGGTGGGTCCCATGATCACCCCCTTGCAGCCGGCATAGGTGCAGCCGCGCATGGTGATGATTCCCGGGGTGGTGCGGACGTTGGCGGAGATCTCCGGCGTCTCGTTGCCCAAGGCCTCGTTGATCATGATCTGTTTGGCGCGCTTCCGGGCCACCTTGGCGGGGTACTGCTTCAACAGCGCCGCCTTGACTGCCGCCGGCTCCAGAGCCGCCTTTTTATGATTGGTTGTTGCCATGTGCGTTCTCCTTAAATGATGGACTTGGTGCCGGACTCGCCGGTACGGACGCGGACGGCGTCGGTGAGGGGCAGGACAAAGATCTTGCCGTCACCGGGCTTGCCGGTCTGGTTGGTGGTGATCAGCGCCTGGACCACGTCGTCCACCAGCTCGTCCTTGACCACCACCGTGATCATGCGTTTGGGGTAGAGTTGGCCCTTGGCCCCCAGGAGTGACGCGGCCTCTTCGTAGCCATTCTTGGTGCCTTCCAGGACTTGGGGATTGACGAAACCCTTGCCCCGGCCTTGGGCCTCGTGAGCAAAGAAGGCGTCGATGCCGGCCTCGGTCAGGGCTGCCTTGGTCTGGTTCATCATGTTGATTCGCACCATGGCGATCACCTCTTTCATGGCGCCACCCCCTCGGAGGCAAAGGCGGTCTCTTTAACGCCGGAGCTGATGGTGTAGGCCTCCTCCACTTCGGAGATGAAGATCTTGCCATCGCCAAAGGCCCCCTTGGTGCCGGACTTGGCGGTCTTCATGATGGTCTCGATGACGAAGTCCTTATCCGCCGAGTTGATGACGCTCATCAGCATCACCTTGGGGATTTCGTCGTAGGTGACGTCGCCGATCTTGATGCCGCGTTGCTTGCCGCGGCCGGCGACCGAATATTTGGTGACCGAGGGGAAGCCCGCGTCCATTAGGGCGGCCAGGACTTTGTCTGCTTTATCGGGTCGAACTATGGCTCTGATCATGGTCAACATGGTATGTTCTCCAATAGGGATTTTAGGTGAAAGAAAGTCCCCTCCCCCCTTGCGGGGGAGGGTTAGGGTGGGGGGGGAAGGTGGCTTCCGCCCGTAAGGTTGCTGCTACCCCCACCCCCCAACCCCCTCCCGCCAGGGGAGGGGGAGCTATACGGTTAGTTCATCAGACCGTAGTCCATGAGCAACTTCTCTAGGGTCTCCATCTCCAACGGTTTGGGGATCACCATGTTGGTGTTGCCGTCGATGGCGCGGGCCAGGTTGCGATAGTGGTCGGCCTGGGGGACCTTCGGGTCCCACTCGATGACGGTCTTGCGGTTGATCTCGGCCCGTTGCACGTCGTTGTCCCGGGGCACGAAGTAGATCATCTGGGTGCCGAGCTTCTTGGCCAACTCCTCGATCATCTCTTTTTCGTTGTCGACATTACGGGAGTTGCAGATCAGGCCGCCCAAGCGCACCGAGCCGGACTGGGCGAACTTCATGATCCCCTTGCAGATGTTGTTGGCCGCGTACATGGCCATCATCTCGCCGGAGCAGACGATGTAGATCTCCTCGGCCTTGCCGTCGCGAATGGGCATGGCGAAACCGCCGCAGACCACGTCACCCAAGACGTCGTAGAAGGCGTAATCCAGCCCTTCGCTCTCCTCGTAGGCACCCAGGGACTCCAGCATGTTGATGGAGGTGATGATGCCGCGGCCGGCGCAGCCCACCCCGGGCTCCGGTCCGCCGGACTCCACGCACCAGGTGTTGCCGAAGCCACGCTTACGGATGTTCTCCAACTCAACGTCCTCGCCCTCCTCGCGCAGGGTGTCGAGCACCGATTTCTGGGCCAAGCCGCCCAGCAGCAGGCGGGTGGAGTCCGCCTTGGGGTCGCACCCCACCACCATGACCTTGCGTCCCATCTCGCTCAATCCCGCCACCGTGTTCTGGGTGGTGGTGGATTTGCCAATACCGCCTTTGCCGTAAATTGCCACTTTTCTCATTCCGGACCTCCATTTGCAGTTAATTTGGATAAACAACCTTGGTGCCGTACCCACAATGGCGCGGCACCCTCGGTTGTTCTGGTAACGATTGTTTGTTCACTGCTAATGGCAAGGGGTGTGCCAGAACACAAAAATCTTTTTTATGTGATATGATTTCAATAGGTTGGCATGGTTTGGCGGTGGTAAAATGGTCATGGCGCAGCTCCCGCCGTGGTCCGACATTTTCGTTGTCCGCCGACAAAAAGGTGGGTTTGCTACATAATTGTCAAGCGTGTTGGCGGGTGGCAGCGTGAAGTTTGCAAATATGTAATTTTGGCGGGAAGGGGGGAGCAGCGGAAAGTGAAGTAATGATCTGTATTTGTTCGATTAAAATAAATGATCACTGCTTGGATCGTTTATTGCTCAATATGGATGGTGTCTGTTGCTGGTGTCCGGTTTGGGGCGAGTTGGCCACGCCAGGCAGCCAACAGCGTAATCAAGTGATTTCCTAATCGCTACAGCCATTGATTTTGGAGGAGCACCCATGGTCGCACCCGTAAGCCCCCCAACCCTCCGCCCGGCAGGGAGCAGTTGCCCGGAGGTCATCGAACTCACCGCCCTCTACGAGATCGCCCAATTGATCGGTCAGGCCCACGACCTGGACCAGACATTGACCGCCGTGCTCAAGGTGTTGCACGACATCCTGCGCATGGAGCGGGCCACCCTGATCCTGCTGGATGAGAGCGGACGTCATCTGACCATCAAGGCCTCCTATGGCCTGAATGAGGAGGAGCGGCGGCGGGGGGTGTATCAGCTGGGGGAGGGGATCACCGGCACCATCTTTGCCAGCGGCGCCCCGTTCGTGGTGCCGGACATCCAGCAGGAGCCCCTGTTCTTGAACAAGACCGGGGCCAGGCATATCGACAAGCAGGCCCTCTCCTTCATCGGGGTGCCGGTCTTGGTCAGCGGCGAGCCGGTGGGGGTGATGACCGTGGACCGCCTCTTCGGCCTGGAGATCCCCTTTGAGGAGGATGTCCGCTTCCTCACCGTGGTCGCCACCCTGATCGCCCAGTTCTTGGTCTTGAACCACAAGATCCAGAAGAACGAGGCTACCCTGCGCGAGGAGAACCGTTCGCTGAAGGCCCAGCTCTCCCCGGTGTTCATCCGCCACAACATCCTGGGTCAGAGCAAGGTGATGCTGGAGGTCTTCTCGGCCATCGACAAGGTGGCCCCCTCCAGCGCCACGGTGCTGCTGCTGGGTGAGTCCGGCACCGGCAAGGAGTTGGTGGCTCGGGCCGTGCATCAGGCCAGCCGCCGGCGGGAAAAACCCTTTCTTAAGGTCAACTGCGCGGCCCTGCCCGAGAATCTGCTGGAGAGTGAGTTGTTGGGCCACGAGAAGGGGGCCTTCACCGGGGCCTTGGCCCGCAAGAAGGGGCGCTTTGAACTGGCGGACACCGGCACCCTGTTTCTGGATGAGATCGGCGAACTGCCCTTGGAGTTGCAGGCCAAGCTGCTGCGGGTGCTGCAGGAGCAGCAGTTCGAACGCTTGGGCGGCACCCAGACCCTGAGCGTCGATGTGCGGGTGATTGCGGCCACCAACCGCGGCCTGGCGGAGCAGGTGGCCAGGGGGCGGTTCCGCGCCGATCTCTTCTACCGGCTGAACGTGGTGCCCATCGTCCTGCCGCCGCTTAAGGAGCGGCGGGAGGACATCCCCTTGCTGATCGACCACTTTCTGGCCGCCAGCAACCGCCAGAACCAGAAGAGTGTCCGCCTCTCCCGCGAGGTCCTGGATTTCCTGGCCGACTACCCGTGGCCGGGCAATGTCCGCGAGATGCAGAACCTGGTGGAGCGCTTGGTGATCATGGCCGACCGCGACCGGGTACTGATCACCGACCTGCCCACTTTTGTGGTGGCCGAACCGGAGGAGCGTCTGCTCGCACCGGGGCCACCCGTGGCGCAGCCCCAGCCGCCCGGCAGCAACCGGCAACGCTTGTCCTTGGATGACATCGAACGGGCCGAGGTGGAGGCCGCCTTGAAACGCCACGGCTGGGTCCAGGCCCGGGCCGCCCGCGACCTGGGCCTCACCCCCCGGCAGATGGGGTACAAGGCCAAGAAGTACGGGCTCTTCCGGCCGGAGTTCTGGTGATCAACGCTCGGTCAGGGTCTTGGCGCATTGGCGGAGGAGGATGTGCCTGGTTATCGGCTTTTGCAGAAAGGCGGAGATGCCGCTCTGTTGGAACTCTTCCTCGCCCATTAGCGCGTTGTAGCCGGAGCAGAGGATGATGGGCAGGGTGGGGCGCAGCATCAGGGCCTTGGCTGCCAACTGCTTGCCGGTCATGGCCGGCATGGTCTGATCGGTGATCAGCAGGTCGAACTCCATGGGGCGTTGCTCCAGGGCCTGCCAGGCCTCCAGGCCATTGGCAAAGGTCTCCACCCGATAGCCCGCCTGGATCAGACTCTGGCTGATCAGGTCGCGCATGAAGAGCTCGTCGTCCACCACCATCACCCGCTCATGGGCCCGGGCCCCGGGTGGCGTCTCTTCCGCGATCGGCAGTGCTGAGCCGTGGGCAATTATAGGGAGATAGACATTGAAAGTGGTGCCGTGTCCCGGCTCGCTAAGGACGGTGATCAGGCCGTGATGGCCGGTGACGATGCCATGGACCACGGCCAGCCCCAGGCCGGTGCCCTTGCCCACCTCCTTGGTGGTGAAATAGGGCTCGAAGATCTTGGCCATGGTCTCCGGCTCCATGCCGCAACCGCTATCGCTGACCGCGAGTTGGCAATAGCACCCCGGGGGCAGGATAATGCCGCCCTCCACGATCTGCTCCTCGATCATGATCTCCTTCAGGGCGACCCCCAGGACCCCGCCCCGCTCCATCATGGCCTGGAAGGCATTGGTGCACAGGTTCATGATCAGTTGATGGATCTCGGTGGGGTCGGCCAAGACCGTGGACCGGGAGGTGATCTCCTGGCGAATCTCGATGGTGGTGGGGATGGAGGCGCGCAACAGCTTCAAGGCCTCCTTGACGATCAGGGAGATCTGCACCGGCGTCTTTGTCTGTTGCTGTTTACGGCTGAAGGTAAGGATCTGACGCACCAGCCCGGTGGCCCGATCCGCTGCCAGACGGACCTGCCGCAGATCGTCGCGCAGGCCCTGTCCTTCATCGCTGCCCCGCAGCATGGCCAGATCCGTATAGCCGATGATGGCGTTGAGGATGTTGTTGAAATCGTGAGCGATGCCGCCGGCCAAGGTGCCGATGGACTCCATCTTCTGGGCCTGGCGGAGTTGGAGTTCGGACTGCTTTTGGGCACTGACGTCGCGGACAATGGCCAGCAGGTTGCCGGCCTCGCCCAGGTCGATGCCGTTCAAGGTGACTTCGGTGTCGAAGGGTACCCCGTCGTACCGTTTGTGGCGCCAGGGGAAGAATTGGGTCTCGCCGTGCAAGGCGGCATGGATCTTTTCCATGGCCAACTCCGGGACCGGGCGGTCATCCGGTTGCAAGGCATCCGAAAATTTGATGACCGATTGGCCGACGATACAGTCGCGATCGGCACAGCCAAAGAGTTGCAGTCCCTTTTCGTTACACTCCAAAATGATATCATCCCGCATGATGAAGATGGCATCGCCGGCAGACTCGAACAGCAGCCGGTAGCGGCTTTCGCTCTCCCGCAGGGCCGCATCCACCCGCGCCCGTTCGGTGATGTCACTGTAGATTCCCAGGACACCGCTGACCTGACCCTGGGCATCCAGCAGGGGCACCTTGGAGGTGTCGACCCACAGCCGCTGACCGTTGGCCTGGAGCTGCTGTTCGATGATGTGCAGCTTGGCCCGGTTGTTCGCCATCACCTCCTGGTCATCGGCACGGTAGGCCACGGACTCTTCCCTGAGCCAGGGGAGATCGAAATCGCTCTTGCCGACAATTTGGTCGGGGTGGCTCAGTCCGGCCGCTGCGGCGAAGACCCGGTTGCACCCCAGATAGACGCTGGCGCTATCCTTCCAAAAGATATATTGCGGCACGGAGTCCAGGATGTGTTGCAGCATGTGCTGGCTCTTGCGCAGGCTCTCCTCCGCCAGTTTGCGCTCGGAGATGTCGCGCACCGAGACCAGGATGCGGTCGACATCACCGATGCGGGCCCGGCGCATGTTGATCTCCACCCAGAACAGGGCGCCCCCTTTGTCCTTGGCCAGCCACTCAATGAGTGGCGTCTCTCCGTGCGCCGCCTTGGTCACCCATGAAAGCGCGTCGGCCCGGGAGTAGGGCGGAGTGCCGGCGCTTAGGCTCTCAACCGTAGTCCGGCAGGCCTCTTCGCGGCTATAGCCGTACATCTCGCACATCCGTTGATTGACATCGAGGATGGCGCCGCTCTCCATATCATGGATAAAGATGGCCTCGGTGACCGAGTTGTAGATGGCCTGAAAACGCTCCTCGCTGGTCTTGAGTTCCGCCGTCCGTCGCAGGACCCTCTGGCGGAGGGCGTGGTTCCAGGCAAAGAGGATCAAGACCAGCAGGCCGAGAGCCGCCGCGCCGATAAAGAGATAGCGCAAGTCGCCATGGTCCAGAATGGATGCCCCCGACCAGCTGGTGTCGATCCGCTGCCGTTCCGTAGGGGTTATCTGGTCAAAGCCCTCTACCACCACCTGCAACAGATCGTGCCTCCCCTTGGCCACGGCCCGGTGAAACTCGCCGACATGGAGCGGGGGCGAGAATTTGAAGTGATCGGAGATGCCGAACTTGTAGAGAAAATAGAGCGCCGGCGGTTTGTCGGCCACGAAGATGTTGACCTTATGCTCCTTGGCCGCCTGGATGATGGCCTCGTAGCTGGCAAAGAGCAGCAGGGAGTCAACGCCGTTTTTTTTCAGGAGGTCCACGGCATGATCGCCGTTCTTGGCGGCCACCACAAAACCCTTAAGGGAGGCGGCGTTGGTGATGCCCGAGATATCCCTATCGAAAAAGATAGGGACTTCAAGTCTGGCGTAGGGTGGCGAGAAGTCGAGCCAGCTGGCGCGTTGTTCGCTCTTGAAGATGGTGTCGATGACATCAAACTCGCCGGCCTCCATGCGGCTCATGGCCTTGCCCCAATCGGTGGCCGTGATCTCGGCCTTGATGCCGGTCTTCTCTTCCCACAACCGCCACTGATCGATGAGGATGCCCTGGAGCATGCCCTCACTGTTTTGGAAGACATAGGGGGGGTAGTTGTTGTCCATCACCACGGTGATGGCTTGGGGCCGCGAGGCGGCCAGCAGGGGGGGCGTGGCCAGGCCCAGCAACAGGACCACCAGCAGGGCAAGGCGGCGGGTGAGGGGGCGGATGGCGATCATGGCATCACGGCGCTTACGGTGAAGGGGAAGGGTGGGGAAATAGCCTGCGCACGAAAAATGGCGGACGGTAGCCCTGTTGGGGAGGGGAGCCAGCGAACCCCATGGGCTACCACTCAGTGTAGCATTTTTTCTTGGCGTCGGAGGCAACTATTTTCGCCGTTGGTGTGCCGACGTCAGCGGAGCGGGGCTTGCGCAACCGCCAACAATAGGGTAACCATCGGTAATAAAGTGCCTCGCGCCAAGGCGTTGAGGCGCTGACCGGGGCAGCAAAAACCAAGGCGGATAGGGCACGACCTAAATGATGAGGAATGATGATGGCAGATGAGCACCCCGATCAGGCACGGGCAACGACCATGCGAGAACTCGAGGAGAGTGAGGCCAGGCTGCGCGCCATTGTCGACACGGCCAATGACGCCATCATCACCATGGATGGCAAGGGGATTATCCGCGATTTTAATAAGGCCGCCGAGCGACTTTTCGGTTATGGCGCTGCCGAGGCCATTGGTCGCAGTGTCGGTATCCTGATGCCGTCCCCGCTCCGGGAAGAGCACGACGGGCATGTTGAGCGCTACCTGCGGACCGGTGTCGGCAAGATCATCGGTGTTGGTCGGGAGGTGACGGGGCAACGCCGGGATGGCACCCGTTTCCCCCTGCACCTCTCGGTAAGTCGAGTGCCCATGGCGCAGCCCCTGTTTACCGGCGTCCTCCATGACCTGACCGCCATCAAACATGTTGAAAATCAACTCCGCCTCCATCAGGAGAGGCTCGAAGAGTTGGTTGCCGCGCGGGTACAAGAGTTGACCCTGGCCAATGAGAAGCTCCTGCTCTTTGCCGGCATCTTCGAGACCACCATCGAGGGGATCCTGATCACCGATGCCCACGGCATCATCCAACAGGTGAATCCGGCCTTTACCGCCATCACCGGATACAGTGCGGAGGAGGTCATCGGTCGTAACCCCAGGATGCAAAAATCCAACCGCCATTCGCCGGAATTTTACCAAGCGATGTGGCGCTCCCTCCTGGAAGAGGGACAGTGGCAGGGGGAGATCTGGAACCGGCGGAAAAACGGCGAATCATTTCCCGAGTGGCTATCCATCAACTCCATCAAGGATCAACAGGGCCGGACCACCGCCTATGTCGCGGTCTTCTACGACATGACCACGGTCAAGCAGGGGGAGGCGCGGCTGGAGTTTCAGGCCTACCACGATGCCTTGACCGGTCTGCCCAATCGCCAACTCTTCAACGACCGGTTGGAGCGGTTGATCACCAATTGCCAGCGGGAGGAGTCCATGTTGGCGGTCATGTTCCTGGACCTCGATAAATTCAAGGACATCAATGACACGTTAGGCCATGACATCGGTGACCTGCTCTTGCAGGAGGTGGCCAACTGCCTACAGGAGTGCGCCCGAGATGCCGACACGGTGGCGCGACTGGGGGGGGATGAGTTCACCGTGCTGTTGCCGGGGATCAAAAATGGCATTGAGGATGCGGTGGTCCTGGCCAAACGGATTATCAATCGTCTGGCCCAACCCTTCCTGTTGAAGGGGTTCGAGGTGCTGACCAGCACCAGCATCGGCATCACCGTCTTCCCGGGTGATGGCGAGGATGCCACCACCCTGATCAAGAATGCCGATATCGCCATGTACCAGGCCAAGTCCCAGGGCCGTAACCGCTTTGAATACTTTAAGGGGGAGATGCGGCTGGAGCTCTTGCAGCGGCTGGAGATGGAAAATGATCTGCGCCAGGCCCTGGAGAGAAACGAATTCGAGGTCCATTACCAGCCGAAGATGGATGTCCACTCCGGCCGCATCACCGGGGCCGAGGCCCTGGTACGTTGGCGGAGAGGGAAGGATGAACTGATCCCTCCCAACGAGTTTCTGCCCCTGGCGGAAGAGACCGGGCTGATCTTTCCCTTGGGCGAGTGGGTGCTGCGCACCGCCTGTGGGCAGATGAAGGCGTGGCATGACCAAGGTTTTCAGGATTTGACCCTGGCGGTGAATATCTCCGCCAAGCAGTTCCAGGACGGTAATTTTGTGGACAAGGTGAAAAAGGTGCTGGAGGAGACGGGGCTGCCGGCATCGGGCCTGCACCTGGAGATCAATGAAAACATGGTGATGTGGGACGTGGACACCGCCATGGAGATCATGGAGCACTTTTTTGCCTTGGGGGTCAAACTCTCCGTGGATGATTTCGGCACCGGCTACTCATCCTTGACCTATCTGCGCAAGTTCCCGCTCAATATCCTGAAGATCGACAAGTCCTTTGTCCAGTATCTTCCCGCCAGGGGGGATGACGTGGCCATGGCCCGCACCATCCTCGACCTGGCCCGGAACATGGTCCTCAAGACCGTGGCCGAGGGGGTGGAGAACAAGGGCCAGCTCGCCTGCCTGAAAGAGCATGGCTGCGATGAGATCCAAGGCTTTTTGGTGAGTCGCCCCGTCACCGCCGACAAGTTCATCGAGATCCTGGCGCAACCGCAATTCCATCGGCTGGCGGCGGTGAAGAAAGGCGAGGAGTAGTTTTTTCGGCCGTAGGCTGAAGGGTCTTATGTGAAGGCAGGACCTGACCTGGGCGTTTCAGAACCCGGCGCTCTTGATGAACTCCGCCTCGGTGAACTCCCGGCAGGCGGTGAGGGTCGGCAGGTTCTGCATCCTGGCTGCCAGGCGGTGGCCGAAACGGAGGTTGCGGCTGAAGTACCAGGTGAACTCCTTGAGCCGGCCCAAGGCCTGATGCTCGGGGAAGAAGGCGCAAATCAGCCCTTGGGCCCGTTGGTAGGTCGCCCACAGGAACTCCGCCGTGATCTCCCGCGGTTGGCCCAGGATCTCGGCAAACAGCCAAGGCTTCTGCACCGCGGCCCGGCCGATCATCACCCCGTCACACCCGGTCTGGCTGAACATGGCCAGACAGTCCTCCCTGGTCACCACATCACCGTTACCGATCACCGGCAGCCGGGTCATCCCCTTCAGGTGGCCGATGTACTCCCAGCGCGCCCGCCGCTTGAGCTTCTCGGTGGTCAGGCGCGGGTGGAGAGTGACGGCATCCACCCCCACCTCCTCCAGCACCGCCACCAGGTCGCGCAAAAAGGTGAGGTCCGGCTGCACCCCCAGCCGGATCTTGACGGTCAAGGGGCAGCTGACCACCGGCCGCAGGGCGGTCAAGATCTCGGCGATCAGGGGCAGGTCGGAGAGGAGATGGCCCCCGGCCCGGCGTTTGCCGGCGATGGCCGGGGCCGGACAGGCGAGGTTCAAGTCGACGATCTCGGCCCCGAGATCGGAGAGGCAGCGCCCCCCCGCCGCCGCCTCTTCGGGGCTGGGGGCCACCAGCTGATAGGCCATGGGGTGCTCCTCTACCCCCCGTTGCAGCCACAGGGAGTTCTTCTTGACATCGTCCGCCAGGTGGCGGGCGCTCAGCATCTCGCTGAAGAAGAGGCCCGGCCGGGCAAAGGAGGCCACCAGCCCCCTGAGCGGCGAGTGGGTGACCCCGGCCATGGGCGCCAGGATGAGCGGCGGATCGATGGGGACGTTACCAATGTGGAAGGGAATTAAGTTTTGCACGAACTCCTTGTCAAGTTGTATGTTTTAGGATGCAAGCGTTGGCCCCGTGGCCGCGCGATCAACAGTAGCCGTCTGAGCCAGAAGTGAAAATTTTAGGTTTCGCAAAAAGTCCATCACCTTGCCATCCGCCTACGTTATTGCAATAAGTGATAAAGACTGTCGGCGGCGGTTGAACGGTTTTTGCAAAACCGACACAATTGATTGGTCAATTTTTGAGGGGAGTATAATCGTTCGCAAGATAATTATACACGAAGAAATACACCAGGCATCAAGGGATGGCCAAGGGGGGAGGATAACTGAGGAGATCGGTAAGGCCCCCTTGTTTTTCGACTTTTAGGGTCCATTCTCGAAACTTCAGTTCTAAAATCGCCCCACTCCCTGGATTGACTTGGCCATTAACAGGTGCTAAAATAAGCCCTAATCATAGCCCAAAAAGGAGGCCCAATGAACATGAAATTTTCTGAAGACATTGTCCCTGTCAGCGTACTCAAGGTTAATCCCGGCAAAATAGTCAAACAGGTCCAGGAACTGCACAGGCCGGTTGTTTTAACCAGCAGAGGTCGAGGGGTTGCTGTTATTCAAGCACTGAAAGATTATGAAACAAGCGCGGAGCAACAGGCATTTATGAAAGCAGTTGTCAAAGGAATGGTCGATTTGGAAGAGGGGCGCGAAATCAGCCTTGCTGACACCAAGAAACGATTGCATCTTTCGTAAGATGTCAAAAACGGTGGAAATTTCATTTGCCGATTCAGCTCTTGTGGATTTGGAAGAGGTACTCGAATACTACAGAGAGCAGCAGGTCCCTCGTCTTGGGGAGAAATTGGTTGGCACTATCATAAACGACATAGAGTTACTTGGAGAACAACCGGATATGGGACGTATCGTCCCGGAATTTGATTTGCAATACCTTCGAGAACTGATCCGGCCACCTTTTAGAATCGTTTATCGTCGTGACCGAAATAAGATTCGAATTGTGAGGGTCTGGCGGAGCGAACGACTGATGGTTTTGCCTGATGCTTGAAAAATGTGCCCCTATTGGTGGGGCATCTCCTTTTGGCCTTCAAGCTTTTCCATGATCTCCTCGCTAAATTGGGGATACAATTTGCGGACACAGTCGGGGCACAACCCATGGCTGAACACGGCTTCGGAGTTTTTGCTGATATAGCTTTCAATTTGGTTCCAGTAGCCCTGGTCATCCCTGATCTTCTTGCAGGATGCGCAGATGGGCAAAAAACCGCTCAACAGTTTTACCTTGCTTAGCGCTGCCTGAAGATCGAGGATAAGGGCCTCCCTTTCCGCCTCAATCTGTTGGCGCTTCTCGATCATCGCATTGAAGGTCATGGCCAACTCACCGATTTCGTCATTCGAGGAGATCACCAGCTGGCGGGGCAAATCTCCTCGCCCAAACGATTCCGTCGCGGCGGTAAGCGTGATCAAGGGAAGGGTGATGGCGCGCGAGAATACGAACGAGACGATGCTGCCAAACAGCAGCACCACGAGAGCGAAAAGAACGATGGCCTTGACGATCTCGCCCACATCGCTCATGATCGCCTCGCCGGAAAAGCCGAGATGCAGCACACCGACCTCTCCCTGTAAGAGCGGAACGGCGATATCGTGAACCGTGCCTTTGTCTGTTGTCAGATCCTTGGTGGAGAAGGGGTGGTGCATGTCTGCCTGATGGGCCGCTTCAATTCACGGGGCACCTCGTGGGCAAAGGTATGGGCGATGTCGCGGCCCTCCTCGTTCAGGACATAGGCGTAGATAACGTCATGCTCCGAGGCTACCAGGTCTTTCAACAACATTGTGATCTCAAAATAGCGCTCCGTAATGGCCGGATTCACGCAGTCCGCCGCGACTCTCTTGGCCAGGACCACACCCTTCTCCTGTAACTTCTCATGCAGCTTGTTGCTGATGGTCGTTTTGGCGAACACGATCATGCCCAGGCAGAAGAGCAGGGTCACGAAAAACAGGCTGGCAAGGATTTTTCTCCGTACGCTACGGAAGGCCATGGGCTATTCCCCTGCCTTTTGCGTTTCGATCCACTCCTTCATCTCTCTGACGGAGTCATACGCTTGATCATCGATGACGACGAATTTGTCGATCTTCATCTTCCGGAGAATTTGTTGGCCTTGCGGATCAAGATGCGCGCTGAGAAACGCCTCTTTGAGTTTGGCTTTAAGGCCCGGGTCAAGATCCCGCGGCACGGCAACAGGCGGGATGGCATAGGGCTGTGATTTCTGCAAAATACGGGTCTTCGCGGTGAACTCAGGGTTCGTTGCCTTGAGATATTCCCAGATCAGGCTGTCCACGGCAGCGCCATCCACGACCCCTTGCGCCACCGCCTTGATGGACTTGTCATGGGATTTGGTGAAGATGACCTCCTTAAAGAACTTCTCCGGTGTTTCGTTCATGGTTGCCAGCATGTAGGTCGGGACCAGCTTGCCGGTATTGGAGAGGGGGTCGGTGAAGGCAAACCGTTTGCCCCTAAGCTCGGCGAACGAGTGGATGGCGCTCTCCTTGGCCACCAGGATATCGGAGTAGTAAACGGTGGCGCCATAGGCCTGGGGCGCCACCAGCAGCTCCAGGCCGAACTGCTCCTTCCCGTCGACATAGGGGCCGCTGCACACAAAGGCCGCGTCCAGCTTGCCCGTCCTGAGCATCTCATTGATTTCAGTGTAACTCTCCCGGTCCACATACTCGATTTTCTCCCCGATCTTGGTTTCCAGATAGCGAAGGAGATCGCGATAATAGACAACCCCTTCCTTGGGGGTGATCATCCCGCCAACAGCGATTCGTACCTTTAGCTCCTTGTTCGGCCTTTCCTTGCTCGTTCCTGCCCCCCCAAGGACAATCCTGTTCTCCTCTCCCTTGTTGCATCCAGCTGTTGCCAGGGAAAGCATCAGTGCCATGAAGGTAGCCAAGAGAATTTTTAACATGAGGTCTGTCCCCGTAATGATCGATAGGGTGCTTGCCCGCGGAGGCGCGGAGAGATCCGTTGCTGGCTAGCTCCTTTGATTAATTCATTATTCGTTCAGGGGCCAACCAAAGTCAATTTGATTGTTGGCTGCCGGGGGTGGCGACGACCCGTTGCGGCTGGAGTCGCTGGGAAAAGGGGTGATTTTGCACGGGGTCGATGGTAAAAGAGGGCCTGCACTGGGGCAGGGGGGAAAGGTGCCCGCATCAAGATACAGAGCAAGGAGCTAACGGCGAATGGACGGGGAAGGAAAACTGGTCCCGATATTACGGGAAGGGATCGAAATTGTAAAAGTAATATTTTTTAAGGAGTTACGCGACCACCTGCGCGGGCGGAGGCCTGACTGGGAGCAGGAGGTGGTCTCCCGGGTCACGGCCGCCGTGGTCAATGAACTCTTCGGGGTCATGAACGAGGATACAAACTTTGTGGCCTTTGCCCAGAGCCATCGGGCCGAGATCGACGAGGTGCGCGCCCAGGTGGGAGGCGAGCTTGAGCCCTTGCGCATCCCGCTGACCGATGCCTTGCGGACCATGGTCCTCTGCGACTATCAGGAGGGGCGGGATACCGCCTCCCTCCTGCAACGGGCCGAGGCGTGCGGCATCCTCATCACGGAGCGGGACCTGCCCCTGCCCAACACCTTCATCGAGCTGGTCCGCAGGCTGGGCCAGGCCAAGGGGGTCCTGCAGCCCCCGGCCCCAGCCGCATGAGCCAACCCCGCTCGCCGCTCTCGATCTATACGCTGTTGCCCAAGAGCAACTGCGGCCGCTGTCTACTCCCCTCCTGCCTGGCCTTTGCCGCGGCGGTGGTGGCAGGCGGCAAAAAGATGGGCGACTGTCCGGGGCTTGCTGCTGGCCCCATGCAGGGGGTGCCGGAGGTGGGAAAGCGGCCGGAGGTGGAGGCCGATGAGGCGGAGTTCATGGCCCAGTTGAAGGCCAAGATGGCCCAGGTGGACCTGGCGCGGGTCGCACCGCTCATCGGCGCCACCCTGGACGGGGAGCGGATCGTGATCAACTCCCTGGGCAAGGATTTTGTGGTGGATCGACAGGGCAACATGGTCTCCGAGTGCCATATCATCCCCTGGGTGCAGGCGCCGCTGTTGGCCTACATCACCCACGCCAGCCACGCCGAGGTGACTGGCCGCTGGCTGTCGTTTCGGGAGATCCGGGGCGGCATCGAGTGGCAGGGGCTGTTCACCAGCCGTTGCGAGGCCCCGCTCAAGAAGTTGGCCGATGAGAACCAAGGGCTCTTGGGTGACCTGATCGATCTGTTCATGGGCCGCGCCATGGAGTGGTATCAGGCGGACATCGCCCTGATCCTCCACCCCTTGCCCAAGGTCCCCATCCTCATCTGTTACCAGGCCCCGGAGGAAGACATGGAGTCCGCGCTCACCATCTTTTTCGACGAGTGCTGCCCGCAAAACCTGCACATCAAATCGATCTTCACCTTGTGCTCGGGGTTGGTACAGATGTTTGCCAAGATCGCCGCGCGCCACTTGTGATCAGTAAACCGTCGAGCAAAAATAACTTGAACAATCAGCATCACGGCGACGGCATAAGGAGCCGTAAAGGTAGTGTTAATTCGTCCAAATTGTTTCTACACGGCTTCTAAAGGTCCGGTGGCTCTGCCGGTGAGGAGAATATGATGCACATCTGGGTCGATGCCGATGCCTGCCCCAAGACGATCAAGGAGATCCTCTACCGCGCCGCCGAGCGGGTGCGGGTGCCGTTGACCCTGGTGGCCAACAAGCTGCTGCGCCCCCCGGCATCGCCCTATATCAAGGCCCTGGTCGTGCCGGCCGGCTTTGATGTGGCGGATAACCGCATTGTCCGCGAGCTGCTGCCCGGCGACCTGGTGGTCACGGCGGACATCCCCTTGGCCGCCCTGGTGATCGCCAAGGGGGGGCATGCCCTAAACCCCCGGGGTGAATTCTACAGCGAGGAGAACATCCGCGAGCGCCTCGGCATGCGCAATTTCATGGCGGAACTGCGCGAGACCGGCATCGAGGTCGGCGGCCCCCCGGCCTTAAACCAGAAGGACCGCCAGGCCTTTGCCAACCAGCTGGATCGCTTCCTCACCAGCCGTGGCGCCACCCTTCGCCCGTAGACGGGGTAGGGCAGAACGCCAGCCATCCCCAGCGAGACCGGCATGGAGCCCATGTCGCCAGGCCCTCCACGTGCCCCAGGGGGGCGCTGCCGTGACTCTCATCCTTGCCCGCGACACTAGCGCTCGCTTTTATCCAACTTGATAATCAGGGCCAGGGCCTTTTCCGCGTCGGGATTGTGCTTGAGAATATGGTAGAGATGGGCGCGGGCGGATTGGTACTCTTTCATGTCCACCAGCAGCAGCGCGTAGTTGTAGTTCAAGGTCTCGTCGTCCGGCGCGATCTTCAAGGCGCGCTCATAGTTTTTCTTGGCCAGCTCAAACTCTTGGCACCGTCGGCAAACAATCCCCATCTTGTTTAAAAAGATGATGTCGTCGGCCCCGGTACTCATGCTTTGCGCCATGAGCGCCATGGCCTCTCTCTCCATGCCGAACTCCAGACAGGTCTCGATATAGCGAGGGGGGAGCGTGGCCATGCCCTTGGCGAGTTTCAGGGCCTTGGCCAGGGCGGTCTTGGCCTCCTCTGCCTTGCCGGCGTCGTGCAACTGGAGCGCCAGATCCAGATGGCGATCCGGGGTGTTGGGGGAGATCGTGATCGCCTTTTTGAGCACGGTCTCGGCATGGGCCGGTTTGCCCTGCTGCCGGTAGATGCGGGCCAGACCATCCAGGGATCTGACATAGAGATCGTTGCTACAGTCCCGGCAGCGGGTGTAGTTTTTTTCGGCCTCGTCCAGGGCGCCTATCTGTTCCTGGACCTGAGCCAGGGTGAAGTAGGTGGCGGATTGCTCGGGTTGCAGGGCTTGGGCCTCTTCCAGGGCTTGGATGGCCCTCGCGTGCTGCCCGGCGCGCAGGGCCTTTTTGCCCTGGAACAGGGCGCGGTGGTAGGGGTCGGGAGCGTAGGCCTTTTTGGTGGCGGAGTAAATCTTCTGCCTGAGCACCGCCTCGGTGACCGGCTTGACCAGATAGGCGTCGATATGCTCCTCGGTCACCGACATAATCTGGCCAAAGTCATTGATGCTGGAGATCATGATGAACGGCAGGTGCCAGTACTGGTCGGAGGCGCGGATGTGCCTCAGGAGTTGCAGGCCATCTTCCTCCGGCATCACCATGTCCGAAAGCACGATGTCGATGGCCGGGTCCGCGGCCTGGATCTTTTGCCACGCCTCCTTGCCATTCTTGGCGGTCACCAGCCGATGGTAGCCGATATTGGCCAGCATCCTGATGACCATGGCGAGGGTGGTGATGTTGTCTTCCACCACCAGGCAGGTGTACGCCGTGTCGGGCAAACCCGGATCTGCCGACGAGACGGGGTTATCCATGCACTCTCAAGCCAAGCCCCCTGACTTGCCACCGCCCAAGGCATCCTGGCGCTTGCCAATTCGGTACGCATCCACCATGCCGAACAACCAGCAGAGCAGGACGGCATAGCCCGCCACATCCAGGAGCAGGCCCGCCTGGCCCATGGCCGATTGGTCCAGGAGTTCCATGATGGCGCCCGCATCCGGGGGGAGGTCGCCATGCTGGAGCGTTTCCCAGAGAACCATGGCCTTTGCCGCCATCGTGACCACAATCACCGCGAGCCCTGCCGTGGTCATGGCCATCAACGCCGCGCCGCGCCCATGGCGCTTCAGGTACAGATGGCCCACTCCCGGATAAACGAGGGCGGAGAGGAGGAGCGATTTGTAGCGGCGGCTTAGGCCTTTACTCATGTGGCGATGCCTCTTTTTCCGTAAGCGGTTGCTTGGTCGGACGGCGGGTTGTTGCCGACGAAGGTTGGGGCGGGTTAGGCGGAGAGGGCAGGGAGGAGGTCGGCGATGCTGTAGAGTTCGGCCAGGGAGCGGATGCTCCGCGGCAGGTTGGTCAGGCGGACGCGGCCAAGGCCCGCGGCTCGTTGCCAGCCGATGATCACCGCCAGGGCGGCGGAGTCGGCGCTGCTCACCCCGGCGAGATCGAACACGGTCTCGCCGGCGGTGAGTAGCGCCTGGCCCTGGGCCAGCAGCTCGGCCGCGGTGGCGTAAGTCATCGGGGCGGTGACCCGGTAGGGGGTCACGCTGGTGTCGATCATCATTTGGACTTGTTCTGGTTTTTGACCTGCAGCGACTTGATGGCCCCTTCGATTCCGCCCTTCCTCACCTCTTGGCCGAAGAAATCGCGGTAGTTGGTCACCAGACTGACCCCGGCCACCACCACATCAAAGACCTTCCAGGAGTTGTCGAGCACCTCCAGGTTGTAGTCGATGTCCACCGGCTTGATCCCGGTCTGGATGACTTGGGTGCGAATCTGGACCTCGGTGTCGGTGGGCTGGTAACGGCTCGGCTTGAGCTTGACGGTCGGGTCTTTGTAGATGGTCAGGGCATTGGAGTAGGTGCGGACCAGCAGGGTCTTGAACTCTTGGATCAGGAGCTGCTGCTGTGCCTGCGAGGCCTTGCGCCACTCCTTGCCCATGGAGAGGGAGGTCATGTGCTTGAAGTTGAAGTGCGGCTGCAAGACCTCCGCGTCGATTTTGGCAATGGCGGAGGTGGTATCGCCGGTGGTCTGCAGGGCCTTGTCCGTATGGATGATCTCCAGGACCGCATCGGAGAGGTTCTTGATCTGATCTTCCGGAGAGAGGCGTGCGGCGGCCCACCCGGGGGCGGCAAGCAGCAGCATGGCGATGATGAGGGATAACAGTCTGTTCATTGGTGGACCCTTTTTCTTTGGTTGTTATCAAGGAGTGTTATGGTTTGCGGTGTATCGGCTAGGGGTGACTAGCCAGGGGTATCGGTGCAGGTTAGCCAACCCTGCCCCTAACTGGCGCATGGCGCGCTTTACGCTGAATTCTGATCTCCCTCTTGTCCTTACTCCTCTTCCTCGCGCGGCGGGTGGCCATCGTAGATCACGTAGCGCCGGTGCTGGAGGTAGGCATCGCGCAGGTAGGTGTACTTGTCGATGGCGCCGGCCTCAAACATCTTTTCGGCGGGGAACAGGTCGGCCCGGGTGTCGATGAGCCGTACCCCCACCAACGGGTAGTGGACCTTGTCGGGGTTGACATGGGTCAGCGGGTCTGCCCCCCAGTCCACCACTTGGCCGAAGGCGTCGCGGAGCGTGGAGGCGCCGAGGAAGGGCAGGACAAAGTAGGGGCCATCGCCCATGCCCCAATGGCCAAAGGTCTGGCCAAAGTCCTCGTCATGCTTGTCGAAACCCATGTCGGTGGCCACGTCCACTAGGCCGCCGATGCCCAGGGAGCTGTTCAGCACCACCCGGCTCAGGTCGCTGCCCGCTTCCCGAATCTTACCCTGGAAGAGGTTGTTGGCGCTCACGCACACGTCGCCGATGTTGCTGAAAAAATTGGTGATAATGGTATTGACCGGCGTCGGCACCAGCCATTCGTAGCCCTTGGCCACGGGCTTGATCAGCGCGCGGTCAACCCCCTCGTTAAAGGAGAACATGGCCCGGTTGTACCCCTCCCAGGGGTCGGTGGCGGCGCTGTGTTTGCTGGCGCACGCGGTGAGCCCCAACAGCAGGAGCCCGCTAACAGCGACACGATGGGGAAAACGATTTTTTGTGCTCATTTGGCACCTCCTTCGGAAGCCTTATTGAACATGAATTGGCCGATCAACTCCTCAATCACCACTGCCGATTGGGTCATGGTCATGGCCTCGCCCGCAGCCAGCATCTTCTCGTCACCGCCCACCACCAGGCCGATGTACTGCTCACCCAGGAGACCGGAGGTCAGGATCTTGGCAATGGTGTCCTTGGGGAAGTGGTAACGGCCGTCCAGGGTGAAGGTCACCCGGGCCTCATAGACCGAGGGGTCAAAGGCGATGGCCGACACCCGGCCGACCACCACGCCCGCGCTCTTCACCGGGGCCCGCACCTTGAGGCTGCCGATGTTGTCGAAATCCGCCGTCACCTGGTAGGCGTCGCTAAAGCTTGAGCCCCCCAGGTTGCCGACCTTGAGCGCCAAAAAGACCAGCGCCGCAACCCCCAAGGCCACGAAAAAGCCTACCCACAGATCAAGCGTTGTACGGTTCATCAGTTTCCTCTGAACATTAATGCAGTCAAAATGAAGTCGGAGAACAGGATCACCAGGGACGAGGTGACCACGGTCCGGGTGGTGGCGCTGGAGACCCCTTCGGCGGTGGGTTCGGAGTCGTAGCCCTCGAAGACGGCGATCAACGAGACCAGGATGCCAAAGACAAAACTTTTGATTACCCCGTTCATGATGTCCTCGCGGAAGTCCACCGAGGACTGCATCTGCGACCAGAACGACCCTTCATCCACCCCGATCAGCACCACGCCGACCAGATAACCGCCGAGGATGCCGGTGGCCGAGAACAGGGCCGCCAGGATGGGCATGGAGATCACCCCGCCCCAAAAACGCGGGGCCACCACGCGGGCGATGGGGTTGACCGCCATCATCTCCATGGCGCTCAGCTGTTCCGTGGCCTTCATCAGGCCGATCTCGGCGGTGACCGCCGAGCCGGCGCGGCTGGCAAAGAGCAGGCCGGCCACCACCGGTCCCAACTCGCGGACCAGGGAGAGGGCGACCAAGACCCCCAGGGCCTCGCTGGAGCCGAAACGTTGCAGGGTGTCGTAGCCCTGGAGCGCCAGCACCATGCCGACAAAGAGGCCGGAGACCACGATGACGATGAGGGACAGCACCCCGGTAAAATAGATCTCGCGGATGGTCAACGGGAAGCGGCGCAGGGCCATGCCCGAGTGCATGATGATGGCCAGCAGGAAGCGGCTGGCAAAACCGAGGTGCCAGATGCCGCTGTTCACCCGGCGGCCCAAGGCTTGAAAAAAAGAGGCCGCGCGCTTAGCCATGGCTGTTCAATAACTCCTCGCCATAATCCATGGCCGGGTAGTGGAAGGGCACCGGTCCGTCGGCCTCGGCATGGATGAACTGCTTGACAAAGGGCATATCCGAATGGGTCATCTCGCTGGGCGGGCCTTGGGCCACGATGCGTCCCTCGGAGACAAAGTAGACGTAGTCCACCATCTTCAGCGAGGCCACGACATCGTGGGTGACCACGATGGAGGTGGCCCCCAGGGCGTCGTTCAAGCGCCTGATCAACTGGCCGACTACCCCGAGCGAGATGGGGTCGAGGCCGGCAAAGGGCTCGTCGTACATGATCAGCATCGGATCCAGGGCCACGGTCCGGGCCAGGGCCACCCGGCGTGCCATGCCGCCCGAGAGCTCGCTGGGCATTAGTTGCGCCGCCCCGCGCAGCCCCACCGCGTGCAGCTTCAGCAGCACCAGGTCGCGGATCATCTCCTCGGGCAGGTTGGTGTGTTCGCGCATGGGGAAGGCGATGTTGTCGAACACCGACATGTCGGTAAACAAGGCCCCGAACTGGAAGAGCATGCCCATGCGCCGGCGCAGGGCATAGAGGCCGTGGTCGTCCAGCTCGTGGACCACCTGACCGTCCACCCGCACCGCGCCACGGTTGGGCCGTACCTGGCCGCCGATCAGGCGTAAGAGGGTGGTCTTGCCGCAGCCGCTGCCCCCCATGATGGCTACCACCTTGCCACGGGGGATGGACATGTTGATGCCGTCGAGGATATGCCGTCTGCCGCTCCCCACCAACTCGACGGTGGGGGCCGAGGTGTCGTAGGTAAAGGTGAGATCGCTAATGGTGACCAGAGCGTCGTTCACTGCCTGCGGGGCTTGGCCGCGGGCGTCCTGGTGGGTGTCTTCTGGGTTGGTCATGGCAGGGGGGGGGAGCGAGGCTTGCGGTTATCCCTTGGCGCTGGTTTCCGGCAGATAGCGGGCGAGGTAGAGGGATTGCAGCACAATGAAGACAAAGGTCAGGCCGAGCATGCCGAAGAGTTTGAAGTTGACCCAGGTGTCACGGTCGAAGTGACTCATCACATAGAGATTGGCGCTGCCCATGAACAGGAAAAAGGTCACCCAGCCCAGATTGAGGCGTTGCCATACCGCTTTGGGGAGGTCGAGATTGGCGCCCATCATCCGCTCAATGGCGGTCTGTTGGCCAAAGAGCTGGCTTGCCAGAAAGGCGGTGCCGAACAGCCAGTTGATGACGGTGGGCTTCCACTTGATGAACTGTTCGTCATGGAGATAGAGGGTCAACCCCCCGAAGATGCAGATGATCGCCAGGGTAACCAGTTGCATGGTGGCTACCTTGCGGGTCTTGAGCCAAGCGTAGGCGACCTGAACAACGGTGGCGACAATGGCGACCCCAGTGGCGACATAGATATCGAAAAATTTGTAGGCGACGAAAAAGAGCAGGATCGGGAAAAAGTCAAAAAGCAGCTTCATAGGGGTATCGACAGTCGTGGGTACGGAAGAGGATGGCAACTCATTAGTAAGTTGACTCACGCCAACCATGCCTGGAGCAAAGGTTGACGTAATCGCAAAAAGTCCAAAAACTCGCCATCCGCCTACACAGTATCAAGAAGTTTCAGAGGGCGCCGGCGTCGGGAGAGCGGTTTTTGCGAAACCGACAAAGGTTGAAAGAGGCTATTAATAATTCAACTATAGAAGCCTAGCAACAAGAAAGTGTCCTTGAGGGGATAAGAGTTGCGGTGGATGGCCCGGCCGTGGTCCAGGAAAAGGTCTTGACGGTTGCTAGAAAAGGCGGTTTTTTGTCCAGAACAGGGGGGCTGCCTGACACCAGACCTATGCCCGGCGAACCGTTAACCTTATACCCCATTGCCCATGCCCATGCACCTTGATCTGTTGACCGATGGCCATGTCCATAGCCGGCTCTGCCACCACGCGGTGGGGGAGATGGAGGAGTACGTCCTTGCCGCCTGCGGCCTGGGGCTAACGCGCTTGATCTTTCTGGAGCACTTCGAGACCGGCATCAACTACTTCGAGACCACCTGGCTGACGGAGGCGGATTTCGAGCTCTACTTTG
>OBOI01000198.1_pt1 | contig 24315 bp, 21 predicted proteins | sample 1670151 | NCBI WGS metagenome assembly OBOI01 (sample SAMEA104232303, study PRJEB22302) | sediment metagenome | biome: forest; feature: aquifer; material: sediment | place: USA | collected 2011-08-07 | depth 0.01 m | reverse complement strand
TGGATGATAACGGAAGCGAAACCGGACAACCATCGACACTCAATGTAGTGCCATCAATGGTGCTGGAGTTAATGGTGCCCACAATCTGCTCTACTGCACCCGCCATTAGGCGAGGCTCGTCGCGACGGCTGGGCGCGCGTGATGGGGCTTGCCCTACTTGATCACAAACGGCGTATCCGAGACGATGGTCAGCGGCATATTCTAGCATCTGTACCCCGACCACATCATCCAAATTACTTACAATAAACGTCGGGATCGTCTTATTCGCAACGGACTTGGGTGCTCGCGCACTCACAGACTGAAACAATAATTTCTTTGCCGCAATATAAGCTTCCATTCCCCCGTGGCGTTCGAGGTGTTCTGGAGTAAGATTGGTAAAGATCGCGCCGTCAAACACGATCCCTCGATGGCGATGCTGGGCAAGACCCTCCGAAGACACCTCAATGACGGCGACCTCGCAGCCTTCTTGGTGCATGAGGAATAGATGGCGTTGTAAAGCAAACGGACTCATCATCGTCATTTTGGAGGCATTGAGCCACTCGCGCTGCCCGATCCGAATCGTGGCAGTGGATGTCCACCCCACACGATAGCCAGCATGCATAAAGATCTGCCCAATCAGACTCACGGTTGTGGATTTGCCGTTGGTGCCCGTGACTCCAATAACAATCATCTGGTCAGAGGGATGACGATACCAAAACGCAGCCGCTTGCGACAGAACCCAATGATACCCTGATATCCATGATATCGGCAGGAGGCTCCGGAGGGCGGACTTAAGTTGATAGAGATTGGTCATACCCAGTACAGCTACGGGCAAATCACTAATAATTCTCTAAACGGAATGGAACGTTTTGTTTTTACGATTTAGGTCATTTCTGCGAGTGCTTCGCTCTGCGCCATCGGGGCGCAGTTGCCCGTGATTGTACTGGGCATAATTTCTTGACCCAGCGATCGAATTGCTCGCCGCGATCATAGGCATGCTTGAATACCCCAAAACTCGCCGCCGCGGGAGAGAGCAAGACCACGTCACCGCGTTTTGCCAACCGGTGCGCGATCTTGACCGCAGAACGCATCGATCGAACATGAGCGGTGACAACCGGGAATTGATGCGTCCGGATTTTTCGTTGTTCGATTGCCTCGAGCATCCGATCGCTAGCGCTGCCATTGAATAAGACAAGGGCTTTCACCGATGGGATCACCTCAGAGACAAATTTTTTATAATTCAAATTTTTATCTGCCCCGCCGGCAAGCAGAATAATATGTTGATTGTTTGGCAGCGACTGGATCGCCGCCAGTGTTGCTTCGGGGATCGTGGCCGTGGTGTCATTCACGTATTGGACGCCGCGGATTGTCCGCACGAGCTGATTGCGTCCCCAGACGCCGCGGAATACGAGAATTGATTTCTTAATCGTGTTGGGTTTGACTCCGGCCGCGGATGCGGCGGCGATCGCAAATAATATATTCAACAGCATGTGCTCGCCAGCCACAGAGAGGGCGTTGCTCCTCATGATGGCAGTGGCGTGACCACCGCAGCGGACCCACAATACTCCACGATCGTGATACGCCCCGTCCCGTTGTGCCGGCAGTCTGCGCGCGCTCACCCACCAAAGATGTGCAGGACTTCGGTTGGCCATCTTCCGAACAATTGTTTGATCATACAAGAGAACAGCATGATCATCGCGCGTTTGATATTTGAGCAGCAATGCCTTTGAGCGGGCATAGTGGGCAATCGATCGATACCGATTGAGGTGATCTGGGAAGATATTAGTGACCACTGCAATATGGGGGGAACGCTTGATATCGCGCAATCCTTCCACTTGCCAACTGGATAATTCCAACACCGCCGGTGTGATCCCCCTTCTTGTTGATTGGTCTTTAAGAAATTGCAGTGGCGAAACACGCAGGTTCCCAGCAACAATGGCGCCGGGGGTTTGCCGACGCACCATATCGCCCAACAGTGTTGTGGTGGTTGTTTTGCCGCGCGTTCCCGTGATGCCAATCACAGGGCCAAGAAAGCGCTCAAGGAAAAGGCTCGTGTCACCGATGCGGATCGGAATCGCGTTTGCCCGCGCCCAAGCAAAGACGGGAGAGGATCGAGGGACGTCGGGATTGACGACGAGCAATTGCGCGCCCCTGATATCGGAGCGTTTATGGGCCACGCCGAGGCACCACTCAGGCGGGAAGACGCTGATGCCCTTTGCTTTCAATCGTCCGTATTCGCGCATGACCAAGGTGATGGAAGAGGAAAGTTCCTGTTTTGATTTGGGATCCGTAATCAGTACTTGAGCACCTTGTCCCAGCAGCCACAACACGGTCCCCAACCCTCCACCATGGACACCGAGGCCAACAACCGTGACCCGTGTTCCCTTATGAATGGGGATCATACGCGACCAGTGGGCGGACAAATAACCAGCCTATGAGCGTGGTGCACCCAAGCCCAAGCAAGATCATCCCCCACCCCCACAACGGGAACGAGCGCACCCCAAAGAAGGCCTGCCCCCATGGGTCAGAAAGCACGAGAGATTGAAGCAGGAGTGGTACACCCAACACCGCGCTCAAAAAAAACCAGCGCTGACGGCCGGGTGTCTTCCATAGGAGTGCAAACAGGAGCCCGATAGGCACAATACTAAAAAAAATCCATGCGGCTGCTCGTGCCACCATTTGGTCGACAAAGAATTGACTCACAAGCGTCGAAACGCCCGCCCCGAGTAGCGCCGCGAGGATTGCTGTACCGGATATCCATTGGAGTGCCTTCCAGGCGGGCCGGAACCGTACTGTTCGGGCGGGCAATACCAAGAGAGTGGCCATGATCATCGTGGTACTCACAACCGGAATCCACACGACCTGCCATACTGAAATGGTCCCCTGCTGTACGAACAGGCCCAAAAACCCTACGACCAGCAAGGCGCTCTGAAATGCAAAAATGATACTCATTAATCGCTGGATGACGCGCACCCAGCGGCCCTCATTGAGAGCAGAGACAATAGAGAATAAATTATCCGAACCGATAACGATCGGCGCGGCGTTACGGGCAACATCGGTGGCATTGGCTACCGCCACACCGACATCAGCGGTTTGGAGTGCATACGCATCGTTGATTCCGTCCCCCGTCATGAGCACCGTGTCGCCACGTCGCTGGAAAAGGCTGATGATGCGTTCCTTTTGACGCGGTTCCACGCGGGCAAACACGAGTTGGAGTCCGCTCAAGGATTGGATCGTTTGATCATCCATGGCTTCGATCTGCTGCCCACTCACCGTATCATTGTCCCACCCCAATTGCGTAGAGATGGTTTTAGCGTTTGCGGCATGATCGCCCGTCAACATCACTAATCGGCAGTACGATTGCTGCAATTGTGAGAGGCTCAGTCGCGCATCATCACGCAGAGGATCGGAGAGAACGAACAGCCCCATCCATTCTAAATCAAAAAAATCTTCCGTGTGCCCCGGAGCAAGCCGATATCGTCGACTCGCAACCCCGATGACGCGCTTAGCAGCCCCTGCCAGAGTCGCGATTTCTTGTTCGATCGTTTGCCGATGCGCGACACTCATGGGCAATGCCTTGCCCTGCGTTCGCCATCGTGTTTTACAATGGACAAGCACGCGCTCCGGCGCGCCCTTCACCACAACCCAAGAGGAGTCCCCCGAGCGGTGAACTGATGCCATCCATTTTCGGCTGGTATCAAACGGGATGGAGCGCACGCGCGGAAAACGTTTTAAAAACCGCTCCCGATCGTAGCCGGCAACACGGGCGCTTTTGGAGAGCGCACAATCAGTCCCATCCCCGACCCATCGTTGTGGGATGCGGCTTCCGGGGGTGTTCAGGAGCATCGCGTCGTTAGCCAGGACGACCGCGGCCCACATCATTTCCGGCGCCTCATTGAGTTTCTTGGATCCAAACCGATGGTTCTCACTATCCAGAATCATCTCAACCGATAACGACCCTTTTGTGAGCGTGGCGGTTTTGTCAAAACAAACCGTCGTGACATCCCCCAGTCGGCTAATGACACCGTGTTTTTTAACCACAATGCCGATGCGCAATAACCGACGCGTGGCCTCAAATTCCAAAATAGTGGTGGCGATGGCCTGCCAATACGGAGCACAGATAATCAATACCGATGCGACACCGAGAACAACGGTTGCTTGCGACCACTGTTGGGCAACGCCCAGGATTACAACGGCGATGGCGCCGATGATGCCGATCAACACGACGGGCAAACTCATGGACTTTGAAACTCCCGTATTCTTCAACAGTGCTTTTGAGTGATTGGGAATCGATTGTGCTATGGATCCGACAATTGTCTGTACCCCCGTTGCGGTAATGGCAACGACCGCACGACCTTTGGTTACCACCGAACTGGTGTACACCATGTTGCGACGGTCGAGCAGTGGCGTGGTGGTCGCTAAAGTGACCGCGCTTTTTTCTTGATGCTCTGATTCGCCGGTGAGGGTCGACTCATCAACCGATAAATCATGTGATTGGATGATGCGACCGTCGGCGGGGATATTTTCGCCGCCGCTGACCACGATGATGTCGCCCGGGACGAGCTGGTCGACCGGCCGCAGTTGTGGCTCAGATCGCGCCTTGGGAGTGCGAAGGCGCTTGACGAGCGTTACCGAGTGCGCAAATGATTGAATAAATTCCTGAACATACCGGCAGCGTTCATCCAGAATCACCGCAATCACCGTTTGGACTACGGCCAACAATAAAAATACGCGACCTAAGAGGGTGAGGTGGAGCGCCAGCGTTGAAACGGCGGCGAGTACCACAAAAGTGAGTGTCGGGATGCTGACAATTTGGGAGGCAATTACCGCCCACAGAGGCGGAGGGGGTGTGGGTCGAAACACGATGTTCGCGCCAAATTGTTGTGTACGATGTTTGGCTTCCCGTTCGACAAGCCCACCGGCAGCGGTCTTCAATTTTGTAAAGACGCTGCGGACCGAAATACTGTGCCAAGGGGCGAAAGAATTCATAACAACAATACTAGGACTTATGCATTCGAGTCATCCTGGCTTGACCAGGATCCGATTGTATATACGATATCGTTATTTGAGTACGTCCTAAATACAAAGAAAGTGGCATTACTATACCACAAACAATACCCGCAAAACAAGCAACAGAGCTCTTTACACTTCAGCGAGATTAATAGTCTCATCGATACGGATTTGTGAGACAAACTCCGGCAGATGGGACACCATCACCAACGCTCCTTCGAAGGTATCGAGCGCCTTTGCAATCACCGGCAGATGTCGAAAGTTAATGTGATTGGTGGGCTCATCGAGGATAAGCAGGCCCGGCCGCAGCAACACCAAGCGAGCAAACGAAAGCAGCCCCTTCTGCCCCTCGCTCAAGCCTTGGACCGGCCTCGCAAGAACCTTCCCATCAAGCAAAAATCCTGCCGCGACAGAGCGCAATCGGTGTTCGTCCTCCTTGATCATTGCTTCGCGCAAAACGTCATAGGTCGTTTGCTCGGCGGGCAAATTGCTGAGATCTTGTTTATAGTACCCAATAATCACTTCTTGCGGGACCCCGACGTTCTTTGATGAGCGGCTGGCAAGAGACTCTAACAACGTACTCTTTCCGATCCCATTGGGTCCTGCCACAAGAACGTGCATATTTTTTCGAACCACTCCATCGATTTTCTTTTGTGCCATCGTCCCATCGATCGATATTGGGATCGAACCAATCTGGGCAACTTTGCCGTCAAAGTGAGGATCAAACTCCTGAGCGGGAATCGTAAACGCGCGAATCGTTTTATCTTCTTCGCGGACACTCACAATATTTTCTTCGGCTTCTTCCGCCACTTCACGCATGCGTTTCGCAACCGCTCGAAGCTTGCCTCCTTTATGGGCGAACACTTCGGCCTGAGCACGCTTTTCGCGGATCTGCGTTTGCATCCTGGCATTCTGTAAATTTTCCCGTTCAATCCTTTTTTGAATTTCCTCTACGACGTCGTTGTAATTGCCTGTGTATTGTTCGATTTTTTTTGTATGCACATCAAGGTACAGAACGCCGTCGCTAAAGGCATTAAGAAATTCTGCGTCATGGGAGATCACGACACAGGTTTTCTCGTACATCATCAAAAACCCTGTGAGGTGCTCAATCCCTTGAAGATCGAGATTATTGGTCGGCTCATCTAAGAGCAGAATATCGGGGTTCTGAATCAGCGCATGGGCGAGCAACAAGCGCGCTTGTTGACCGCCGGAGAGTGCTTGGACCGTTGTGTCCAAGCCAACATCAATGTGGACCACATCAAAAATGTCTGTAATGCGTTTGTCCAAATTGTATTGATGTTCACTAAACGCCGAGGCGAAAAATTCTCGGACTAATACGGTGCGTAGTGCCAGTGGCATCACCTGGTGAGCGATCGCAATGGATGCATCGCTGGGGGTACGATAGACCTGGCCGTGGATCGGACGGAGTTGCCCGGTAATCAATTTAAAGATTGAGCTTTTGCCGGCCCCATTTTGCCCCATCAGGGTAATACGGCTGCCAGAGCGCACCGAAAAACTCACCTCATCCAAGAGGAGTCGGCCTTGCTCGTATTCAAAACTCACATCAGAAAATCGGAGGATGACGTTTTCGAAACTCATAAAGTAGTGTTTTACATCCGCGGTAGTATACACTACCGAACAAATTTTATCAACGACAGCCCTGTGATTATTCTGAAACATTGGTTGGTCCGCTGTTATATGGTATACTTGAGTGCAGAGAAATAATTATCTACAGCCTATGCCAACGCAAAAGAAGAAACAAGTAGTAAAAAAAAATCCAGCAGAACAGGGGCCCTCTGCGCCCGTCAAGCCGGTGTCACCCGCGCTTCAACAGCAGCAACGTTCTCTGAGCACGCAGTTTAGTTCGATTATCCGCTCTGCCCGGCGCGTTGCTCCAGAGATGATTGATGCGATTCTGGCGGATTCACTTAAATACCGGGCAAGCGACATTCACTTCGAACCCCAGCCCAAGGAGGTATTGGTGCGTTTTCGAGTCGATGGGGTGCTCCAAGAAGCTGGGCGGATCCCTAGAGAACATTACGAAAATATCTTGAACCGCATTAAAGTGCTGGCCCACTTACGCACCGATGAACACTTCTCCGCTCAAGATGGATCCATTCGCTACGAGCACGAACAAATCGCGATCGACATGCGCATTTCTATCATTCCGATTCTTGACGGTGAGAAAATCGCTATCCGGCTCCTCCATGGATACATTAAACAGGTGACCCTCGATAACCTCGGATTTTCAAAACCCGACCAGGAAATTATGCTCGCGGCATCACAAAAACCATTTGGCATGATTTTGGTCACTGGCCCTACTGGCAGCGGCAAAACAACCACGCTCTATGCATTGCTCAATATTCTCAACCGTCCGGGAGTGAACATCACCACGATTGAAGATCCGGTGGAGTATAAAATTGCGGGAGCAAACCAAATTCAAGTCAACATTCAAACCAATCTTACCTTCGCAAAGGGGCTACGATCAATTGTCCGACAAGACCCCGACATTGTCCTGGTGGGGGAAATTCGAGACCACGAAACAGCCGAAATCGCCGTGAATGCCGCATTGACCGGGCACCTCCTCCTCTCGACATTTCATGCGAATGATGCAGCCACAGCGGTGCCACGGTTGCTGGACATGGACGTTGAACCATTTTTACTCACATCGACATTGGAAGTTATCATCGCTCAACGGCTGGTGCGAAAATTGTGCGAAGAGTGTCGTTCCCAAGAAACCGTCACTATTGAACAACTCTCCAAACAGTTACTAACGGCCAAAGAGTTCTTCCCGGAGAATCGCATTTCTGTTGGGAAGTCTAAGGGGTGTACGGCATGTGGACAAACCGGATATAAAGGGCGTATCGGTATTTTTGAATTCATCCCTATGAGTTCCGAGATGCAAGAACTGATTCTTAAAAATCCCTCAACACAACAAATGCGTGAGCTCGCACGCAAGCAAGGTTCGCATTCTCTGTTTGAAGACGGCATCCAAAAAGTGCAGGCAGGGATCACGACACTCGAAGAAGTGCTCCGCGTTGCCGAACCACCAACCCTTTCCGGATATGGCTCAACAAAAAAGTAAGGTCCCTCCTCATTCCGCCTTCTCCAATATCGGCATTGGCAAAGAGCGGGATTATTGTATTGAAAATCTTGCGACCCTGTTATCCTCTGGGATGGACATCAGTTTGGCATTGGAGGCTATCAAAAGCGGCGTTCGATCAACGCATCTCAAACAAATGCTTGATGAGGTCAAAGAGGCAGTGGATTCCGGAAGCCCGTTGTGGAAAACGCTCGAACAAACACACCTTTTCCCCAGCCACATCACCAGCTTAATTCGTTTGGGAGAAGAAACCGGTCGACTTTCGGACAATCTCACCGTGATTATCAACCAACAACGGAAAGATCGAATTTTCCGCTCTCGAGTGCGTTCGGCCATGCTCTACCCAGCGCTCGTGTTTGTGATTGGGCTGGTAGTGGGGGTGGGCATCTCGTGGTTTATTTTGCCTCGCCTAGCATCTGTTTTTTCTTCGCTCAACCTGACACTGCCCCTGATCACACGCGTGCTCATCAATATCGGAACACTGGTGGACCATTATGGATCCGTTGTTATTCCCAGCGCGCTATTGACGATCGCACTCGTCTGGTATCTGCTGTTTTTCTATTCTCAAACAAAGCATCTTGGACAAAAAATTCTCTTTGCGACTCCCGGAGTGGGCCGACTCATTCAAGAAGTCGAACTCGCCCGTTTCGGTTATATTTTAGGGACGTTGTTGGCGGCAGGGCTCACCGTACCAAAAGCGCTCCATTCGTTGGGCGAGGCCACAGACCTCATGGCATATCACCAGCTCTACCAACACCTTGGCAACGCAATGGATGAGGGCAACTCGTTCCAAAAAAGCTTTGCGACGTTCGCCCGAACCGACGCATTGATTCCGCCGCCCATCCAACAAATGATTGCTGCGGCTGAGCGTTCAGGAACGCTTTCGAAATCCATGCTCAAAATCGGCGAGACATTCGAGGATCGGGCCGAAACCACGACAAAAAATCTGTCAGTGCTCATTGAACCAATTCTCTTGGTTATCATTTGGCTGGGCGTTATTGGGGTCGCACTTGCGGTGATTCTACCGATTTACAGCATTCTCGGTGGGATCAACAAATACCATTAGCCATAAACTTAACTATATTCGAGGCTTTACTCTTATCGAAATAATTCTCACTGTGGCAACATTGGGGATTATTTCTGCCGTGGTCATTACCAGTTCCTTGTTGCTTTTGCGAGCCAATGATTTGGATTTGGCGATCGCCACGACAACCCAAAATTTGCGCTCGGCACAACTGCGCTCCCGCGGCTCCGATGGGGACGCGCAGTGGGGCGTGTTCGTCGGCAACGGAGCCATCACTCTTTTCCGCGGGGCAAGCTTTGCCGCGCGCAACAGCGCTTACGACGAAACAACGGACCTTGCTTCCACTATTACGCCCTCGGGGCTTACCGAAATTAACTTCGCCAAAAATACCGGACTGCCGATTAGCTCCGGTGTAGTAACCCTTACGCATGCGGTGATTGGAAAAAAACAGTTGTTTATCAATAGCCTAGGACTGGTCGATGAATTAACAAGCGGCCCAACGACGTTTACGAGCGGGCGGGATGCGACCCTGGTCCAAAGTTCACCGACCACCAATTTCGGCACGGCAACGCAATTGGAAGAATATCCTCGCAACAACGGATACAACAAACGCGCATCCTTGTGGTTCAACCTTTCGACAATCCCAAGCAACGCACAGATTATCAACGCAACAGTACAGCTCTACGAAACGCAAACCTATGGTGTGTCACGTACGGTCGCGGTCCACCGCATTACTCAGAGCTGGAACGAAACCAGTGTGACATGGAATACTCTCTCTTCAGGGTTTGCAACGACACCCACAGCCAGTACAACGCTGGTGTGGGACGGATCGCTCTCTTGGGACCAATGGAATGTTACGGCCGATGTCGCGGCGATGGTCGCGGGATCGCAACCAAATTATGGGTGGTTAATCAAAGATAATCAGGAAGATCTTTCAGAAGCGTATTGGTATTTCTCCTCGCGCGAAGGAGCGCATCCTCCACAACTCATCGTCGACTATGTTGTTCCGTAATCAAGGGTTTAGCTTGATCGAAAGCTTGCTCGCGAGCTCGTTGTTTGGGTTAATGATAACCGCTATCGTGGGGGCGTTGATTGTTGGGCAAGAAAGTGTACGTGTTTCCGGAGAACGTGCTCGTGCTTTGTTCTTCGCCGAAGAAGGGCTTGAAGCCACACGCAATATACGAGATAACAATTTTACCAATCTTGTTGATGGAACACATGGATTCGTTCTCGCTGCAAACCAATGGACACTTTCTGGAAATTCTAATACGACCGATGGCTTTACCCGCGCAGTCACCATCTCTCCTATTGATACCAAAACCAAAACCGTCGCATCCACCGTATCGTGGCAACAAACTCTTCAACGCACGGGCACAGTGACACTCACCACGCGACTGACAAATTGGCAGGCATTGACCGCAACGCAAGCAGACCAGATCGTGATTGATGTGAGCGGTGCCACCATCGGCGGCTCCGGCAGTGCCTATCTTAGCGGTGTTGAACTAGCCAACAACGGTTCAACATCCGTGATTATTGACCGCGTGACCGTTTTGTGGACAAAACCGAACCAAAACATTAAAGAAATCAAGATGGAAGATTTGGTGGTCTGGTCAAATAACGGACCTGGCACTCCCAACGGAACGCAAAGCAGTGGCACAGAGCTTGATATCGTCAATACGACCATTCCCGCTGGGGAAGATGATTTTGAGATCGACCATATCCGCATGACCGGCAACGCATCAGCAGACACATTCACGCTCCTGCTCAAATTCACCGATGGTTCGACTCGACAAGTAATCTTTACACCGAGTTAACCGCTGCGCTCAATATGAGGCATATCCATCATTATCGCCACATTTTCGGCAGAGGGCCTGCCCACCGAAACTTCAGTGGAGGCGGGTTCACCCTCTTAGAGCTCCTGTTGTTTACCAGTCTCGCGGCGATCCTTATTAGCGCTCTTGCAGCGTTTGTGAGTCTTGTTCTCCAATCAAGGGTAAAGCAACAAACAATCGTAGAAGTGGAAGAACAGGCCCTCCAGGTGATGGAGCAAATCACCCATGATATTCGCAGTGCGACATCAATCACATCCCCATCAGTTGGCACAACCGCAACGTCCCTTTCGTTGTCTGGCACATCGCCGACCCTCTGGGAAGGCGCTCAAGCACAATTTTGGAGAACGTCCGGCTCTTCCGCACCCCTTCCGCTGACATCTTCGGGGTTGGTGATTTCCAATGTGCAATTTTCGAATGTTTCAAGAGCGCAAACCAAAGGTATTGTCCGTGTCCAATTTACTCTTGCGCGCTTGAACCCTCCAGGACGCAACGAATATGATTATTCTAAAACATTCTATGGCTCTGCCGCTTTACGATAAAGGTGGCTTTGCAACGCTCTTGAGCGTCTTGCTCGTCGGCGCGGTTGCTTCGGCGATTGCCGTATCCCTTCTGCTAGGCGGAGTGAGCTCGGCAAAGTCCGGTATCGTCATAACGAATTCGATCCAAGCGCGTGCATTAGCGACGGCCTGCGTCGAACAATCCCTCCAGTCTCTCCATGACAACCTGTCCTATAGCGGCACCATTGCATTAACCCTCGGCGAAGGCACCTGTAGCGCCACACTCGTGGTGGGCGGAGGATCACTACGCACCATTACGAGCACCGGGACGGTGGGCGCGGTGGTCCAAAAAATGACCATCCAAACAAGCGCGCTCAACCCAAAAATCATCCTTTCATCTTGGCAAGATGTTGGGGATTTCTAACAATTGCGCTATACTACGGGTATAATCAGAAAGTTATCAACAGGTTCATTATTTACTCATCATCCACTATGAGGCATCGTTTTAGAGCAACAAAGGGATTTACTCTCTTGGAAATTTTACTAGTCGTGGCCGCTATTGCCATTTTGGCTGGTATTGTGATTATTGCTATCAATCCCGGCAAACAGCTCGGCGAAACAAATAACGCCCAACGCCGCAGTGACGTAAACGCAATTCTGAATGGTGTCTATCAATATTCCGTCGATAATAAGGGTTCTCTTCCTGCATCGGTAACGACCACTCAGACAGAGGTTTGTAAGACCGGCGGCACCTGCACGGGCCTCATTGACTTGTCGGTGCTGACGACCAATGCGAAATATCTTGTTTCGCTTCCCACCGACCCCACGGGCAGCTCAACCAATGGTGCTGGATATGAAATTAAGAAAGACGCCAACGGCCGCGTAACGGTCGTGGCCCCAGACGCCGAACAGAGTGCCACCATCAGTGTAACGCGTTAGGATACCGATCAGACATAAAAATACCTCGGTGATCCGGGGTATTTTTTATTACTCACTAATGTGATAATCAACCTTTCGCCCTTCTTTTAAAATAACAACAAACGGGCTCATCCGGGTGTGGTCGTTGCCCTTGAATGTTGGGTCATTGCCGTGATCAGCCGTAATGAATATGGCTCCGTCGTCTTGGGCTGCCGTCATCAGAAGCGGAAGCCATCCGTCGACTTCCTTGAGCGCTCCCGCATACCCTTGCGGGTTACGCGGGTGTCCGTACCTCATGTCGAAGTCGACGAGGTTGGTGAACACGAGTCCGTCTTCGAGTTCTCGGAATGCTACCTCGGTCTTGGTGAGCCCATCCGTGTTGCCTTCGGTGTGGATGCTCTTTGGCACTCCACGTCCGGCGAAGATGTCAGATATCTTGCCGATGCCGACCACCGGAATTCCTGCCGCTGTCAGCAGGTCGAGAACAGTGCCACGCGGCGGCTTCATGGTGTAGTCCTTGCGGTTATACGTCCGCGTGTAGGCACCCGGATTGCCTACGAACGGTCGGGCGATCACGCGGCCCACGAACCACTTGTTGAGCAGCTCCCGCGCGATTTCGCACACGTCCAGCAGCCGCTCGAGGCCGAATGTCTCTTCGTGTGCCGCGATCTGGAAAACCGAGTCGGCAGAAGTGTAGACGATTAGCTTCCCAGTCTTCTGATGTTCGAGCCCCAATTGCTCAATCACCTTCTCGCCGTTGATGGCGAGGTTCCCGATCCATCCGCAGCCGGTTTCATGGGAGAACTCCTCGAGCATCTCAGCCGGGAAACCGCTCTGGGTGAAGGTGGCAAACGGTTGGTCTAGCACCAGCCCCGCCATTTCCCAGTGACCGGTGGGCGTATCTTTGCCCGGCGACATCTCGCCGAGCTTGCAGTAGTGGCCATCCGCGTGCTCCACGGGCGGCATCCCCTGGATGCCCGTCAGATTGCCAAGTCCCAGACGACCGAGGTTGGGCAACTGGAGTCCTCCAACTGCCACGGCCATGTTACCGATGGTGTTGGCACCGCCGTCGCCGTATGTCTCGGCATCGGGAAGCGCACCAACCCCGGCGCCGTCGAGCACCAAAAGCAAGACCTTGTTGATCCTTCCCACGATTTCCTCCTTGTGTAGGCGAGCCAGACTATCCAGCTCGATTGCTCTGTCTTACCATAAGTCGACCAAAAAATCAAAAAACACCCCATAGAGTGTTGTGATGTCCGGAAGTCAACGCGCCTGAGTTGTTCAACCGTTTGCGTCACGGTCGGATGGCGATTGATCGCTGTTGGGGACGTGGACGCCTAACGTCCGGTGCATGTCGTACCACGCATACCCAACGCCGACGACAAACAATATCAACAGACCGATACTGAGCCAAACAAGGGGCTTTGTTGTCCTACCGACGTGTCGGTTGTTGATCACAACCCTTTAACAACACTCTTATCGTAAGTGAATCTTTCGTAGCAATGTTCTCCGCTGGCGATAATCTGATACATGTTGCGCTACTAAGCCCCAAAATTTGGCCGAATGGTTGAGCTCTGCCAAATGGCACAATTCATGGACCACAAGATACTCTGCAAGCGCTTCGGGCAACTCTACAATCCGATAGTTAAAGCTAAGGTTGCCTTTACGTGAACAACTCCCCCACCGCGTCGACTGATTGCGGATACTAATCTGGCTGTAGATGAATTGATAAAAGGTATTCACTTGTCGAATTTTATGTTCAACAAGCGTACGAGCCGCTTGGCGCATGCGCAAGAAATCTGCCAGAGTGTTTTTGACGCTCCGAACGGGGTTGCGTGTAACGTACTCAACTGTCCTCTGGATCCAAGAACGCTTTTGCTCAACAAATCCTTCTGCCGCCCGTTGGCTCACTCGCGCAGGAACGGTGACCACAACGGATCCATTCCGATCAACGGCAATACGCAATCTTCGAGCGCGATAACTGCGCCGCAAGGTATAGGCGACTGTGGGTGGGGCTTGCAGGGTGCTCATTTATTTTTGGAGATATGGCTGAATTACCTCCATCCCGGCCTTGCGATAATTACAAAAGTCGCAGTCTGGGTCATTTTTGGGCAGCGCGTCGCTGGTTAAACACTTATGAATCTTCCCAATCGCACCCTCGACCCACGCATCATTGCCCGTATACGGAATTAATTTGATAGTAAACTCAAGCTTTGCATCGAACGCCTCTTTGTCTGCGTCACCATTGCAATACACAAAATACCCGGTGTCGCTGACCGTAAAGCCGTTTTTGCGGAACAACCACTGGTATATTTCCATTTGACGCTTGTACCCGTCCTGCCAAGGCGCATCCAGCGACACTTCGCCCGGTTTGCTCGTGGCCTTGTAGTCAACGATGATGAGCTCGCCACTGGGTTTTACCCAAATGTCGTCGACGCCTCCAGTAATCAGCAAATTCGTTGGTGGATGAAGGTATGTAATCCCACGCTTGAGGGCATCTCGCCACTGCTCCATCCTCTTATCCTGATACGGCACGGCATTCAGGCCGTAAGCTTTCATCAGCGGATGCGCTTGCTGTTTTGCTCGATGCAAATCAAATTCTTTTTTGAGCAGCGTATCGACAGCGGAGTTAAGATTAAACGGGAAACTCGGCGGCCGCGCCACACCCAACCGTCGATCCAGATAAAAACAACGCGGACACGAAATAAAAAGATCGATCTTCGACCGACTCAGTCGGAATGGTTCCGTACTCTTGGGATCAAAAATATTTTTCTTCCGATTCGCAGTATAGTATTGCGACATATTTATTTATCGTTTTTTAGTATTGATTAGTACTCTCCTACAATGACATGTTGACCCAGAACAATCAAGGAATAAGGTTGGAGTTTGTTAACAATTACTCCCCGCCACAGAGCCTGTTGTCCAACAAAGTTGTAAACTGTAGCCGCCCGATGGCCGATCAATGTTTAACACATCACCCACTACGTAGAGGTTCGGCACAATCCGCGATTGCATTGTTTTAAAATTTACCTCGCCCAGCGCAACCCCCCGGATGAGACAACCGCCTTATCCTTCCCAAGCAGTCCTGCAACGTGCAAAGGAACTGCTTTGAGCAAGTGTATCAGTGTTTTGCGCTGTTGGGATCGTACACTGTGGTTGGGCGTGTCGCCGTCGATCTGTACCAACTTAAGGATGGGGTCCACGAGTGCGGGAACAATCAACAACGACAACGCGTTCTTTATTTTTTTATTGCTCTGCTGGATCAAAAGCGTTTGTAGCTTTTGCTTGAGCGCTCCCCCATCGAGCATTGGGAACAAATCAATCATAATCATCACCCCCGTTGTCGGTGTGGTTGGCTGCGGTCGATAGCTCGATTCTTCTGACTCGTGCAATAATTCACCGACATCCCGACTCATATTGAGAACCGTAGGGCCACTAATCCCGACATGCGTAAAGAGGAGTTTCCCCCTGTACACTTTTTGCTGTACACCGTTTTTAACGGTGGTGAGTTTAATATCTTTTAATGGTACTCCAGCTAACTTTTTTGTCCAGAGATCCTTGAGCGCAATCGGAACCAGCGCCATGTCGTTTTCCACAATCGTGTGCCCAATCTTTTTGAGCCAACGGAAACCCTCTCCGGTCGAGCCGGTTTCGGGGTGCGATAATCCACCGGTGGCCACAATGCAGGATTGTGCCGTTATTTTGGATTGATCCGTAAGCAAAACAGTCACCTGCTGTGCGGATTTGTCAAACGCAACGCCAACCACCTCTGCCTTGGTTTTGACTGTTACGCCACTACTTTTGAGGTATGCCACGAGCACATTCCAAACAGACTGTGCTTTGTTAGAAGTAGGAAATATTCTGCCCTCTGCTTCCTCTTTGGTGGGCATCCCATAGTCGTGGAAAAAATTCAATGTCTCGGGCACGCCAAATTGTGTAAACGCTGAAAAAAGAAATTTGTCGCTTGCTTTGTACTTTGCGAGCATCGTGCGAATATTTGGTTTGATATTGGTGACATTACACCGTCCGCCACCAGTGATAAGGAGCTTTTTTCCCAAGATAGGATTTTTTTCAAGCAACAACACTCGCCGGCCACACTCCGCCGCACGCCCGGCAGCCATCATTCCGGCTGGACCACCGCCAATCACCACCACATCCCACATCGTTGCTGGCTGCATAGTTGTTACATTGAGAATGATCGCTTTTTTGTTAGAAGTAAACGCTGTAATAGAAAAACCCTAAAAAAATGATAACGCCAAAGAGGGTGGCAACGATGTTGAGTCTGCGTTGGATACGTTGGGGTGAGAATGGCGATAACTTCTGCTGAATGATAGCTCCCGCAGACGCGCTCACATGAGGTTCCGTCGCTATCATAATGGCGCGGCTGTACGGATAGGGGTTGTACCAGCCCCAAGGGCGGATCAGATAATACCAAGTGCCGAAAATTCGTGACCCCTGCTCGACGGTTGAATGAATTTGTTCTACAGAATACGCGCTGGCGTTTCTTGTCTGAGAAATGTTTGCCCGTGAAAGCGTTGCCCCATCGATGTACCCCATAAACGTGCCCCATGGGTAGGAACGCTCCTTATCTCGTACAGTAATTGTAAGATAATCGTCAAAAAATTGGAACTTTTTGGGGTGATTTTGGTAATCGCGGTACAGAGAAAAAGCAACCGCCAACCCAAAAAGTATCCATACAGAGCCGGCCCATTTGAGGATCCCTACAAACCAAAACCCAAACATTGCCGATAACGTGATCGCAGCAACCAGCGGAACGGCGATTTTGGCATAGAGTGCATACCGAGCCTTCCATTCTACTTTTGTAATCTCCCACTCAATAATCGGGGTTGACATAAGAATAACGGAGTCTGGAATCATGCACTCACCACCCCTTGGAACCATTTCTGCCATCGGCAGACAGGCGCGCCTGCCCGCCTTTGGCGGGAATTAGAGAAGGGTTAGGATAGCGCGGGCTGGAACGGGAATCGTGGAGTTCAAACGATAATACATTTGTACGCTGCGTTGTTCTCTATCTAAGAGATCAGCGGCGCTGAGAATCGCAAGGTGTTTCGATGTAGCCTTCAAGGACAAGCGAATACTGCCAGCGATATCGCTCACAGACGCTTCTTTATTCTTCTTGAGATAAGCAAGGATGGCGAGTCGGCGTCTATTCGCAAGGGCTTTAAGGGTCCGCTCAAGTTCTTTCATACGATTGTGTGTATATCACTGCTCTAGTATACCACCCTAGTACCATTCGCGCGAATGAGCGCAAGAAACAACAACCTGAAGATTCGTTCTTGCAATATCAAAGCGAACGAATAATGACATCTTTCAAAAATTGATTCTGAAAATCAGTACGGCCCCCTACTCTTGCTTTTCCGTCAGATACAAATCGACACGACAATGGTTTCTGATATTTATTGGAAAACGCCTGCAGAAGTTGAAGGATCTCCACCACACGATCGGACCGCTCATCAATACCGATGGGATAGGTATCAATTCCTAACCCCGAATGGAGTGCAAGATAGATATTTCGTTCAATACTAAACTCACCCCTCTCGTATTCATCCGCTAACTCAAAGTCTTCTAAACACGGCAGCATTAATCCGCACAGCCCAATCGGGCGCGGATTTTTCTCTTTAATAAATCGAGTCATCCGAACGTACAGGTCAGTAGTCGTAGACGAACGTAATGAGTGGCCCAGGCGTTTCACCCATGACACAAGGCTGCTAGAGCCACGGTACAACGGTGCAATCGAAGAATCAATTCCGAGAAAATTGGAATTTGATCCAAAAAGCAAATCAATCTCTTTCCAAACAACAGAGAGTTTCTCAAACCACTCTTCCAGAGTTGCACACCCTTCGCTCAAATCCGTTGGCTGGAGCCCGAAAGAGAATCCGTCGCGTTGATAATGAGCAGAAGGGAAGTACGGGGTCGAGGCAACATTATTGAACACATACGAAAAACAGAATGTCTTTGCCGCATGTTCTCGCATAACATCAAACAGCAACTGTGCGTGCTCAACAGTTATCTGGTCGCGGCTTAGATCGATATTAAAATTCACTCTCCCTGTATTGTATATCTGTGGCAATATTGCTTGAGCGTGTCGAAGATCCAACGACCCAAGACTTAAATAGAACTCGGATGCACCGATGAGTTGCTCAAATTTCTGCGCGTCTTCTATGGGCGAACAAATCCGCTTTGTTTGAACAGTAAATCCCTTCTCTTCCAATGTTTTTGATAGATCATTCACCCGATCGCGTATTTCCGCTCTCGGCTCTTTAGTAAACCAACACACCGATCGGATAACTTTACGAGAAGACATAGAGTGGCAATATTCTAAAAGCTCTTGGAACCATTTCTGCCATCGGCAGACAGGCGCGCCTGCCCGCCTTTGGCGGGAATTAGAGATTGAGATGATGAAAGAAGAAACTCTTTGAGATCACTGGGTTGATTACCAATCCTTATTGATTTCTTTGTCCGATCCGCATACGCTTGGAGGCGCTCCGGCATGGGCACTTTTTTGCCAATGACCTTCTCGACAATATCGCCGAACTTTGCCGGATGCGCTGTCTCCAAAAATACGCCTGTAGAATCCCTGTGCGTTTCTCGATATTTCTGAAGCGCTAAATACCCGACGGCTCCGTGCGGATCCATGATATAACCGGTTTGATGGTACACCTCCGCCATCGCCGCTTTTGTTTGAGCATCGCTGAATGAATAAGCGACAAGATCGCGTCGCATCGCTTCCACATCGTGCCCATAAAGCGCGAACATCCGGACAAAATTACTCGGGTTGCCCACGTCCATGGCGTTGGAGAGTGTCGCCACCGATGGCTTGGCCTGAAATGTGCTGGTTCGCAGATACTCGACCACCGTATCATTGGCATTGGTTGCTGCGATAAATTGGTCTATCGGAGCTCCCATCCGTTTGGCAATCAGCCCAGCCGTGAGATTGCCCACATTGCCGCTGGGGACTGCCATCACGATCGGTAATCCTTGAGCACGGAGCCGAGAACTTGCATAGACATAATAGAACGATTGAGGAAGAAGGCGAGCGATGTTGATCGAATTCGCGCTCGCCAGCTGCCGGTGGGTCGTAAGGTCTGGATCAAGAAATGCTTGCTTGACCATACGCTGGCAGTCATCAAAGGTCCCGTCCACTTCGAGTGCGGTGATATTCTGCCCCATGGTGGTGAGTTGTTGTTCCTGGATGTCGCTCACTTTGCCTCTGGGGTACAGAATAACGACATCAATGGTATTGATCCCTAAAAATCCATGGGCAACGGCCGACCCAGTATCCCCTGATGTCGCGACCAGAACGGTCACATGTTGACCCCGTTGCCGCGCATAGTAAGCCATCAGGCGCGCCATAAACCTCGCCGCAAAATCCTTAAACGCTAAGGTTGGCCCGTGGAAAAGTTCCATCACCCAAACCCCGGGTTCGATCTGTACTATAGGAACATCAAAGGTGAAGGACTCATCAATAATGCGCCGATAAACATCCTCCGGCAGATCTTCCAAAAAAAATGGTGAGCCGACTGCGTAGGCGATCTCTTGAAACGACAAAGAGTCCATCGTTTGGATGAACTCTTTTGGCAGCACCGGAATACTCGACGGCATGTACAGTCCGCCGTCGGGCGCAAGGCCGTTCATGACGGCGTCTTGGAGTTTAACGCCGGGGCATTTGCCGTTCGTGCTCTCGTAAATCACAATGTTTTTGGATCATGGTTACAAATTCAGAAAGAGGGAGATGTTCAGCAATGGTTTCACGAGGGATTACGATATGCGCTAACCGCTGGTAGAGTCCGCTGCGATATTCCAGTAACATCGGGTAGCATCGCTTGAGCGCGTCCATATCCGATTCCCCTCGCAATTTCTTAAATACATCACCGAATACAACAGGTTTCGGTTCTTTGATGTAGCGCTGAAACATTTGCTCTTTCATTTCCGAGGTGGCTTTGATATAAACGACAAGTGTTTTGCGTTTGAGCTCCTCGCCGATCGCAGGGTCCACATGAATAACACTTCCAGTGGTATCAATGATAGTATTACGCTGCATTTTCTCAATCTCTCGCAATACTTCTTGCATCACTTCTCCCTCGAGCTCGAGATACCGTTGTTGGTTGGTAGGAAAACGATCTTCGTATGGTTGGCCCATCCACTTTGAAACATCGGCAATACCAGAATATCCCAACGCTGTCAGTTCCGGAGCGAGCTTGGCTTCAATGCGGTCGTCACAATTGATGTGCTCAAATCCACTCTGGGCAAATTCTTTCGCCCAATGCGTTTTGCCGATATTGCTCATACCGACGAACGTCAGTACTAATCGGTTGTTGGCACGGGCCTGATCAAATTCTTCGCGTGTCATGTGCATATGATTCGACAGAATCATGCGATCCAACAGGATCGTGCCGCGTACTGTCCATTGAGACGCGGCCCGTGTCCTTTGAAGCGCGGCAGGACTTTCGTTTATGTAAGATACCCCTTTGCAAGCAGTAATTCCCCACTGAGCACGGCTCCTCCGGCGGCTCCTCTTATCGTGTTGTGTGACAGGCTCACGCATTTCCATCCACCCAGGGGATCTTCGCGCAGCCGACCAACACTAATGCCCATCCCACCATACAAATCGCGATCAAGTTTTGTTTGCGGACGGTTATCCTCCTCAAAATAAGTTATGAATTGCTCGGGTGCAGAGGGCAGGTGCAGCGGGGTCAACGGGTTTATAAAGTTACGCAGGGCATCAATAAGCTGCTGTTTGCTGGGCTGCCCATTAAATCGAATATTCAAGGTCGCGAAATGCCCGTCCGAAGCCGGCACGCGAATGCACTGTGCAGAGATGCGTGGTATTGTGGCCAATACAAACCCCCCATCACGAATTTCTGCCAAGATTTTTAATGGCTCTTTCTCGGATTTTTCTTCTTCCCCGCCAATATAGGGGATGACATTGTCCACCATCTCTGGCCACGTGGCAAATGTTTTTCCGGCGCCAGAGATCGCTTGGTACGTAGAAACCAGCAACTCCTGCGGTTCAAACTGTTTCCAGGCGCTCAACAACGGTACGTAACATTGGATGGAGCAATTGGGCTTGACCACAATCAGCCCCTTGCCCCAGCCCCGTTTTTTGCGCTGAATCGCAATCATGTCGAGGTGTTGGGGATTCACTTCTGGCATCATCATGGGAACATCCGGGCTCCAACGATGTGCCGAATTATTCGAAACCACGGCGACCCCCAGTGCGGCGTACCCATCTTCAATCGCACGAATCGCATCCGCTTCCAAGTCAATGGCGCAAAACACTAGGCGTACCTTCTGAGCAATGGTCTTTTGATCTTGATCCACCGCATACACGGGCATTTGAGCCACTGACGAGGGCATTGGAGAGTCGATCGCCCAGCGGCTTGCCACGGCTTGTTCGTATGGCTTGCCTGCTGATGCCGATGATGCTGCCAAAGCGGCGATCTCAAACCAAGGGTGGTGAGCTAGCAGGCTCACAAACCGTTGGCCGACCATGCCGGTAGCGCCTAAAATTCCGACGGGGATTTTTTGTTGTGGGGTTGGCATATATTACTTTTAATTACGAAACATCACTTCACCGTCATTCCGGGCTTGACCCGGAATCTCAAAATCACTTTATAGAAAGATCCTGAATCAAGTTCAGGATGACGACCGTGAAGACCTTCGCCATTCACAGTCTTTGTGTTTGTATAATATCGGCAAGGACACCGCCGGCGGTGACCTCGGCGCCGGCGCCGGGGCCGCGGATGACTAACGGGGTGTTATTGTACCGCTTTGTTGTAAACATCACAATATTGTCGCTACCGTTTAGCCCATACATGGCATGCGTTGGCTCCACGGCGGTCAGTGCAATGCTCGCTTTGCCCTGCTCGAGTTTTGCTACAAAACAAAGTTTTTTGTTCTGCGCTTTTGTTTGTGCATTCTTTTTTTGAAAATCACCATTGAGCTTTTCGAGCTCTTGAAAGAATCCTTCAATCGATGGAGCTTGGAAACAGGCAGCGGGCAAGAATGGCTCGATTTGGACATCAGCAATTTCCATGGGCAGCCCGAGTTCACGCGCTAAGATCAGAATTTTTCGAGCAACATCTTTACCGTTCAAATCATCCCGCGGATCTGGCTCGGTATACCCCTTGGCTTGAGCATCTCGCACAATGGTACTAAACGGATCATTTGATGTTGCAAAGGTATTAAAGATATAACTCAGTGTGCCGGACAGCACCGCCTCGATGCGGACAACGTCATCGCCGCACTCAACCAAACTCTTGATGGCGTGGATGACAGGGAGCGCCGCCCCGACATTCGTTTCGTATCCAAAGACCGCGCCGCTTTTCTTTGATACAGCCTGAAGTTTTTGATATTGCTCGAGGGGCCCGGAGTTCCCCTTTTTATTCGGCGTGACGACGGAGATTCCGGAGCCCAACAAGTCTCCATACAAACGGGGAATTTCTTCACTGGCAGTGCAGTCCACAAACACGCTGTTGGCGAGCCTCGCGCTTTTTACTGCACGGACAAAATCCTGAACATTTGCTACAGCGCCTTGTTCGAGCCTTTCTTTCCAAGCGTTGGCGGGGATCCCATTGGGGTCGACACCATCTTCTTTTGATTCGCGACACCGCACACTCGGATGGTTAATCCATAGCGCTGCCGATGGAGCTCTTGCGCCTCATGGATTTGTTTGAGAAGCGTCCCCCCGATAAGTCCGGTGCCGATAAGAAACACGTTAATGGACCGTTGGGAGCCACCAAAGAACACTTCGTGAATAGCGTTGACAGCGGTTTTCTCGTCCTTCATTTCGATAACCGCAGAAATATTAAGCTCCGAAGACCCTTGAGCAATGGCCACCACGTTAATGCCCAGCGCACCGAGGGTATGGAACACGCGGCCCGAAATACCAGGCACACCCTTCATCTGCTCCCCTACCACCGCCACAATCGAGAGATGGTCTTGGATAGTGATAGGGCTCATGCGCTGCATTTGGAGTTCCAACTCGAAGACGTCTTCGAGCAGTTTCTTTGCTGGTGCTGCCTGTACCGCATGCACACCAATACAAATACTGGGCTCATACGATGCTTGGGTGGTAAGCAGTACTTCAATGTGTTCCTTAGAAAGCGCTTCGAACACCCGAGCGGAAATTTCGGAGATGTATTTAATACTGCTGCTTTGTAATCGTATGAGCGCGATGTTGGCCAGTGACGAAACTCCAGTAACAAGATTTTCCCGCTCACCGGAAAGCCCATTAATCATCGTCCCGGGCGCTTCAGGGTGAAAAGTATTTTTGATCAAAATGGGGACTTTTTTGAGCCGCGCCGGTTTGATAGTTTTGGGGTGAATGACTTTAGCGCCAAAGTGCGCGAGCTCCCCGGCTTCTTCGTACGAAATCGATTTGAGGGGGAAGGCACTCGGGACATGTCGTGGGTCGGCGGTCATCACGCCATCAACGTCGGTCCAAATTTCCACCACCGGAGCGTCGAGCGCTGCGGCAACCAACGAGGCACTGTAGTCTGATCCGCCGCGACCAAGGGTAGTGGTGACGCCGTTTTGATCCGCCGCGATAAATCCCCCCATCACCGACAAACCAGTTTTGCCTTTGAAGTAGCGAGCAACTCGCTCGTAGGTTGCTTCTATTTGCACTGCTGCGTGGCCGAATTTATTGTCGGTTTGAATAAGCTCCCGAGCATCCACATACGCACAGGCAACATCTCGATCGTTCATCGCTGCGCTGATAACAAATGCAGAAAGCTGTTCGCCAATGCTCATGATTGCATCTAACGCTTGGAGTGATAATTCTTTGAGTAAAGCCACTCCGCTTAATAAATTATCGAGCTCGTCGTATTTTTTTTGAACCTGTTTTTGAGTTTCGGGCCTTCGATTTTGTGTAATGAGCTGTTCAATGATATCGTTGTGCTTTTTACACAGTGTCTCAAAATGGGGTTG
>OBOI01000196.1_pt1 | contig 24741 bp, 23 predicted proteins | sample 1670151 | NCBI WGS metagenome assembly OBOI01 (sample SAMEA104232303, study PRJEB22302) | sediment metagenome | biome: forest; feature: aquifer; material: sediment | place: USA | collected 2011-08-07 | depth 0.01 m | reverse complement strand
GCCGGAGTTGCCTCTGGACCTCCTATCGTAGCCTGTTAGGTTCGTCGTAACTCCGCCCGGACAGGAGGCATACTGCCATGCTTACCGTGTATAAACGCGTTGACCACCAACTGCGGATTGTCGCTGACAATATGCCGATTCCAAAATCATGGATCCGTCTGGTCAATCCTACTCCGGATGAAATTCACTCGATTGCGCTGGCAACCAAGGTGCCGGAAGACTTTCTCAGGGCAGCCCTGGACGAAGAAGAACGTTCCCGTATCGAAATCGAGGACAACTGCCTGTTGGTCCTCACCAACTTCCCCATGCTCCGTGGGCCCGACATGTATGACACCCTGCCTCTCGGGATCATCCTGACCCCGGATCAGGTCATCACCGTCTCCCTTGAAGAGACCGAGATCCTGCCCGGCAACATTGCCGGTCCCGGTGCCCCAGCCTACTACAACACCGGGAAGCGCACCCGTTTCCTGTTTCAGATCCTCTACAAGACCGCCAAGGTCTATCTGCGCTACATCCATCAGATCAATCGGCAGACCGACGAGATCGAGCGCCATCTGCGCAAATCCATGAACAATGCGGAGGTCTTCCAGCTCCTCGACATGGAGAAGGGTCTCACCTACTTCACCACCGCGCTCCGCGCCAACGGTCTGGTTTTGGAACGGCTGCTGCGGCTCAGAAAGAACAACTCCCTGCAGCACCTGCTGCCCCTCTACGAAGAGGATGAGGATATCCTCGAAGACGCCATCATCGAAAACCGTCAGGCCCTGGAGATGGTGCAGATGTACTCCAACATCCTAAGCGGCATGATGGATGCCTTCACCTCGGTTATCTCCAACAATCTGAACCAGGTGATGAAACTGCTCGCCTCCATCACCATCCTCATCGCCATCCCCACCATGATCTCCAGCTTCTGGGGGATGAATGTGGGTGTGCCGTTTATGGATCAACGGGTCGGATTCTGGGGCGTGCTGCTGTTCTCCATGTCGCTCACCGGCGTGGCCGGGTATGTCCTGTGGAAGAAGCGCATGTTCTGAGGGTGCGGAGCCGGAGTGAACGGGCGGACCACCGTGTCCGCCCCTTACAGAGTCAGCGTTTGCCCCGGGGAGAGCACCACCACCCGGCAGGCGGTCGTGGCTTCCACCCTGGCGGCCCACGCCACCGGGTCCTGGCGGATCACCGGGAAGGTGTCGTAATGGATGGGGACCACCATTCGTGGCAGGATAAACTCCACGGCGCGCAAGGCATCAACCGGTCCCATGGTAAAGTTGTCGCCAATCGGCAGAATAGCCAGATCCACTCCCCCTTCGCCAATCAATTTCATATCGGAAAATAGACCCGTGTCCCCGGCATGGTAGACACGCTTGCCTTCAATGGTCAGCAGCAGCCCGCAGGGGTTGCCGCCATAGCTGTTATCGGGCAGGGACGAACCATGCAAGGCCATGGTCAGTTGCAAGCGCCCCCAGGGGTAATCAAACCCTCCGCCAATGTGCTGGGCATGCGTCTTGGTCACCCCCTGCCGCGCCAACCAGTTGCAGATCTCGAAATTGGCCACCACCGTGGACCCGCAACGCTTGGCCATGGCCACCGTATCCCCGATATGGTCGCCATGGCCGTGGGTCACCAGGATATACTCCGCCTCGACCTGTTCGTGCCCCACTGGGGCCTTGGGATTGCCGCTCAAGAACGGATCAATCAACAGGGTGGTCGGACCGGTTTTGATCAAAAAACAGGCGTGTCCATACCAAGTAATCTCCATGGCCTCCTCCTCCGCTGTATTCCCCCCAACCCTGCCGCCGACAAGCCATGCCGTCGGTCCACCTGGCCAGGGATGACTTTTCGGCGTCTGCCCCTTGTCCCCTCCCCTTAAGGAACATGCCTATCATAACGACATTTCCCGTCGTGGCAATCGAAAAAGAGGGGGGATCACGCTGACGAAAGCGCTAGAATTCAATTGGCACTAATTGGCTTAAGAATATAATTAAACTACAGAATTCTTAACACTTAATTAGAGAGTTATGCCCTTGAATCAGATTGGTGAAAAGAGTATAAGGTGGGGGAGTGTTGGGTCAGGGAGTCCACAGTCGAACTCTCGCACTCGCTAAGGAGAAAAAACTTACGGCAGAAGAAATTTTCTGGTTGACAAGGGATTTCGCTTTGGATTAAGTACAACACACTATCACGGCGTGGTACTTTTCTCAGGCGCTGGCTGGACCACCACCCGCTGGAAATGCCCCTAGAGATTCTTCACCAACACCCCCTGACGATTTGATCAGGTAGAAAAAAAGTTCTGGCGAACTCTACCTTGATGCAGAACCACAGGGAGAAGAGAAGTATCATCTGTAAATATAATCTGATTGATGCCTTTGGCTACATCTTGAGTTCCTCCAGGATAAAGTGGGTGTAGATCGTACCGGTTGCAAATCCGGCTCACTGTTCAGCAGTTTAGCACAATTTAGTATGTGATTTCGGCAAAAGCAATGTGGCAAATTGTCGCGGATGCCAATTCAACCTAAACGAATTTTTGTGGTTGGTCCAAGGGGCCAACCACACTTTAGAAATATTGAGCGGGATCAGGTACTCATTTAGTTATCAAGGGGGCAGAGACTCGTTACTATCTCATGGTGAGAATAGACAATAAGCCAATGTCCAATTCATCTAATACCGAACGGAGGGAACACATGAAGAAGAAACTTTTTGCTGCTTTTGCTACCATGGCCTTGGCTTTTACCGGCACCCAGGCCGCTAGCGCCTTGGAATTGAGCGGTGTTGCGTACGTTCAGGGACATGGTGGTCATATTGCCGTGGTCGACCTAGCCACCGGAGCCGTGGGAAGATACCAGCATGGCAAACCGTCGGACGCGGTCACCTTGAGCAAGGACGGCAAAACCCTGTACAACTTCTCTCTGGATGGCTTTGCCAAGGAGATTGATGTTGAGACCGGCAAGCAGAGTGAGTGGGCTCAGCTCGGCCAGAAACATTGCGGTTCCAATTACGCGCCGGACGGCACCATCTGGGTCTCCGACATGAAGGACGGTAAGGTCTACATCTATGACCCCAACACCCACAAGCTGGTGGACAGCTTCGAAGTTGCCAAATCCACCTGCGGCATCAACTTCTCCAAGGACGGCAAATACTGCTATGTCTCGGATATGCCCGGCGGTTTCATCGCCGTGGTTGACGTGGCCACCAAAAAGGTGGTCAGCAAGATCAACGGCGTCGGCAACTTCATTCATCGCGCCGAAGTCACCAAGGACGGCTCCGAACTCTGGCAGTCAGAGGGTAGCGAGTTGGCCGACGGCAAGGCCGTGGGTGTCGGCTATGCCGCGGCCGGTGGCACCCCGGGTGGCATCACCATCGTTGACCTGAAGACCGGCAAGGTGAAAGACTTCATTCTCACCGGCGGCAATCCCCATGACGTCACCTTTACTCCGGACGGCAAGTACGCCATCGCCGGCGTCCGCCAGATCCCGGAGCGGGACGACTCTGCCCTGGTGGTCATCAACACTGAGACCAAACGCATCGTCAAGATGTACTCGGCCTGTAAATCCTGTCACGGTGTACAAGAGGTGGAGATCGCTGAAGAGAAGGATGGCGGTCGTCCTTTCCTCTGCGGCGTTGATGTCGACTGGAACCGTAAGGCAATTGCCGCTGGCGTCGAGATGGAGACCAAGGCCCAGGCCCTGGGCAAGGTCAGCCCCGGTTGCGCCGAGCTGAAATAGGCTTGCCAGTTCGTTGCTAACTGGCTAGTATGCAAGGGGGGGGGGAATTATCCCTCCCCCCTTTTTTTATGCGAGGAGCCCTATGGAGTGGAAGATTACCGCCTTGGCCCAGAAGAACCTGCGGCGCAAGGTATTTCGCAGCCTGGCCATCATTGCCGCCGTCATGGTGGTGGCGGCCACCCTGTTTTCCGTGACCACCATTATGGAGTCGGTGGAACAGAGCCTAGAACGGGGCACCGCTCGCCTTGGCGCCGACATCATGGTGGTCCCGGCCAAGTCCGAGACTGCCGCCCGCACGGCGCTGTTGACCGGCAAGCCGTCCGCCTTTTACATGGACAAGGCCCTGGTTGAGAAGATCGGCAAGATTCGTGGGGTCCGTAGCGTCACCAGCCAGATCTTTCTGAAGACATCCCCCTACGCCTGTTGCGATGTCAGCGATCTCTTCCTGATTGGCTTTGACCCTGAAAACGATTTCACCATCAAGCCCTGGCTGACCAACACCCTGGGCCGCCCCTTGGCAGCCGACGAAGTGATCATGGGCCGCGGCATCACCGCCTACACGGTAGGGTTCACCCTCACCTTCTTCAACCAGCCCTTCAAGGTGGTGGGGATGCTGGAGGAGACCGGCATGGAGTTTATCGACAACTCGATCTTCATCTCCTACGCCGGCATTGACCGCATCCTGCACAACGCCAAAAAGGAAGGGGGCTCCGTGCCCATCACCCCCAACCAGGTCTCCACGGTCCTGGTCCAGGTGGATCCGGAGTTTACCCCGGACCGGGTCTCCTTGTTTATTCAGGCCGAGGTAGACGGCGTTAAGGCCATCGTCACCGACAGGATCATCGCCTCGGTGCGCAAGCAACTCTTTATCCTGTTAAAGAGCGTGCTCTCGGTCAGCGCCATCCTCTGGATCATGGCCCTGCTCCTGGTCGGGGTGGTTTTTTCCATGATCGTCAACGAGCGGCGACGGGAGTTGGGGATCTTCCGGGCCATGGGCGCCCAAAAGAGCCACCTCTTCCGGCTCATCATGCTGGAGGCGGCCATTCTCTCTATTATCGGCGGCGCTATCGGCATCGGCCTGGGCGGCGGGGTCCTCTTCATGTTCAAGGATGCCATTTACACCAGCCTCAACATCCCCCATCTGTGGCCCAACACCATGCGCTTTGTGGGCTTGGTCAGCTTCTGCATGCTTCTCTCGCTGCTGACCGGGATCATTGCCGCCCTGGGACCGGCCATCCGCGCCTCCATGTTGGAGCCCTACGAGGCCATCCGGGGCGGAGAGTAGTAGCGAATTACGCATTGGGAATTACGCATACGCATTGACATAGGAGCCCCACCGTGATCGAGATAGAGCACCTCAACAAGGTTTACCCCATCGACGGCACCCCTTTTAAGGCGGTTGACGATATCAGCTTCTCCATCAAGCAAGGGGAGTTCCTCTCCATCCTGGGCCACTCGGGGAGCGGCAAGACCACCCTGCTCAACCTGATCGGCGGCCTCACCAAGCCCAACAGCGGTACGGTTAAGATCGACGGCCAGGACATCTGGAAGCTCAGCGATTCCGAACTCTCCGGCCTCCGTAACGAGAAGATGAACTTCATCTTTCAATTCGCCAGCCTGATCCCGACCCTGAATGTGGTGGACAATGTCCTCCTGCCCGCCACCTTTGGCAAGGCCAAGAAGGCCGACCTTTACGACCAGGCGGTTGCCCTCTTGGAGTTGGTGGGCCTGGGCAACAAACTGAACGCTTACCCCTCCCAACTCTCCGGCGGCCAACAACGGCGGGTGGCCATCTCCCGCGCCTTCATCAACGACCCGGCCATCGTCCTGGCGGACGAACCCACCGGCGATCTGGACGAAGAGACCGAGCAGGAGATCATCACCCTGTTTCGCTCCTTTAATGAAAAACGGAAGACCACCTTCCTCATCGTCACCCACAGCTCGGACCTGGCATCCAAGACCGACCGCCGCTTCAGGATGACATCCGGCCGCCTGGAAGCGTTATAGCCGTCCGACCTCAACTCCCTCTCTCCGGCTTATGCTCATCATCCTCTACCTCGTTATCGGCATCCTCTTTCTGATGGTGCCGCACTTCCTCCTGCCCATCCAACTCCTCGAAGCCGGCAGGGGTGGCTGGATCACCACCGACTGCTCCTTCTATTACCACCCATCCTGGGTGCTCGGGGTGCTCATCATCCTGGGCGCCCTAATGGCGGCCAAGTATCGGCAGGGGCTGTGGCTGGTCACCGCCGGCGGCATCCTGGGCCTCCTCCAGGGCATCTTTTTAAAACCGCTGAGTTACTACTTCCGCTATGAAGAGCCGCTGATCATCCTGGGACAGGCCATCTCCATACGCGCCCACAGCGGGATCAGGCCGGTGCTCCTCTCTCTCTCCTCCCTGCTGCTCTCCTGCTTGCTGTTGCAGGTCTACCTAAGACGTCGACGGCGGGGCCAACCCGCCCTCTACAGCCTCCCCTTTGCCAATCTCCGGCGCAAGCGGTTCAGGTCCGCGGCCCTGGTCACCGCGCTGGCCTTGGTCATCGGCGCCTTTTTTGCCGATGTCCTGCTTACCCGCTCCATCGGCAACACCCTGGAGCTGGGGGTAGGTCGGTTGGGCGCCGACGTGGTGGTGGTGCCCAAGGGTCATGAACGCGAGGCCGAAGCGATCCTGCTGGAGGGGACCCCCAACTCCTTTTTCATGAAGGAGTCGGTGATGGCTGATCTTAAAAAACTCCCCGAGGTGGCGCAACTTTCGCCCCAGCTCTTCTTCCGTCCCTTCTCCTACCTGGTCTGCTGCATCACCGAAAACGTGCTGATCGTCGGCTATGACCCGGCCACCGACTTCACCGTCGCCCCCTGGATCCAGTATTTTTTGGACAAAAAACAGGGCAATGACGAACTGGTGGTCGGGGCCGGGGTGAAGTTCTACCCGGGCCACCTGATCACCCTCTTCGGCAAGACCCTCAAGGTCGTGGCCAGCCTTGACCAGACCGGCATCGGCTACTTTGACAAGACTGCCTTTCAACCCATGGCCGGGGCCAGGGCGCTGATTCGCACCATCAAGGAGAACGCGGAAGCCGCCCGGTTGCACACCCGCTCGGAGACCAGCGACCTCTCCATGACCCACCTCTATGAGGACAAGGCCGCCCAGGAGGCGCAACTGGCGGCGATTGACCCCGAGGGGATCTCCGCCATCCTCATCAAGGTAAAGGACTCGGTCGATGTCAAGGAGTTTGCCGATGCGATCCCGGCCCGCTTCCCCAACCTCGCCGTGGTCAATGTCCGAGCCGCCACCCAGTCCATCAAAAGGCAGCTCACCGCCATGCTGGACGCCTTTTTCCTGCCCATCATCATTCTCATCGGCATGGGCACGGTGATCCTCGCCGCCATCTTCGGCATGAGCGCCAACGAACGGCGCCGTGAAATCGGCCTGCTCAGGGCCATGGGAGCGACCCAGGTCAAGATCTTTCAACTCTTCCTGGCCGAATCCTGCCTGATCTCGATTCTCGGGTGTATCTTCGGCATCCTGGGGGGCAGCGCGGTGTTAATCCTCTTCAAGAATAAGATCATGGCATCACTCAATCTCCTCTACATCTGGCCAGGGCCGGGCACTGTCTTCTTGGTCGCGCTCCTGACCTTGGCCGTTGCCGCCTTTGTCGGCATCGCCTCCGGACTCTATCCGGCCATCAAGGCGGCCCGGCTGGAGCCGTACGAGGCCTTCCGTACCAATCAAACCTGAGGTCTCCCATGCCCATCCGCACCCTTCTTAGTCTCTTGCTTGTCGCCCTGCTGGCAGGCTGCGAGCAAACTCCCGACCAGGTTTATACCCCGCCGGTGCTGAGCGGCAAGGCCTACGTCTTGGCCGAGTCCAACCATATCGCCATCGTCGATCTGACCACTACGGCCCTCTCCCGCATCAAGATGGATAAAAAAGGTCTCGACCTGGCCATTGCCGGCAAACAACTCTACGTGCTGGCCGAGGACGGGACCATCGCCTCCCTGAAAGACGAAAAGTCCCTAAACCCATGGCAAGCAGGGGTACCCGGGGCAATCGCCATGACGGTGGGGCCGGACCAGAGCCTGTGGATCCTCGCCAAAAACACGCTGAGACAATTTATCCCGGGCCAAGGTCTGGGACAACAGATCCCCTTGACAGAGGAGTACTCGGCCCTCTTCTTTGGCGAGCAAGCGGATAACCTCTGGCTCGTCAACCGCGCCAAGTCCACCGCCACCCCCTTCACTCCGGCCACCGCCAAGGCCGGCGCCATGCTCACCGCCATCGGCAACTCGGTACACAAGGGCCGGGCCTTTCCCGGGGTCGGAGAACTGTGGCTGGCCGAGGGCAATGAGTACATGAACGGTGAACCCTACGGGGTCGGTTATACCCAAAAGGGTCAGCCGGCCATGCCGGGGGGGATCAATGTCATCGACCCGACGAGCGGCAAGCAAACCGACTTTATCATGATCGGCGGCAATGTCATCGATCTGACCATCAATCCGGGACAGGGCAAGGCCTTTGCCGCCGTCAGCCAGCTTCCCGACTTCATCGAGGCCTCCCTGGCGCTTGTTGACACCAAAAGCCGGCGGGTGACCGCGGAACTCAGGCTCTGCCATTCATGCCATATGGAGGCGAATGTCACCTTAAAAGACGGGCAGGGCAAGGTGCGGGCCTTGGCCATCCTGCAGGATAACGGCAAATGAGACCCGCGCCGGCGCTCCTCCTCTGCCTGGCGATGGTGCTCCTCTCCTGGGCCGTCATCACCCCCCGGGTCCAGGCCCGTTCCGCGCCGTGGGATATCGAAAAACTCCCCTCCACCCCGGCACCGGCCTTCTCCCTCCCGGACCTGGAGGGCAACACCATTGCCTCCGCCTCTTTTCAGGGCCAGCTACTGCTGATCAACTTCTGGGCCACCTGGTGCGCTCCCTGCCGCGAAGAGATGCCGGCCCTTGAGCGCCTCCAGCAGAAATTCAAGGACAAGGGCGTTACCGTTATCGCCATTGCCATTGACCACGACAAGGCCGTGGTCAAACAGTTCATCAACACCGCCAACACCCATTTTCCCGTCCTGCACGACCCAGGAATGACCGCCCATGATGCGTACAAGGTTTACACCTACCCCACCACCTTTCTGGTGGACCGTAAAGGGATCATCCGCCAATACTGGATGGCCCCCCAGGAGTGGGATGGCGAAGAGATCGGCAAGACCCTGCAGGGCTACCTGCACTAACATCAACCCCAAGAGTGAATGATGATAAAACAATCAAAAACCCTGTTTACGCTGATCGTTGCCCTGGTGGTCTGCGCCGGTTTACTGCTGAGCCGCCAACGTGAAGTCGTTGGCGTCGATCAAATCGGGGTGGTGGTCTCACCCGGTGGCCGGATCACCGTCCACCAGCCAGGCGATCGCCCCCTGGTGCTCCCTCTGCTCCAGCACTTCGTCCGCCTTACCGCCAAACCGATCCGCTATGCCTTGACCGATGCCAAGGCCATCACCATCACCGATGCCAAGCAAAAGAGCCTCGCCATCGGCTGTCAAGTCCGCTATCAGGTTACGGACGCCGCCAAACTGGTGGCCGCCCAAGGGACCGAGGCGCCGCAACAGGCCATCGAAGGCATCATCCTGCAACACCTGACTCAGCAATTAACCGCCGCCCTCACCCAGGAGAATGCCTCCCTGGACGATGTCCAGACCCGAGTGGTGCTGGTGGGCGGCGTCCATCAAGCCCTAAAAGAGAGCCTGGAACCCATGGGGATCAGTGTCCTCTCCTTTGATCTCTTCTCTTGGTAACGAACGAATATGCCCCGTTTACGAAACGCCCTCCTGGCCACTGCCCTCTTGGCCCTCATGCCGACCAGCCTGACCCTGGCCGCCAATGGCCAAAGCGCCTCCCAAAGCCACCCCCTGCCCGAGGCAACGAAGCCGCAAGCCAGGTGTCCGGTGATGGGCGGCCCCATTGACAAAGCCCTCTATGTGGATGCCAAGGGCAAAAGGGTCTACCTCTGCTGCGCGGGCTGTGAAGGCGCCGTCCAAGCCGAGCCCGAGAAGTACATCAAAAAAATCGAGCAACGGGGCGAGAGCGTTGCCGATACCCCTCCCGCCGAATAACCCTCGCCCCTAAAAACAGCAAGCCCGCGCCTGACTGGGTCAGGCGCGGGCTTGGTTCACCATGCCGCCGGTGGCGGAGCGGGTGCTTGGGGGCGGACTAAAGTGAATAGCAATACTCCTGTTCCGCTCCACACGTGGGGCAGACCCACTCCTCGGGCAAATCGTCAACGGCGATCCCCGGCTCCATGCCATCCTCCACCTCACCTACCGCCGGGTCGTAGACATACCCGCATGGGCACTCAAACTTATCCACCTCAGGGACATTATGGACGAAAAAAAGGTTACCATCAAAAAGACCGTGGATGCGAATCAGGCAGCCACCTTTCTCCGCCTGCTGGCCGATGAGCTGGAAGGGATCAACAGCCCGGTGGCCGACGCGGCCGGGATCCAACTCCATGACTTCAACAAGTTGAAGATTGCGCTGATCAAAGAGGAGGGTGGCCAACTGGCCTTGACCTTCAAGGTAAAAGAGCACAACCGGCAGCGCCCGGTGGCGGCAACGGAGTTTACCGATATCAGCGAGCGCGAATACGGGCCGTTCAAGCAAGAGATGAAGGCCACCTACTCGCAGCTGCTCAGCTTGGCCAGCCAAGCTACCCTGCCCGCCCCCGAGCTGCTGGCGCAATTCATGGCCCAATCAAAACGGCTGATCACCTTCGCGGGCTTTGGCGATCCCTATTACCACGACTACTGGCAGGCCTGCCTGGCCATGGAACAGGCCGTAAGCGCGGGCCAAATAGCCGCCTTCCAGGAGCGGTTGGCCGCCATCCAAGCGCTCAAGAAGGCCTGCCATCAACGGTTCAAATAGGATCCGCGACAACTGGCGGCCCTGGCCATAAGGCACCACGCCCCGGGGCGGCTTCACCTGCCCTCCCCTTCTCCGGGGCTGGGGGTAAAGGGTCGTTGTTGATTGAAATCGGGAAGATAGTTCTCCTGGCTCGCCAACTCCTGGACAAAAACATTCTCCAGGCCCAGCTCCCAGGCGTAGTCGGTGATCTCGTCATACTCCCCGGCGGAGAGCGGCCGGTTAATGGCCGGATGGAGCGCGGCGTGATACTGCGGGGTGTACTGGGACATAAGGCTCACCGTCACCCCAGGCCCCATCTCGGCCAGGAGCCTAAGGGCGCGGCGGCTGTTCTCCAGCGCGCCGGGCAGGACCAGGTGGCGGACCAGGAGACCGCGCCGGGCGATCCCCTCCGCATCCAGCTGCAGCGGACCGACCTGCGCCAGCATCTCGGCCAGCACCCTGCCGATGACCGTTGGGTAGTCCACCGCCCTGGAGTAGACCCGGGCCAGTTCAGGGTCCAGGTATTTCAGATCCGGGAGATAGATGTCGATAAGCCCCCGGATCTGGCGCAGGACCTCAGGCGAGTCGTAACCATTGGAGTTATAGACCACCGGCAGGGTGACCCCACGGGCGCGGGCAATGAGGATGGCCTCGGCCATGGGCCAGACCATATGGGAGGGAGAGACAAAGTTGATGTTGTGGGCCCCCTCCCCCTGCAAACGGAGCATGGCGGAGGCCAGTTCCTCGGGGGTCATGGCGGTGAGTTGGGCGTGGTGAAACTCCTGGCTGATCTGGTGATTCTGGCAGAAGACACAGCGCAGATTGCAGCCGGCAAAAAAGATCGTCCCCGACCCCCGCTCCCCGGAGAGGGGCGGCTCCTCGCCATGGTGGAGGCCGACGTGGGCCACCACTCCCTCGCCGCCGATGCGGCAGAAGCCGAGCTTGCCGGCCAGCCGGTCGGCCCCGCACTGGCGGGGGCAGCAGCGGCAGTTGCGCAATTGTTCAAGAAAACGGCCCATGCTTAGCGTCCGCTACGAATCAAGGCCATCACTCCGCTTCCGGGACCAGATAGGCCTTCAACTTTTCAAACAAGGAGTCCGGCACCGTCTCCTCATAGAGAAAGGCGTGGGCCTCCTCGCCGGTGATCCGCTCCTTGATCTCCAGGGGCAGGGAACGGAGGATCGCCATCCGTTCCGGATTCGGTTGCGGCTTTGCTGACAGGGGCGTTGATGAGTTGGGCATGGCTTCCCTCTGGGCTGGGGGTGAAACAAAAAAGCCTATTCATCACCATGGGGCGATGACAGGCTCGGTAACGAGGCGAGGCTCGCTAGGGCAACACTCTCTTGCTGCCATGATATACCTTTTTATCGACATTTTCACATTACCATATCGAGGGGGCCTATGAAAAAATGGTCTTTGCTCGCCGCCCTGCTGCTTGGTATCAGCGCTTGCCAGCTCATCCGCCCCGACCAATCATCAGCACGCTTTGAACTGCAGCTCTTGCACTTTGCCGATGTCGATGGCGGTCGCGACATCATCCACCATGCGCCACGCTTTTCGGCCATGGTCAACGAACTACGGCGGAGACACCCCCACACCCTGGTGGTAAGCTCCGGCGACAACTGGATCGCGGGTCCCGAGTATACGGTCGCCAGCGATGCCCTGTTAGCCCCCGTGCTCGGCGTGCCCGGGACCGGCCGCGCCCATGTCGCCTTGCTCAACGCCTTGGGCGTGCAGGCCGTTGCTTTCGGCAACCATGAGTTCGACATGGGCACCGACGCCATCGCCAGCCTGCTGGTGGCGGAAAGAGGCCAAGACGGCACCTGGCCAGGGGCACAGTTCCCCTACCTCGCCGCCAACCTGGATTTCACCACCGACCACAACTTGGCCACCTTGGTGGTCCCCATGATGGGCCCAGATGGCGCCGAGGGTGGTGCATTAATAAACAAAATTGCCGCCAGCACCGTGATTCTGGTGGCAGGGGAAAAGATCGGCATCGTGGGTGCGACCACGCCGACCCTGAAACACATCTCCGCCTCCGGCGAGGTCACCATCTCTCCTGCCGACAGCAACGACCTCGCGGCCTTAGCAACCACGATACAGACCACGGTCGACCGGTTGACCGGGCAAGGGGTCAACAAGATCATCCTCCTGGCCCACATGCAACAGCTCGCCATTGAGCGGCACCTGGCCGGCCTGCTCCGCGAGGTGGACATCATCGTTGCCGGTGGCTCCAACACCATCTTGGCCGACAACAACGACCATCTGCGCGCCGGCGATCGGGCAACGGACACCTACCCCCTCACCTACCAAAGCGCCAGCCATCACCCGGTGCTGATCGTCAACACCGACGGCGACTACACCTACCTCGGCCGTCTGGTCGTTACCTTTGACCAGCAGGGCGTAATCAAAACAGAGGCACTGGATGATGTTGTCAATGGCGTCTACGCCGCCGATGAAAAAAGCATGGCTGACCTTGGCCTATCGATGTCCGCCGCCATCCCGGCCGTTACCGAGATAGCGGGCGCCTTGAACTCAGCCCTCATGGCCCGCGCCGGCAAGGTCTGCGGCCGCACCACGGTGTACCTGAACGGCGAACGCGGCGCCGTGCGCACGGAAGAGACCAACTTCGGCACCCTCGTGGCCCAAGCGCACCTGGCCTACGCCCAGGCAACCGACCCCTCGGTGGCCCTCTCCCTGGTCAACAGCGGCACTATTCGCGCCGCCATCGGTTCGTGCAGCGTACCCCCGGGGGCAACGGGCGCGGATGCCCTCACCTGCAAGGCCCCGACAGGCATCCCAGGGATCAACCGACCGGGTGAAATTTCCCGCTTGGACGTAGAGACCGCCTTACGCTTCAACAACGCCCTCACCCTGGTGACCGTGAGCGGCGCGGAATTGAAGGCCATTGTCGAGCATGGCGTTGCCGCCAGCGCGCCAGGCGCCACCCCGGGCCAATTCCCGCAAGTGGCGGGGATGCGCTTTAGCTTCGACCCTCAAGCCCGCGCACAAAGCGTTGACTCCTCGGGCAACCATCCCCGGGTGGCGACAGCCGGGGCCAGGGTGCGTAATTTGGTGGTGGTGGATGACAACGGCGCGCATGCGGGGGGCAAGGAAGTGGTGGTGGTGCGGGATGGCGTCGTGACCGAGGAGGCCGCCGCCCAGCTCTTCCGCATGGTGACCCTGGCCTTCCTGGTGGACGGTGGTGATGCGTACCCTTTTCCACAGACGAATGTATGTAACTTGGCGAACAACGGCCGCAACAGCGGTCACCTCACCTTTGCCGCCGACGGCACGGAGCAGGACGCCCTGGCCGAGTATCTGTTTGACCACTTCCCGGCCGACGATGACGCGACGCACCCGGCCTACACGGCAAAAGACACACCGGCGGCAGAGGATAGGGTGATGCAAAATCTCTCCCTGGTGGCAACGGATACCGTTCTCCATTGAAGCGGGCGTGCCCCAGGGTGGCGCGTAACCTCGTGCCGTAGGCCGGCGGTTACGCAGCACGCCGCGCCGGCTCACAGGTTTGCCTCGACCTCACCCCCTTGTCGCCCTCGCCGCTCTGCCTGATCAGGCCTGCACGTTGACCAGGGCACCGCCCGCGTCGCCCGCGCTCCCCCCCAACTCCCGAATCCGGCTGTCGATCAACGACAGGGCCTTGTCCAAGGTCTGGTGGCTGATCTCCGGCAGGGCGCCGCCCCATATCGCCTCCGCCTCCTTGAACCCCTTGATGATCCCCTCGCGGCCAGCCTGCAACTTCTTGAGATCGTCACCGCCACCGGTGATGACGAAGTCGGCCAGCCGCTGGGAGGTCTTTGCCACCCCGAACTCGCCATCCTCGGCCACTAAGCCGGCCGCCTCCTCCGGGGTGATCTCGGTGAAGGGTTTGCCGTTGTACTGGAGCTGCGAAAGGTCCACTCCCCCGGCGGCAGCCCGGTCCAGGAACCCTTGCTGAAAGGTAAAGGTGGTCTTGCTCTCGGTGGTTACCGAGAGCAGCAGTTCGAGCCGCTGCGCCTGGATATCGGCGGCCACGGCCTGCAAGCCCTGTGGGGTGTCACTCCCCTCGTCCTTGCTCTTGGCCGCCGGAGGAGCGAAGGTTTTATCCGGCTGCGGCGTCAAGGAACGGAATTGTGCAATGTTACTGGTAATCTCTGTCATGGTCTACCTCCCGGCCTTGGTCTGCCTGCATGGTTTTGGTGTCCTTTCTTGTGGGTATGACAATAACCGTCTCCAGAGGAGACTGATCATACGATAAGGATCGGTGGCGCTGAGGGGAAGCGTGAATGTTTTTTCCGCGCGGGGGGAGGGGCGAGGAAGGGGGATATGTCGACGCTCACCAGACAAGCGGCGGGGTCGGCAAATTCGCATCCAAACCGCAGGCAGCTGAAAGAGGTCAACAACACTGAACGAATACGACCTTAATGAGATTAAACGCTGTTCACCGTGGATCGGCAGATTTTTGCCATCCCATGCGCACCCTACCCGGCAACGCCGTCGGCATAGTAGGGTGACGGCACGGTGGGATAGACCCGAAAGACATGGACATAGACCACATCGGCCCTGGTACGCACGTCGTCCTCGGTGTAGAGGTGTGCGGCATCGTGAGGACGATGCCGTGAGCGACCACGCGAAATGCATCCAAGTTGATCCAGCCTCTGCGGTGTCCAACTCATACTTCCACCTCCTTAAAATTCCTTCTCATGACCCCGAAAAACGTCAATTGTGCAACGGCAGGTTGCACAATTGACCGATCAATCCAACGTCAATTCCCCCCCTGCAAACTTCATCTCTTCTCCCCCTGCAACCACCCGCGGCCCATCTCAGTCAGTCGGTATTGCTGGAGGCGACTGTTGGGACTTTCGGGCCGTGTGTATTCGATCAAGCCCGCTTTCAGGGCAGGGGCAATGCAACTCTTCCGCACCGAGGTACGATCCTTGCGCTGGAGACTATCCCGGATGGCCTGAGCGCCCATGGCACCGTGCTCTGCCAACAGGCGCAGAAGCTGCTCGACTGGTGGGTTGACTGGTGGGTTGACTGGTGGGTTGACTGGTGGGTTGACTGGTGGGTCTTTGCTCTCCTTGCGGCCAGCAGCCGAATGGGCTGCGCCCTCCCCAAACTCCGGCACCGGCAGATGGATGCGGAACACATCGCCCTCGATCATTTCGGGGTTGGCGCCGCCATAGGCCCTGCCGTATCTCATGAGCTTGCGCATCCCGGAGCCAAGTTCATCGGCTCGCCCAATCTCGCGGAAAAAACGGGCGATGACCGGGTTCTTGGGAAAGGGCGAGAATGCATCGGGATTGATGAGGCCAAAGCCATGGGGTTTGTTGCTGTTCTCAGAACGTATCCGCCCTCGCTCGATGATGAGCTTGGCCGGGAAGGCATTGAGGTACTCACGGTGGATCAGCATGTTGGAGGCGATTTCACGAAAGATCGTGTCGCGCAGACTGATACGCATATCGCCTTCAAGGAAAAAAGGATCGGGCAGATGCTTGGCGACAAAGGCCATGATGCGCTCGTAGCTCTCGATCAGATTGGTGGTGACGAGGTCACGGTCGTCGTAGCGGTCAAGATCGACCTTACGCAAGATGAGATCGGTGCGATGATGGGGCACGGCGGTGAGGAGAAGTTCGTCCCGCCCGAACAGGAGGATGCCCGCGAGGGTGATGCCGCTTTTGCCGGTCTCCGGGTCGGTTTGGTGGAGTTGAGCGCTTTTAAGCAACTCCAGGTCGTTCATGTCCGTCCACGGGTGGCCCTGGCGGCGCAGTCCGACGATCTTGCGGCATCTACCGATCAGGTCGTCGCGCAGGTCGTGCAACGAGGCATGGGAGAAGATCTTGTTCTCCGTGTAGCTGGTCTGTTTGCGGTGATACATCTCCGCGACCAGCCGGGTATGGTCGGTGATATCCAGATCGCCGTCCTCGTTGCGGTCGTAGATCCGCCCGTTACACCGGTGCACCTGGGAGCTCTCCGGAACATAGATGCTGAGAACGGCCTTGCCCTCGATCCACACCTCATCCACGGCCAGATAACAGGGAGGGTTGATCTTTTGCGGATTATTGATGGCGGTGACAAAGTCCTTGCGCATGTTGCCGATACGGTCGGGATCAACGCCTTCGATGCGGCCGTCATCGCCCACCCCGAGCAGGAGCGTACCGCCGTGGCGATTGAGGAAGGCGCACAGCGTTTCATACAGGTCCCGGTTGATCTGGCGGTGGGCGCGTTTGTACTCCACGGTCAAACCCTCACCCTGGGCGATCAACTGTTGCAGATGTTGCAGGGTTATCGTCATATCCCCAGCTCCGTAAAAAAGTGCGCGGTTTGCAGGGTAAAGGGTGAACACCCACCCCCCGGCCTCCCTTCCCCTTGCAAACTGCCCCTTGCCAACTTCATATCCCCGCCTCCACAAAATTCCTGTTGATGGTCGCCGCCAGGGTGATGGCCTTTCGGTTGAGGTCCTCCAGCTCCACATGGATCTCGCGCAGGGTCTCCTCGAAGGCGAACGCTTCGTCCACCTCTTCCGGGGCGGCACCGACGTAGCGGCCAGGGGTGAGGCTCCAGTTGTTAGCCGCGATCTCGTCGATGGTGACCTGGATGTGTTCGAGTTGTTGGGACAAGGGTTGCTCCCTAAAGTTGATGGACTCGCAAAAAGTCGTGAAGCTGACCATCTGCCAATGTAATTTCAATGTGTTACTGGGCGTGCCAGCGGCGTTTAAGCGGTTTTTGCGAAAACGTCAAAGTTGTTTGATGGCCGGTGCCGAGGTCAGCACCAGCATCTGGCGGATGGCGCATTCGATTAGGCCTTTAAGTCGCTCCCCCTGAAACAAGCCCATGTGGATGAGCTTGGCGTTCCTGCACTCGGTATTGGCCAACACCAACAGTTGTTCGCTAACGTCTTCGGCGCGGCGTGGTAGTCCCGGATGGTCGGTCGGGGCGCCACTCCCTGTTGTTTGTCTGGAATTGTTATTCGCCATCTCACCTTGTGTCTAGGTATCCTATTCAGCCTGCCGTGACAACCCATTTCTCTCCCCACGGGTTCAATCTCTCCTGTAAATAATGCAACTCCTGGTGTATTATTCTTGGCCAATCGTTGCCCCGTTTGCATCATGCCGAGTGGGCGATATGACTTCCTTCCCTTGGAGCAACCACCACACCCCATGCCGCCAACCGCACCACCGCTCAAGGCAGCGTTGCCAACTACCCTCCGAGCCCTCGCCGCCAGTGCCGCCAGCAACCCCTTACCGGTAGCGTTGCCATGAAGCACACCACCCTCGAAGCCGTGGTCATGCCAGATGGCGACATCCAGCTGGAGTGGAGCGAGGCCCTCGGCCCCCTGACCAACGCCTCCGCCACCTTGCAGACGGAGCTCTTCACCCGTTACACCGACGACCCGGCAAACTGGCTGTTGGCCTTGGGCTTCTGCCCCAAGGCCCCGCCGCTCGCGCCATCGTTAAGCTTTTGGCGCACCTTCGTGGGCCTCTTCACCCGCAAGCTCAGCCTGACCCCGGAGTTGGAGCGCCTGCGCGGCGGGGTCTCCCTCTCCCTCTCTGCCGACGAACGGGATACCCTGGCCGCCGCCCTGCCGCCGATGACTGGCAGCGAGCATGTAAATGGAGAGTTCCTCTCCGCCCTGTGGTCCTCCCTGCACGCCATGCTGGCGGGTCAGCTCGGCGCCTTTGCCGGCACGGTGGCCGAGTTCATCCAGGGCTACAACCCGGAACTCCACCTGGTGGGCCGGGTCTACTTCCATCTGGTGGAGAACAAAAACGGCGACGACCCCTTCGCCTTCCTGGCCACCTACTCCACCGCCCTGAATGCCGAAGGCGAGTCCAGGCACCTGCCCCTCAGATACGCCCTGGAAGAGTACGAGGACGACAACGCCAAGCTCCTGGAACTGCTGGTCACCGTCCATGCCGCCGCCCGGGAGAGCGCGTTGATCGCTGCCCTCTTGGAGTCCGGCGAACTCTTCTCCCCCCTCTCCTGGTCGGCGCGGGAGGCCTATCGCTTTCTCCAGGAGATCCCGCTGTACGAGGAGGCCGGTATCCTGTGCCGGATCCCCAACTGGTGGAAGGGGCAGGCCCCGCGCCTTGGGCTTGCCATCCGCATCGGCGACCAGCCCCCCGCCATGGTCGGCATGCACGCCCTACTCGACTTCCGGCCCCGGCTGATGCTTGGCGATGAGGAACTCAGCGAGGAGGAGGCCCGCCTGCTGCTCACCGAGACGGAGGGGCTCGCCTTTATCAAGAACAAATGGGTGGCGGTGGATCCCGACAAGCTGCGCCAGACCCTGGCCGCCTATCGCCAAGCCCAAGAACTGGGCCTGGACACGGGGATCACCTTCTTCGAGGCCATGCGCCTCTCCATGAACCCCGGCCGGCTCCTGGGCGCCTTGGACAACGGCACCCTGCCCGGGATCACCCATGGCCAGTGGCTGCGGGAGGTGATCGACCGCCTGCGCCGGCCAGAAACTATGTCCGAGGCCCAAGGGCAGCTCGCGGTGGCCAGCGGGGTCAAGGCCACCCTGCGCGGCTACCAACAGCAGGGGGTAGCGTGGCTCCTCTTCCTGCAACGCTTAGGGTTCGGCGCCTGCCTGGCCGATGACATGGGGCTGGGCAAGACCTTGCAGGTGCTGGCCTTCCTGATGACCGCGAAGCGCGAACGGGCCGCGAGTGGCCGCCCTGCCAAGGCCTCGCTGCTGATCCTGCCCGCCTCCCTGCTCGCCAACTGGCTGAGCGAGATCGAGCGCTTCACCCCGGGACTCACGGTCTTTGCCGCCCACCCGGAGATGCACCGGCCTAAGCCCATGCCGGAACCGAGCCCTAAGGGGCTGGACGCCATGGATCTGGTGATCACCACCTATAACTTGGTGCAGCGCCATGAGTGGCTCAGCGCCTACCCCTGGGAGACGGTGATCCTGGACGAGGCCCAGGCCATCAAGAACCCGGGGACCAAGCAGACCAAGGCGGTCAAGGGGCTCTCCGCCAAAAACCGCATCATCATGACCGGCACCCCGGTGGAGAACCGGGTCTCCGACCTCTGGTCACTGTTCGACTTTTGCAATCCCGGCCTGTTGGGGAACGCCAAGGAGTTTACCGCCTTCAGCAAGGGGTTGCGCGACACCCCCAGCGGCTATGCCGGCCTGCGCCGGGTGGTGAGCCCCTTCATCCTCCGGCGGATGAAGACCGACAAGAGCATCATCGCCGACCTGCCCGACAAGGTGGAGGTCAAGACCTGGGCGCCGCTCAGTAAGAAGCAGACCGTGCTCTACGCCGAGGTGATCTACGGGATCAAGGAGACCCTTGCCCAGGCGGATGGCATCCAGCGCAAGGGGGTGATCCTGGCCGCGCTGATGAAGTTCAAGCAGCTCTGCAACCACCCCTCGCAATACCTGGGGCTCGCCGCCTTTGATGAGAAGGAGAGCGGCAAGTTCCAGCGGCTTCGGGAGATCTGCGAGACCATCCACGAGAAGCGGGAGCGGGTCCTGATCTTCACCCAATTCCAGGAGATGACCGCGCCGCTCGCCCGCTTCCTGGCCTCCATCTTCCAGAGAGAGGGCTTGGTCCTCCACGGCGGCATCCCGGTGGCCAAGCGGCGGGCCTTGATTGAACAGTTCCAAGGCCACGGCTATGTGCCGTTCTTTGTCCTGTCGCTGAAGGCGGGCGGGGTGGGGCTGAACCTAACCGCGGCCAACCATGTCATCCACTTTGACCGCTGGTGGAACCCGGCGGTGGAGAATCAGGCCACGGACCGGGCCTTCCGCATCGGCCAGCAGAAAAATGTCATGGTCCATAAGTTCTTGACCAAGGGCACGATTGAGGAGAAGATCGACGCCATGCTGGAGCAGAAGAGCAAACTCTCCCACGACCTCATTGCCGACAGCGGCGAGGGGTGGATCACCGAGATGAGCAACGACCAGTTGCTCGATCTCTTCACCCTCCAGCTATAAGGGAGTGACCGAGCCGCATTTACCTCTGCGCACACAGGGGGCCACTCTCTTGACGATCAGGATACGGCAACGGGATGCCGGACCAACTCCGACATGAGGGGGGGGAACTTTTGACAGACCAATCAACCACAAATCAACTGGTGAGCACGCCATGAGTTACGACGACTATCCAAAGTATGTCTCCGTGGCCGAGAAAAAGGCCAAGGCGGAAAAGAAACGGCAACAGCTGCTGAAGAAGAGGCCGGACCTGCGGCCGGTGATCCTTGCGGGCAGCACTCTGGCCCGTACCTGGTGGGGGAAGTCGTGGAACCAAAACCTGGAGCGCTATGCCGACTACAGCAACCGCATCGACCGGGGCCGCGGCTATGTGCGCCATGGCGCGGTGCTCGATCTACAGATCGCCGCAGGTCAGGTGAAAGCCCTGGTCCAGGGTTCGCGGGCCAAACCCTACGAGGTGGAGATCGCCATCAAGCCCCTCGCCCCTGCCGTGTGGAAGGGTATCCAAAAGCGATGCGCCGGCCAGTTGGGCTCTTTGCAAGACCTCATGGTCGGCAAGTTCCCTAAAGAGCTGGCCGAGGTCTTCCTCAGTCAAGGCCAAGGGCTCTTCCCCACCCCCAAGGAGATCAGCTTCACCTGTAGCTGCCCGGACTGGGCCTCCATGTGCAAGCATGTGGCAGCCACCCTCTACGGCATCGGCGCTCGACTCGACGAAGACCCCACCCTCTTTTTCCAGCTGCGGGGCGTGCGGAGCGAGGAGTTGGTGGCCGAGGCCGTCAAGGAGACGGCGGGTGGGATGCTGGCCAAGGCCAAACAACAAAGCGCCAAGGTCATTGCCGATGCCGATCTCTCCGCCCTGTTCGGCATCGACCTGGAGCGACCGGCGGGGTTTGGCCCGAAGCCCCCCCCGCAGGCTGTCGCCAACCAGGGCGCGGTCAACGGGGCAAAGGCCACGGCCGTGACCAAACCCGTCGCCCCGGCCATCGTCGCCGCCCCGGCCCTGGCCCCGTTGGAGCTGGTGGCCACGGTCATCGCCAAACATCAGGGGGGTGTGGATGTCGCCCAGTTGGCGGCGGAGACCGGCATCCCCAGGGTCAAGCTCTACGGCCTGGTCCATCGCTTAAAACAGCAGGGCACGATCAAGAGCAAGGCCCATGGGGTGTATATCAAGTCCTGACCCATACGGGGGAGGAGCCCACTGCCGCCGACGATGGCGCGCATGGAGAGATAGCCTGTGGGCTGAGGAAGGGAGTGAACCGTGGAGAGAGGGGCGCGCAAAAAAAAAGGCCCTCGTTAACCGAGGGCCTTTTTTTACGCATTTTTACTACGACCGGACAGGTGCCGGATACTTGCAAGTGGTGCCGAAGGCGAGACTCGAACTCGCACATCCGTACGGACACTAGACCCTGAACCTAGCGCGTCTACCAATTCCGCCACTTCGGCACAAACGAGGCCCCAATGTAGTTTTTTTTGAGCCCTTTTGTCAAGAAGATTCCTTCACCTCTCACAAAAAAAACTCCCCGGCCCGCGAGCCATGACGGATGGCGGAATCCGCCCAAAAAGGCCTTCCTTTCCTGACCGATAGAGGGTACTTTACTGCCGTCGACAGGGGCTGCCACCCTCCGTGGGAAGCCCTTACGAAATTATGCGTACCAATTCCGCCCAACCCCTTGTGCCGTCGACCACAAGCGAGGATGCGCCGATGAAAATTTACACCGACCTCAGCGACATCAAATACCCCTTCTCCCGACCATTCGTGACCATCGGCAACTTCGACGGGGTCCACCTGGGTCACCAAATTCTGTTCAGCGAGGTGGTGCACAAGGCCTATGCCGCCAAGGGCACCAGCGTGGCCATCACCTTTGCGCCCCATCCCCTGCAGGTCATCCGCCCGGACATCGGCATCAAACTCATCTCCACCTGCGACCAGAAACGGGAACTGATCGCCATGGCCAATATCGACGTACTGGTGATCATCCCCTTTACCAGGGAGTTCGCCCACATGCCGGCGGCTGATTTTGTCGACACCGTGCTCAGGCGGACCATCGGCGTTGAAGAGTTGGTGGTGGGTTATGACTACGCCTTTGGCAAGGGGCGTCAGGGCGACATCCCCTTCCTGCGCGCCCAGGGCGAGGAGAAAGGATTTCGGGTGTCGGTGGTGGACCCCTTCTATGTCGAGGAGATGCTGGTCAGCAGCACCATGATCCGCAAGCTGGTGAACGAGGGCCGTATGAGCGATGTCAAGAAGCTCCTGGGCCGGCCCTATCAGATCAGGGGCGAGGTGCAGGTGGGCCAACAACGGGGCGGCAAGCTCTTGGGCTTCCCCACGGCCAACCTCCACATCGCCGAGGACGACCTCTGCCCCCGGCATGGGGTCTATGTCACCCAGGTGGTCTACGATGGCCGCTGCTACGGCGGGGTCTTGAATATCGGCCGCAACCCCACCTTCGACGGCAAGGAGGTCTCCGCCGAGACCCACATCTTCGACTTCAATCAGGATATCTATGGCAAGCCAATCAAGATCAACCTCCTGCAACACCTGCGGGACGAAAAAAAATTCTCCGGGCCAGAGGAGCTGATCCGCCAGATCAGCCAGGATATCGAAGCCGCCCATGAGGTCCTCCGTCAGGCCCAAAAAGAGATCCTCCTCTCCTGCGAGGAACGCCTCTCCCGTTGACCGCAACCCGAGAGCCAGCCAGCACTGAAACCATGACCAGCCACCACCCCTGCGCAGCCGCCATCCCCCCTGACTACCACGGTCTCATCCTCAGGGGAAACTACACCCTGGCCCTGCAGCAGCGGGTACGAACCGGCATCGATCACTTCCGCAGTCTCGACAGCCTGGGCGCCCCCATCATCCCGTACATCTCCGCCTGGCACGACCATGCCCCATCCCTGTGGCATGAGTTCAGCGGGCAACGGCTGCTAACCATGCTCCGTTGCACGCCGGCCACCGTGGCCACCCGCCTGCGCGAGAGCATGGTCAGCCGTTCTGTCTACCACGCCGCCCCGCCGTCGAACCAGATCACCAAGGAGGTCCTGCCTGGGCAGACGCTGCGCAACAGCTGCCAAGAACTGCGGACGGCGGTCAAGCAAAACGGCGTTATCGAGGCGATCTACAAGCTCGCCCCCAGCGACGGCCCGCCGCTCTGGCTCAAGGACCAGGCCACGGTCGAGTACTTCCCCGAGGATGGCACCTGCCTCTCCCTGGGCACCCTCTGCCTGGTCTCCAACGAGATGCAGGCGGCAGAGGCCCTGGCCCAGGACCACTCCGAACTCTGTAGGCATCGCACGGAGATTGACCAACTGCTTGCGAGCCGGACCAACGAACTGCGTCTGGCCCAATTGGAGATCATCTCCCGGCTGGCCAAGGCCACCGAGTTCCGCGATCAGTGCACCGGCGAGCACATCACCAAGATGAGCCACTACTGCGCCACCATCGGTCAAGCCATCGGGGTCAAGCCCGAGCTGAACGAACTGCTGTTCCACGCCACCCCCATGCACGATGTCGGCAAGATCGGCATTGCCGACAGCATCCTGCTCAAGCCCGGCAAGCTGACCCGCCCGGAGTTTATGATCATGCAGGAGCACACCACCATCGGCGCCGAACTCCTCTCCGGCCACCACTCCACCCTGCTTAAGGTCGCCCGCTATATCGCCCTGACCCACCATGAACGCTGGGACGGCGGCGGCTACCCCAAGGGGCTCCGCGAACGCGAGATCCCGCTAGCCGGCCGCATCACCGCCCTGTGCGATGTCTTTGATGCCCTGACCTCTCCCCGTCCGTACAAGGAGGCCTGGCCCTTTGAGCAGGCAGTCCATGAGATCTGGCGCGGCAAGGGGAGTCACTTTGATCCCCGCCTGGTCGACTGCTTCATGCAGAACCTCCCCACCATCAAGCAAATCTACGGCCAAAATCACACCCCCGCCCGCGCCTTCAACTAGAGACCCGTGCCCTCGGCTTGGATCCATTGCCGAAAACGCCCCTATTTTTTTTTTGACAATGGACCATCGGGTGTGCTGTAATACGCTTGGCAAATGACACCACACAACCTACAGGGAGGGTACTTTAATGAAGATGGCGGATATCCAAAAAAAGGCAAAGGCCATGGGCCTCAAGCCCGGCAAGATGAAGAAGGCGGAACTGATCCGCGCCATCCAGACCGAGGAGGGCAACTTCAG
>OBOI01000193.1_pt1 | contig 25204 bp, 24 predicted proteins | sample 1670151 | NCBI WGS metagenome assembly OBOI01 (sample SAMEA104232303, study PRJEB22302) | sediment metagenome | biome: forest; feature: aquifer; material: sediment | place: USA | collected 2011-08-07 | depth 0.01 m | reverse complement strand
CGGGAACCGGGCCAGCATCCGGCGACGCGCAGCTTTCAAGCTCTACGGATTCACGTCAATCAGGAGCTTGAGGAGCTGTCGCTAGTCCTGCCGCAATGTGTGGGGCGACTGGCCAGCGGCGGTCGCCTCGTTGTCATCAGTTTCCATTCACTGGAGGATCGCATCGTCAAACGCTTCATGCGCGACGCCTCGCAGCCGCTTAAGCTGCCCAAGCGCCTGCCGGTGCGGGCAGCCGAACTGCCGACGCCGAAACTCCGGCTGGTCGGCAAGGCGGTTTTCCCCGGTGAAACGGAAATCGCCGCCAACCCGCGCTGCCGCAGCGCGGTGATGCGGGTGGCGGAGAGGGTGCGGGAAGGGTGATGGGGGCGAAGGGGGGCGAATCATGGCGCGGCTGAATCTGGCCCTGATGCTGATCGCCGTCGCTTGCGCGCTGTCGGTGGTGTCCTCCAACCACAAGGCGCGCAAGCTGTTCGCCGAACTGGAGCGCGAACAGAACCGCATGCGCGAACTTGAAGTGGAATGGGGACAACTCCAGCTCGAACAAAGTACCTGGGCCGCGCATGCGCGCGTGGAGAAAATCGCCCGTGAACGTTTGGGTATGAAGACGCCGCCGCCGGGGCAAGTCGTTGCTGCCGAGGCTGCCAAGTGAAGAAGTTTGCGAAATTCGCGCATAGCCCGGTGCTTTCGCAGCCGTTGCCGGTGTGGCGCATGCGCGTCGTCATGTGGATGCTGCTGGCCGCTTTTGCGGCGCTGATCGGCCGTTCGCTCTACCTGCAAGGTTTCCAGAACAGCTTTCTGCAAAAGAAGGGCGAGTCGCGCTACGAGCGCACCATCGAAATCTCCGCGACGCGCGGGCGCATTCTCGACCGCCATGGCGATGCCCTGGCGGTGTCTACGCCGGTGAAGTCGATCTGGGCCATTCCCGAGGATGCCAAGCTGACGCCGCATCAGGCGCGCGAGCTGGCGCAGTTTCTGGAAATGGACGTGCGCGAACTCAATGCCAAACTCGCCTCGGATCGCGACTTCGTCTTCGTCAAGCGCCAATTGCCGCCGGACGTCGCCGAGAAGATTGCCGCCCTCGGCCTGCCCGGCATCCACGAACAGAAGGAATACCGCCGCTTCTATCCGGCCGGCGATGTCGTTGCCCATATGCTCGGCTTCACGGGTGTCGATAATGCCGGCCAGGAAGGCGTCGAACTGGCAATGGAAAGCCAGCTTGCCGGCAGGCCGGGCTCGCGCCGCGTCATCAAGGACAGGCGCGGCGATATCGTCGAGGACGTCGAATCGATCCGTTCGCCGCAGGAAGGCAAGGACGTCACGCTGGCCCTCGACAGCAAGGTGCAATACCTTGCCTACACCGCCCTCAAGCAGGCCATCGCCGAGAACAAGGCCAAGGCCGGCGGCATCGTTGTCCTCGACGCCAAGAGCGGCGAGATCCTGGCGCTGATGAACTGGCCGACCTACAACCCGAACAACCGCACGCGCCTGGTCGGCGCGCAACTGCGCAACCGCGCCTTCACCGACACCTTCGAGCCCGGCTCGACCATGAAACCCTTTACGGCCGGACTGGCGCTGGAAAAGGGCGCCTACCGCTTCGATACGATGGTGCAAACCGCACCGGGCAAGCTTACGCTCGGCCCGGCGACCATCTCCGACGCGCATGTCCACGGCCTGCTCAGCGTTGCCCAGGTGATACAGAAATCGTCCAACGTCGGCATCTCGAAAATCGCACTGTCGCTGCCGTCGAGCGAGCTGTGGTCGATGTACGACGGCCTCGGCTTCGGCAGTCCGCTCAAGCTCGGCTTTCCCGGTGAAGTCGGCGGCCGGCTGCGTCCGTTCAAAACCTGGCGGCCGATCGAGCAGGCGACCATGTCCTATGGTCATGGCCTGTCTGTGACCTTGGTACAACTGGCGCGGGCCTACCTTGCGTTTGCCCGCGACGGCGACCTGATTCCGCTGTCGCTTCAGCGCGTCGATACGCCGCCAATCTCCGGCAAGCCGGTGTTCTCGGCGCAGACCGCGCACGAAGTGCGCACCATGCTGGAAATGGTCGTGCTGCCGGGCGGCACCGCGCCCAAGGCGCAGATTCCCGGTTACCGCGTCGCCGGCAAGACCGGCACTGCGCACAAGATCGAGGGCGGCGTCTATGCGGAAAAATATGTCGCTTCCTTTGTCGGCTTTGCTCCGGCCTCCGATCCGCGTTTGGTGGTTGCCGTCATGATCGACGAGCCGTCGGGCAGCCGCTACTACGGCGGCGACGTTGCCGCGCCGGTGTTCGCGCAGGTGATGGCCGGCGCCCTGCGCACGCTGGGCGTGCAACAGGATGCGCCGCTGAAGCCGCTCGTGGTGGCCGATGCCCCCGTGGTGAAGGAGGAAATGTGAGCGTGGCCGCAATCCTCTGCGCACTCGAAGCCCAAGGCGTGACAGCGACCCGCCTCAGCCTCGACTCGCGCGCCGTCCGCCCCGGCGACGTCTTCGTTGCGCTTGCCGGCCACCGCAGCGACGGTCGCGCCTACATCGGCCAGGCGGTGGCGCGCGGCGCGAGTGCCGTTCTCTACGAGCCGGGGCCGCTGCCCTTCATTGCCGTGCCGCATGTCGCCGTCGAAAACCTGGCCGCCCGGATTGGCGCAATCGCCCATCAGGTCTATGGGCAGCCGTCCGCGCGCTTGTGGCTGTGCGGCGTGACCGGCACCAACGGCAAGACCTCGGTTTCGCAATGGATCGCCCAGAGCATGAACGCGCTGGGCGGCAAGTGCGCGGTGATCGGCACGCTTGGCAACGGCTTCCCGGGCGCGCTGACCGAAAGTCCGAACACGACGCCGGATGCTGTTGCCTTGCATCGCCTGCTGGCCGAATTCGTCGCGCAGGGTGCGCAAGGCTGCGCGATGGAAGTCTCGTCCATCGGACTTCACCAGGGCCGCGTCAATGGCGCCGCCTTCGACACCGCGGTATTCACCAATCTGACGCGCGACCACCTCGAATATCACGGCGACATGACGGCCTACGGCGCCGCCAAGGAACTGCTGTTCGCCATGCCGGGCCTCAAGACGGCGGTGGTCAATCTCGACGATCCCTATGGTGAGCGCATGGCAAAGGAACTTGCCGGGCGCGTGCGCACCCTCGGCTATACGCTTGAAGGACGTCGCGGTACGGACGAAGTCCTTTCCGCCGAAAATCTCGCCATGACGGCGACGGGCCTGAGTTTCACGCTGAACGGCACCGTCATCTCTGCCCCGGTCGTCGGCCGCTTCAATGCATCGAATCTGCTCGCCGTGATGGGTGCGCTGCAAGCCGGCGGCAGGCGGCTCGACGACATCGCCGGGGCATTGCGCCAACTCGTCGCCCCGCCCGGCCGCATGCAGGGGATAGGCGGCGCGGGGCAGCCGCTGGTGGTCGTCGACTACGCCCATACGCCCGACGCGCTGGAAAAGGCGCTGTCCTGTTTGCGTGAAACCGCGGCGGCGCGGGCTGGCCGCCTGATCTGCATTTTCGGTTGCGGCGGCGAACGCGATCCCGGCAAGCGTGCCTTGATGGGCGAGGTCGCCGAGCGCCTTGCCGACCAGGTCGTGCTGACCAACGACAACCCGCGTAGCGAAGACCCGCAAGCGATTCTGGACGCGATTATCGCCGGCATGAAGGCGCGGCCGCAGGTCGAACCGGACCGTGCCGCCGCCATCGCCGCGACGGTTGCGGCAGCGGCGGCCAAGGACACGATACTGCTGGCCGGCAAGGGGCACGAGCCCTACCAGGAGATGGCCGGCGAGCGCCATCCGTTTTCGGACATCGAGCAGGCGCAATTGGCGCTGGAGATGAGGTCATGATGCGGCTTGGGGAAGCAGCGCGCGCCATCGGCGCCACGGCAATGGGTGCGGATGCCAGCTTTGCCGGCGTGTTCACCGACTCGCGCCAGGTTGCGCCGGGCGAACTGTTCGTCGCCCTCAAGGGCGAGCGTTTCGACGGCCACGACTATGTCGTCGAAGTGCTGGCCAAGGGCGCGGCCGGCGCGTTGGTCGAGCGCGCCTGGGCCGTGACGCATGGCGCCGGCCTGCCGCTCGTCGCCGTCGATGACACGCGGGTGGCACTCGGCAAGCTTGCGGTCGACTGGCGCGCCCGCTTCAATATTCCGGTGATCGGCGTGACCGGTAGCAACGGCAAGACCACGGTCAAGGAAATGATTGCCGCCATTCTCGCTGCGGAATACGGCGAAGACCGGCGGCTGGCCACCGTGGGCAATCTGAACAACGATATCGGCCTGCCGCTGACGCTGCTGCGTTTGCGTGCGACTCACCGCGCCGCCGTTATCGAACTGGGCATGAATCACCCCGGCGAAACGGCCAGTCTGGCCGCGATTTGCCGCCCGAGCGTGGCGCTGATCAACAACGCCCAGCGCGAACACCAGGAATTCATGAAGTCGGTGGGCGCCGTGGCCGAAGAACACGGCGCCGTCATCGCCGCGCTGCCCGCCGACGGCGCCGCCATCATCAATGCCGACGACGAGTTTGCCGACTACTGGCGCCGTTTGGCCGGCTCCCGCTGCGTCTGCGACTTCGGCCTCGATCAGCCCGCCGCGGTGACGGCCGGGGTTACTTTCGACGGCGATGGCATGAGACTCGACCTCGCCACCCCGGCCGGCCGCACGCCGGTACTGCTTGCCGCGATCGGGCTGCACAACGTCAGGAATGCGATCGCCGCCGCTGCCGCCGCCATTGTCGCAGGTGCCGGCATCGCCGCCGTGCGCAGCGGCCTCGAATCGTTCCGTCCGGTCAAGGGCCGCCTTCAGCGCAAGCCGGCCGTTCTCGGCACCACGGTTATCGACGACACCTACAATGCCAACCCCGATTCGGTGCGGGCTGCCATCGACGTGTTGGCCTCGTTTCCCGGCCGGCGCATCCTCGTTCTTGGCGACATGGGCGAGGTCGGCGAGAAGGCCGGCCAGTTCCACGACGAGATCGGCGGCTACGCCAAGAGCATGGGATTGGAAAGGCTGCTGGCCGTCGGCGAGTACACCCCCGCCGCCGTTCACAACTTCGGTACCGGCGCCAGCCATTTCGGCCGCGTCGAAGACCTGATCGTGGCCCTGCGTCCCGAACTCGGTGCCGGCGTCACCGTGCTGGTGAAGGGCTCGCGTTTCATGCGCATGGAGCGGGTGGTGGATGCGATTGTCGGAGAAAAACTATGAACCACGGCGGGCACGGCGACACGGCGAAAAACCGTGTTAACCACGGGGGGCACGGGGAACACGGGGAAAATCAAGAAAGGGTTTTCCCCGTGTGCCCCGTGCTCCCCGGGGTATATGCCTTTGCCTTTCGCCGTGTCGCCGTGCCCGCCGTGGTGAAAGGAATTCCCAATGCTGCTTGAACTCGCCCAATGGCTGGCGAAGGACATCCGCGCCTTCAACGTTTTTGGCTACATCACGCTGCGCGCGGTGCTGGCGACCATGACGGCGCTGACGATTTCCTTCGTCGCCGGCCCGGCCTTCATCCGCTGGCTGACGGCGAAGAAGATCGGTCAGTCGGTGCGCAGCGACGGCCCGCAGACCCACCTCGTCAAGTCGGGCACGCCGACCATGGGCGGCGGCCTCATCCTCATTTCGCTGGGCGTTTCCACGTTGCTGTGGTCCGACCTTTCCAACCGCTTCGTCTGGATCGTGCTGATCGTGACGCTGGGCTTCGGCGGCGTCGGCTGGGTGGACGACTGGCGCAAGGTCGTCTATCGCAACCCCGACGGGCTCTCGGCCAAAGCCAAGTTCTTCTGGCAGTCCACGATCGGCATCGTCGCCGCCATCTACATCGCCTTCTCGATCTCGGCGCCGAACAACGAAAAGGTCCTCGGCCTGTTCCTGCAATGGGTGGCCAGCGGCTTTACGCTCGAACTGCCGGCCCAGGCCGCCCTGATCGTGCCATTCTTCAAGAGCGTTTCCTACCCGGTGGGCATGGTGGGCTTTATCGTACTGACCTACCTGGTCATCGTCGGCACCAGCAACGCGGTCAATCTGACCGACGGTCTCGACGGGCTGGCCATCATGCCGACGGTCATGGTCGGCGCGGCGCTGGGCATCTTCGCCTACGTCGCCGGCAATGCGGTGTACTCGAAATACCTGTTGCTGCCCTACATTCCCGGCGCCGGCGAACTCACGGTGTTCTGCGGCGCGCTGGCGGGCGCGGGTCTGGGCTTCCTCTGGTTCAACGCCTATCCGGCCGAGGTGTTCATGGGCGATGTCGGCGCGCTGTCGCTCGGCGCCGCGCTCGGCACGGTGGCGGTGATCGCGCGCCAGGAAATCGTTCTGTTCATCATGGGCGGCGTTTTCGTCGCCGAAACGCTGTCGGTGATGCTCCAGGTGGCGTACTTCAAGTACACCAAGAAGCGGTATGGCAAGGGGCGGCGCATCCTGCGCATGGCGCCGCTGCATCACCATTTCGAGCAGAGCGGCTGGAAGGAGACTCAGGTCGTGGTGCGCTTCTGGATCATCACCATCCTGCTGGTGCTGTTCGGGCTGTCGACGTTGAAAATACGATGAAAAGCATGAACCACGGCGATCACGGCGACACGGCGAAAAACCGTGTTAACCACGGGGAGCACGGGGCACACGGGGAAAATCAAGAAAGGCTTTCCCCCGTGATCCCCGTGGTAAATGCTTTCGCCTTTCGCCGTGTCGCCGTGGTGAAAATATGAACCTGAACGGCAAGCACGTACTGGTGCTCGGCCTCGGCGAATCGGGGTTGGCGATGGCGCAGTGGTGCGCTCGCCAGGGTGCGCGCGTGCGCGTTGCGGATACGCGTGCGGCGCCGCCCTTCAAATCGGAACTTCTGCTGCGCGCACCGGAGGCCGAGTTCGTCACGGCGCAGTTCGACGAGAACTTCAACAAGCGGTTGCTGGCCGGCATAGACCTCGTGGCATTGTCGCCGGGCCTGTCGGGCGGTTTGATGGCGGTGATCCATGCCCGCGCCGCCGGCATACCCGTGGTCGGCGAAATCGAACTGTTTGCCTGGGCGCTGCGCGACCTCGATCAGCGCGGCGCCGGTCCGCAGTACGCCCGCGTGCTGGCAATCACGGGCACCAACGGCAAGACGACGACAACGGCGCTGACGGGACATCTTTGCCGGGCTGCCGGACGCAGTGCGGCCGTTGCCGGCAACATCTCGCCGGCGGCGCTGAATGCGCTGATGGCCTGTCTGGATGCCGGCAAGCTGCCCAAGGTATGGGTGCTCGAATTGTCGAGCTTTCAGCTCGAAACGCTGGACTCGCTTGATGTCGATGCGGCGGCGGTGCTCAACATCAGCGACGACCATCTCGATCGCTACATCGACATCGACGAATACGCTTCGGCGAAGGCGCGGATATTTCTTCGCCGCTCCGATGCCGCTGGCGTCCAGGTTCTCAACCGCCAGGACGAGCGCGTGCGCAAGATGGCGCTGCCCGGCCACAAGCTGATTACTTTCGGCCTCAATGCACCCGGCACGACCGAGGATTTCGGCCTGCGCGAGAATCGCGGCGAGCCATGGATCGTGCGCGGCGACAGCTTTCTGCTGCCGGTCAGCGAACTGCCTGTCGCCGGCCTGCACAATGCGGCCAACGCGATGGCGGCGCTGGCCCTGTGCGCCGCCATCGACCTCGCACCCGTATCGCTGTTGCCGGCCTTGCGCGCGTTCGAGGGCCTGCCCCATCGCGTCGAGAAGATTGCCGACATCGACGGCGTGGCCTGGTACGACGATTCCAAAGGCACCAACGTCGGCGCGACGGTGGCGGCCATCGAGGGCCTGACTTCACCGGAACGCAAAGTGGTGGTGATTCTCGGCGGCGACGGCAAGGGCCAGGACTTTGCGCCGCTCAAGTCCGCGGTGGCGCTGGCCCGTGCCGCGGTGCTGATCGGTCGCGACGGTCCGCGCATTGGTCAGGCCATCGCCGGCTGCGCGGTGCCTATCCTTGTCGCCGCCGATCTCGAAGATGCCGTGCGCCGCGCCGCCGCCGCAGCGCGGCCGGGCGACGCCGTATTGCTGTCGCCGGCCTGTGCCAGCTTCGACATGTTCCGCAACTACGAGCATCGCGCGGAAGTCTTCGCTGCGGCGGTGCGGAATCTCTCGCAATGAGCGCCGCGGTATTCACTTCCGTGCGCCGCAATGCCGCTGCCGCGCCGTCGGCCGAACTCGATCCTTTGCTGCTGTGGCCGGCGCTCGGCCTGCTGATGTTCGGTCTGGTGATGGTCTATTCGGCTTCCATCGCCACGGCCGAGGGCAGCAGGTTCACCGCCCACCAGGCTTCGTTCTTCCTGGTGCGTCACGCGGTATTCCTCGCCGTCGGTCTGGTGGCCGGTGTCGTCGCCTTCCAGATTCCGCTGCGCTTCTGGCAGCAGGTGTCGCCCTGGGTGTTCGTCGCGGGCGTCGCGCTGCTGCTGGTCGTGCTGATTCCCCATGTCGGCCGCGCGGTGAACGGCGCGCAGCGCTGGCTGCCGCTGGGGCCGATCAACCTTCAGCCTTCGGAGCTGATGAAGCTGTTCGCGGTGCTCTACGCCGCCGATTACACGACGCGCAAGCTTGCCGACATGGACAGCTTCCGTCGCGGCTTCCTGCCCATGGCGGGGGTGATCATTTCCGTCGGCTTCCTGCTGCTGCGCGAGCCCGACTTCGGCGCCTTCGTCGTGATTGCCGCCATCGCCTTCGGCATTCTGTTTATCGGCGGCATCAATGCGCGCATTTTCGCGTTGCTCGCCGTGGTGGCCGTAATCGGCTTCGTCATGCTGATCTGGCTTTCGCCCTACCGGCGCGAGCGCATTCTGGGCTTCATGGACCCGTGGCAGGATGCCTTCGGCAAAGGCTACCAACTCTCGCACGCACTGATCGCTTTCGGGCGCGGCGAATGGTTCGGTGTCGGCCTGGGCGCCAGCGTCGAAAAGCTTTTCTATCTGCCCGAGGCGCACACCGACTTTCTGCTGGCGGTGATCGCCGAGGAGCTCGGCTTTGCCGGCGTCGCCGTCGTCGTCTGCATGTTTGCGCTGCTGGTGCAACGCGCTTTCGTCATCGGCCGTCAGGCCATGCTGTTGGAGCGCGTCTACGCCGGCCTGGTCGCTCAGGGCATAGGCATCTGGCTCGGCGTGCAGTCTTTCATCAACATCGGCGTCAACATGGGCCTCTTGCCGACCAAGGGCCTGACCCTGCCCCTGATGAGCTTCGGCGGCTCCGGCATCGTCGCCAACTGTCTGGCGCTGGCCGTGTTGCTGCGCGTGGATTGGGAGAATAGACAGCTCATGCGGGGGGTATCTGTATGAGGATAAAGCTTCACCACGGTGAAACCATGAAAACCCTCCTCGTCATGGCCGGCGGCACCGGCGGGCACATCATGCCGGGACTGGCGGTGGCGGACATTCTGCGTGCCCGCGGCTGGCGCGTGGTCTGGATGGGCAACCCCGACGGCATGGAGGCGCGGCTGGTGCCGCCGCGCGGCTACGAGATGTCCTGGGTGCGCTTCACCGCCTTGCGCGGCAAGGGGCTGATGCGCAAGCTGCTGCTGCCCGTGAATCTGCTGCGCGGCTTCTGGCAGGCTCGGCGCGAAATCGTGCGCATCGGGCCCGACGTCGTTCTCGGCATGGGCGGCTTCATCAGCTTTCCCGGCGGCATGATGGCTGTGCTGCAAGGCTGCCCGCTGGTGGTACACGAACAGAACTCGGTGGCCGGCTTGGCCAACCGGGTGCTGGCGGGAGTGGCCGATCGCGTCGTCACCGGTTTCCCGCAGGTGATGAAGCGGGGCGAATGGGTCGGCAACCCGGTGCGCGACGGGATAACCCAATTGCCGTTGCCGGGGCAGCGCTACGGCGAACGCACGGGGCCGCTGCACATCCTGGTTATTGGCGGCAGTCTGGGTGCCCAGGCGCTCAACGAGGCCATGCCGCAGGCGCTGGCACTGATCCCGGAAGACGAACGGCCGCAAGTGGTGCATCAGTCCGGCGAGAAGCATCTGCCGCAGTTGCAAGGCGACTATGCGGCCGCTGGCGTCAAGGCCGACTGCGTGGCATTTATCGATGACATGGCCGGCGCTTACGGCTGGGCCGATCTGGTCATCTGCCGTGCCGGTGCGCTTACCGTGGCCGAACTGGCGGCAACCGGCGTGGCCAGCGTGCTGGTGCCCTTTCCGCATGCCGTGGACGACCACCAGACCGGCAACGCGCGCTTCCTGGCCAATGCCGGTGCCGCGATCCTGCTGCCGCAACAGGAATTGACGCCGGAGCGGCTGGCGCTGATCCGCAACCTGACGCGGGATCAGTTGCTGCAAATGGCCGAGAAGGCTCGGGCGCTCGCCAAGCCCGATGCGACCGCCGCGGTGGCGCAGGCATGCATGGACTTGGCGAAATGAACATGAAAAACCTTATTCACCACGGCGGGCACGGCGACACGGCGAAAAGCTGTGCCTTTGCCTTTGACTTTCGCCGTGTCGCCGTGTCCGCCGTGGTTCAAATGGGGCTATCGCCATGAAACACAAAGTCAAACGTATCCACTTCATCGGCATCGGCGGCTCGGGGATGAGTGGCATCGCCGAAGTGCTGGCGAACCAGGGCTACGAGGTCAGCGGCTCCGATCTGGCCGAGAGCGCGACGACGAAGCGTCTCGCCTCTCTGGGCATTCGCATCGCCGTTGGCCATGCTGCGGAACATGTGGCCGCCGCCGACGCCGTGGTCGTGTCGACCGCGGTGCGCGAGGACAATCCCGAAGTTGTCGCGGCGCGCGCGCGCCTTATCCCGGTGGTGCCGCGCGCCCAGATGCTGGCCGAGCTGATGCGCCTCAAGCAAGGCATCGCGATTGCCGGCACCCACGGCAAAACGACGACCACCAGTCTGGTGGCCAGTTGTCTGGCCGAGGGCAAGCTCGATCCGACCTTCGTCATCGGTGGTCGCCTGAATTCCGCCGGCGCCAACGCGCGCCTGGGCCAGGGCGAATTTCTCGTCGCCGAAGCCGACGAATCCGATGCCTCCTTCCTGTTCCTGTCGCCGGTGATTTCGGTCGTCACCAATATCGACGCCGATCACATGGAGACCTACGCCCACGACTTCAACAAGCTGAAACAGGCTTTCGTCGACTTTCTGCACCGCCTGCCTTTCTACGGTGTTGCGGTGCTCTGCCGCGACGATCCGAACGTACGCGCGATCATGCCGCGCGTGGCCAAGCAGGTCGTCACCTACGGCTTCGATGCCGAGGCCAACATCCGCGCCGAAAATGTCGTCGCTGTGGATGGGCAGATGCGCTTCACCTGCGTGCGGCGCAACGGCACGACCTCGCGCCTGGAGGTGACGCTCAATCTGCCGGGTTTGCACAACGTGCTGAACGCGCTGGCGGCGATTGCCGTGGCGACCGAAGTCGGTGTTGCCGACGACGCCATCGTCAGGGCCCTGGCCGAGTTCAAGGGCGTGGGCCGGCGCTTTCAGCGCTATGGCGAAGTGCCGCTGGCGGCGGGGGGCTCATTCACGCTGATCGACGACTATGGCCACCACCCGGTTGAAATGGCCGCCACGCTGGCCGCGGCGCGCGGCGCCTTTCCCGGCCGGCGCATTCTGCTGGCTTTCCAGCCGCACCGCTACACGCGCACGCGCGATTGTTTCGAGGATTTCGTCAAGGTGCTCTCGGGCGTCGATGCGTTGCTGCTGGCCGAGGTATATGCCGCCGGCGAGGCGCCCATCGTCGCGGCGGACGGACGTACGCTGGCGCGCGCCGTGCGCGTAGGCGGCAAGGTGGAACCGATTTTCGTCAAGGACATTGCCTCTATGCCGGAGGCGATTCTTTCCACCGCGCAAGATGGCGACGTGGTCATGACCATGGGCGCCGGTTCCATCGGCGCTATTCCGGGGAAGCTCGCCAATGGTTGAATTGAGGGGCGAACTCCGCGCGAACGAGCCCATGGCGGGCCACGTGTCGTGGCGTGCCGGCGGGGGGGGGGGCGCCTCCCGCTTTTTCCCCCGCCGATCTCGACGACCTCGCCGCCTTTTTCGAGCGCATGCGTCACGATGCGCCGATGATGATCGTCGGCCTGGGCAGCAACCTGCTGGTACGCGACGGCGGCTACGACGGCACGGTGGTGTTTACCCAGGCGGCGCTAGGCGGCCTGCGCGTCGAGTTGGACGGTACGATTTACTGCGAGGCCGGCGTGCCCAGCCCGAAACTGGCGCGCTTCGCCGCCGGCGAAGGCTTGGCCGGCACTGAATTTCTGGCCGGCATTCCCGGCACCTTCGGCGGCGCGTTGGCCATGAATGCAGGCTGCCATGGCGCCGAGACCTGGAACTGCGTCGAGCGGGTGTTGATGCTGAATCGCCGCGGCGAGCGCATCGTGCGTACCCGCGCGGATTTCGAAATCGGCTATCGCCATGTCGGCCTCAAGAGTGCGACCGACGAAATCTTTGCCGCCGCATGGCTGCGCCTGCCTGCGGGCGACCCCGAGGCGGCGCGTACGTGCATGCGCGAGTTGCTGGACAAGCGCGCGGCGACCCAGCCCTTGCAACTGCCCAACGCCGGCTCGGTGTTCCGCAACCCGCCCGGCGATCATGCCGCGCGCCTGATCGAGGCGGCCGGTCTCAAAGGCGCCGAAGTCGGCGGTGCGCGGGTCTCCGAAAAGCATGCGAATTTCATCGTTAATCCGGGAGGTCAAGCCAGTGCGGCTGCGATAGAAATGCTTATTGGCCGGGTAAAGGCCGCAGTGTTCGAAAAATTCGGTGTGGAACTTAAACGCGAAGTGCGTATCGTTGGGGCAAGACCTTGATGGGTAAGGATTTTGGCAAAGTGGCGGTAATGTTCGGCGGCGATTCCGCCGAACGGGAGGTTTCGCTGAAAAGCGGCGCCGCGGTGCTGGCCGCGCTAAAACGCGCCGGCGTTGACGCACATGCCTTCGATCCGGGCGAGCGTCCGCTCGCGGACTTGCGCGCGGAAAACTTTGCCCGCGTCTTCGTCGCCCTGCATGGTCGCGGCGGCGAAGATGGCACGCTCCAGGGCGCGCTTGACCTCATGAAAATCCCGTACACCGGCAGCGGTGTGCTGGCTTCCGCCCTGGCGATGGATAAATGGCGCTCCAAGCTGGTCTGGCAGGCGGCCGGCTTGCCCGTACCGGACTACGTCATGCTCAACGCGGCCGACGATTTCGCCGCGGTCGAGGCCCGGCTGGGCCTGCCGCTTTTCGTCAAGCCGGCGAACGAGGGATCGAGCATCGGCATCACCAAGGTCAAGGAGGCCGGCGGTTTGCGTGCCGCTTACGAAACAGCGGCCAAGTTTGACAAACTGGTCATCGCCGAGCGCTTTCTGGCGGGCGGCGAGTACACCGCCGGCATCGTAGGCACCGATGGGGGAATGAGAGCTTTGCCGGTGATACGCATCGTGCCGGCAAACGAGTTTTACGACTACGACGCCAAGTATCTGCGCGACGACACCGAGTACCGGGTTCCCTCCGGCCTGACGGCGGAACAGGAAGCCGCCGTGCACGACCTGGCGCAGCGCGCTTTCGCGGTGCTTGGCTGCCGCGGCTGGGGCCGCATCGACGTGATGTTCGACGCCGCGGGCAATCCCTACGTGCTCGAAGCCAATACGGCGCCGGGCATGACCGACCATTCGCTGGTGCCGATGGCAGCGCGGGCTGCGGGGGTTTCCTTTGAACAACTGGTGGTCGAGGTTCTCGGCATGGCGCGCTATGGCTAAGCCGAAGAATTCGCGCAAGCAGCAGGCGGGAGCCGCCGACGGCTTCTGGGACCGGCCGGTGCTGATGGATCTGGTTTCCGACGTCTTCTTTCTGTTCGGCGCAGCCGTTCTGGTCTGGTCGGCTGCGCAGGCCATGCAGCGCTTGCCGATCTTTCCATTGCGCCAACTCGTCGTCACCAGTTCGATCGAGCAAGTCAATCGCGGCCAGATCGAGCACACGGCCCGGACGGCGCTGGCGGGGAATTTCTTCACGGTGAATCTCGATGCCGTGCGCGCGTCATTCGAAAAGCTGCCCTGGGTGCGCAAGGCCTCTGTGCGCCGGCGCTGGCCGGACAGCCTGGAACTGGCACTGGAGGAGCATGTGGCGGTGGCACGCTGGCAGCGCGCCGATGGCGAGCCGCAACTCGTCAATACCCATGGCGAACTGTTCGTCGGGACGTTTGCCGGCGAAGCTGCGCTGCCCGGTTTTTCCGGCCCGGAAGGTTCGGCGGCAGATGTGCTGACGCATTACCGTAACTTCGCGCAGGCCGTGGCACCCTTGGGCCGGCACCCCGTGGCGCTCGCGCTGACGCCGCGCCAAGCCTGGCAATTGAAGCTCGACGACGGCTTCGTTGTGCAGCTCGGACGCGATCAGACCAGGCATCCGCTCGCGGATCGTCTGGCCCGCTTCGTCGCCTATTACCCGGCGGCGCGGCACAAACTCGGCAATGTCGCCGGCGTGGCGGATATGCGCTACCCGAACGGTTTCGCCCTGCACCCCGTTCGGAAAAGTTGAACTGAATATGAGCAAAGAAATCAAACGCGATCTGATTGTCGGCCTGGATATCGGCACCTCCAAGATCGTCGCCATCGTCGCGGAACTGAACGACGAGCACCAGCTATCCATACTCGGTCTGGGCAGCCAGGAATCAAGCGGCCTCAAGAAGGGCATGGTCATCAACATCGAGTCGACGGTGAATGCGATTTCGCGCGCCGTACAGGAAGTCGAGTTGATGGCCGGCTGCAAGGTGAAGGAGGTCTATACCGGCATTGCCGGCGCCCACATCAAGAGCAAGGACTCCAACGGCATGGCTGTGGTGCGCGACAAGGAAGTCTCGCAGTTCGACATCGACCGCGCCATCGAAGCCGCCAACGCCACGCCGATTTCGGCCGACGACCAGATCCTGCATACCTTGGTGCAGGAGTTCATCGTCGACGGCCAGGACGGCGTCAAGGAGCCCATCGGCATGGATGCGAAGCGCCTGGAAGTCAAGGTGCACCTCGTCACCGGCGCCGTCACCGCCGTGCAGAACATCGTCAAGTGCGTGCATCGCTGCGGACTCGAAGTCGTCGATCTGGTGCTGCAACCGCTGGCCTCCGGCTATGCCGTGCTGACCGACGACGAGAAGGATGTCGGCGTCTGCCTCGTGGATATCGGCGGCGGCACCACTGACATCGCGGTATTCACGCAAGGCGCGATCCGCCATACGGCCGTCATTGCGATTGCCGGCGACCAGCTGACGTCCGACATCGGTATCGCCTTGCGCACCTCGACTCAGGATGCCGAGGAAATCAAGATGCGCTACGGCGTGGCGCTCCAGCAACTGGCCGATCCCGAGGAAATGATCGAAGTGCCGGGCGTCGGCGACCGGCCGGTAACGGAGTTGTCGCGCCAGACCCTGGCCGGCTTCATCCAGCCGCGCGTCGAGGAAATATTCCAGAAGGTGCAGGAAGAACTCGTGCGTAGCGGCTACGAGCGCCTGCTGCGTGCCGGGGTCGTGCTCACCGGCGGTTCGGCGTCCATGCCCGGCATGACGCAGCTCGGCGAAGAAATATTCCACAACACCGTGAAGCTCGGCGTGCCGCACTACGAGGGCAACTTGCGCGACTTCGTCAAGAACCCGCGCTACTCGACGGCCATGGGCTTGCTGCTCGAAGGCATGGCGCAGAAGCGCCGCGGCATGAAGATACAGGCACCGACGACGTTCAAGCAGATCCTGGCGCGCATGCGCGCCTGGTTCGGAAAGAATTTTTAATCTTATGGCAGCAGTATTTTGAAGGAGGCGAGCATGTTCGAAATAGTCGATAGTGAGGAACCCGCAACCATCATCAAGGTGGTGGGGGTGGGTGGCGCCGGCGGCAATGCCGTCGAGCACATGATCCGGGAGGGGGTGCAGGGAGTCGAGTTCGTTTGCGCGAACACCGATGCCCAGGCGCTCAAGCAGTCGAGCGCCGGCGTCAAGCTCCAGTTCGGTCCCGGCCTCGGTGCCGGCGGCAAACCGGAGAAGGCGCGCGACCTGGCCCTGGCCGAACGCGACCGCATCGCGGATGCCCTGGAAGGGGCGCACATGGTGTTCATCACCGCCGGCATGGGCGGCGGTACCGGCACCGGGGCGGCACCCATCGTGGCCGAAGTGGCGCGCGAACTCGGCATTCTGACGGTGGCCGTGGTGACCAAGCCTTTCGAGTTTGAAGGCAAGCGTCTGCGTCTGGCTGAGGAAGGCCTGCTCGAACTCGCGCAGAACGTCGATTCCCTGATCGTGATTCTCAACGAGAAACTGATGGAAGTCCTCGGCGAAGACGTCACCATGACCGAGGCCTTCCGTTCCGCCGACAATGTGCTGAAAAATGCCGTCGGCGGCATCGCCGAAATCATCAACATGCCCGGACTGGTCAACGTCGACTTCGAGGACGTGCGCACGGTGATGGGTGAAATGGGCAAGGCCATGATGGGTTCGGCCACCGCCAGCGGCGTCGACCGCGCCCGCATTGCCTCCGAGCAGGCCGTGGCGAGTCCGTTGCTGGAAGGCATAGAGCTTTCAGGCGCACGCGGGGTGCTGGTGAATGTCACTGCCAGCCGCCAGCTCGGCATGAAGGAAGTCAAGGAGGTGATGGCGACGATACGCAATTACGCTTCGGACGAAGCGACCATCATTTTCGGTACCGTCTTCGACGATGGCATGGAAGACCAGTTGCGCGTTACTGTCGTCGCCACCGGGCTGGGCATGCAAAGCGGGCGCAGGAAGTCGTCCAACAAGCCCGAGCTGGTGCATGTCGCCGCCGAAGGCATCGGGCTGCGCACGGGCACCGACAACCAGCCGGTCTACGCCGAGCCGCAATCCCAGTCCGGCACCGCCGCCGGCCTCGATTTTGGTGGGGTCTTCACTTCCGGTCGTGGCGCCCGCAATCAGGCGGTTGCCGCCATGGAAGCCAGCGGCGTGGACAAGTACGACATTCCGGCATTCCTGCGCAAACAGGCCGACTAAGTTTCAACCGGCCGTAGACGCCCCGGGAGAACTCGCCTCCTCCCGGGGCGTTTTTTCGTCCAGGTCCGGCGCCTTCAAGGCCGGCTCGATCTGTCGGCAAGTGCGATGGCCACAGCCGTAAGCGGGCGATGCCGCGAGATGCGGCGAAAGAACTCCCTTGCTTTACCCGTTGTTTGCAAACCGATTGGGCGTAAAATCGCTGCTTTGCAGCAATGGCCCCGTCATGCTTCGTCAGCGCACGCTTAAGTCCGTCATTCGCGCCACCGGCGTCGGCCTTCATTCCGGCGTCAAGGTCACCTTGGTGCTGCGCCCGGCGCAGCCGAATACTGGCATCGTTTTCCGCCGCGTCGATCTGAATCCGCCGGTCGACCTGAAAGCCGATCCGTTCAATGTCGGCGATACGCGCATGGCTTCGTGCCTGGAGCGGGACGGCGTCAAACTCGGCACCGTCGAGCACCTGATGTCGGCCCTGGCCGGGCTGGGTATCGACAACATTTACGTCGATGTCGATGCGGCCGAGATTCCCATCATGGACGGTTCGGCGGCGCCCTTCGTATTCCTGATCCGGTCGGCCGGGATCGAGGAACAGAACGCGGCGAAGAAATTCCTGCGCGTCAAAAAGCCGGTGGAAGTGCGCGAGGGCGACAAGTGGGCGCGTCTCGAACCCTACGAGGGCTTCAAGCTGAGCTTTTCCATCCGCTTCAACCATCCGGCGGTCGATCAGTCGGGCACCAGTGTCGAGGTCGACTTTGTCGATCAGTCCTACATCCGGGAGATTTCGCGCGCCCGCACCTTCGGCTTCACTCAGGATGTCGAAGCCCTGCGCGAACAGGGCCTGGCGCTGGGCGGCAGCCTGGACAACGCCATCGTGATGGACGAGTACCGGGTGCTGAACGCCGAGGGCCTGCGCGTACCGGACGAGTTCGTGCGCCACAAGGTGCTCGACGCCGTTGGCGATCTGTACTTGATCGGCCATCCGCTGCTCGCCGCTTTTTCGGCCTTCAAGTCGGGGCACGCGATGAACAACCGGTTGTTGCGGACTTTGCTCGCCGATGCTTCCGCCTGGGAGTGGGTGAGCTACGAGCATGCCGACGCTGCACCGCAGCGGGTGGCGCAGCTTTATCCGGCCCCCCTGTTCGCCTGACGGCGGAAGAACGTGCTTCTGCTGCGTATCGTCGGCGCCCTAGTCGCAATTACCATCGCGGCCGGCATTGCTGCCTATCTGTTCACCGGCGAGAAACGCTATCTGAGTTTGGCTGGCCGCGTCACAAAATATGCGTTGATTTTCGCCTTGGCTGTGCTTGCGCTGATGTTTCTGGAGCGGGCAATCTTACTTTAGGCCTGCTTCACCAAACGCTGCAAAGCACCCCGCAACGGGGAGTCGGCAGGAAGCCTTTCGGCTAACGATGTGAGTCCCTGCTTCGCGTGTTCGCCAAGTGGGTCGTGGGTTACGTCGGGTGCGTGAGCGTTAGAGTCGTGGTGGGGTTGCACCTTGACTTCGATTCCGGTAACCTCTGCCGCTTCGTTTATAAAGACGTTGATAAGTGTAGGGGCAATTTGCCTCAACTTAGAAGCGACTGCGCCGTTGTCGGCGTGGATAACCAGCTTCCCCAATTTTAGGTTGGCTACCCGTGAGTTGCGAGCGAGCGGACGCGGGACGGCCGATTCGAAAACACGCTGCAAACGCAGAAGGCGCGCAGCATGGCCGGTAAGGCGGGAGAGTCCGCCGTCGGCCTTGAGGCAGTCTTCCAGGCTGCGAGCTTGCATCGGAGTACTCGGGAGGAGGAGAAGAGTGCATATTATTCTTGTCTCAGACCGTCTGGCAACGGCAAAGACCATCACCATCACCGTCCGGCACGTGTTTTTGGCTTTTGTCGGCCTCATGGCCGTTGTAATCGGCCTGTCCACCTTGTTCTCCTACGTGACCGTCCGTCACGCCGCCGAGATTCGCCTGCCGTTTCTGCAAGACCTGGTGCGGGCCGTGAGCATTGAGGAAACCCAGAAGAGCAAGGAGTTCGTGCGCGAGAACCTCAACGCAATGGCGGTGCGACTCGGTCAGATGCAGGCGCAACTGATGCGACTGGATTCGCTCTCCGAGCGCTTGTCTGCCCTGGCCGGCGTCAAACCTGCGGAGAACCGGGCTCCGGCAACCTTCAAGGATGGGCGCGGCGGCCCCCTGATCGACGCGCGTTCCCTTTCTGCCGACGAATTGAAGGCGGCGCTTGATACGCTGTCGCATCAGGTCGAGGCACGTAGCGATGTCTTGACGGTACTCGAATCCCAACTGCTGGAAGAGCGCATCAAGAAGAGCCTGTTGCCGACCAGCCTGCCGGTGGCGGCACAATGGAATGCCTCCGGATTCGGTTGGCGCGTGGACCCTTTCACCGGCGAGGCGGCGATCCACGAAGGCGTCGATTTCACGGCCGAGGTCGGCACGTCGATCAAGGCAGCCGCGGCCGGCGTGGTCATTACCGCCGAGCGCCATCCGCAATACGGCAACATGGTCGAGATCGACCACGGCGACGAACTGATCACCCGCTATGCCCATGCGTCCAAGGTCTTCGTCAAGCAGGGCGATCTGGTGCGCCGCGGCCAGAAGATCGCCGAAGTCGGAACTACTGGCCGTTCGACTGGACCCCATCTTCATTTTGAAGTGCGCGTGCGCGGCATCGCTCAAAACCCGAATCGATTCCTGCAACAGGCGATGTCGCTCAACACCAAAATCGTCCGGCGTCCATAGTCCGGCAAAGCTGGCAGTGCGGGGGCGTGGCTCCCGCATGCTAAAATCAGCGTTTTGCCTCTAAAGGCGGCTGATTGCATGATCGCCAATTTCCTCAAGAAGATTTTCGGCAGCCGTAATGATCGGCTGCTGCGCCAATATGCGGGTGTCGTCACCCGCATCAACGAACTCGAGAAGGGCCTGGCCGCCCTCTCCGACGAGCAGCTCGCCGCCAGGACGCCGGCGTTCAGGCAGCGCCTGGCCAACGGCGAATCGCTCGACGATCTGTTGCCGGAAGCCTTCGCCGTCGTGCGCGAAGCGGGCAAGCGCGTGCTGGGCATGCGCCACTTCGACATGCAGATGGTCGGCGGCATGGTCCTGCACTACGGCAAGATTTCGGAAATGCGCACCGGCGAAGGCAAGACGCTGGTGGCGACCTTGCCGTCCTATCTGAATGCGCTGACCGGCAAAGGCGTGCACATCGTTACGGTCAACGACTACCTGGCTTCGCGCGACGCCGAGTGGATGGGGCGCTTGCACCGTTTCCTCGGTCTTTCCGTCGGCTGCATACTTTCGCAGATGGATCACGCGGCCAAGCAAGCCGCCTACGCGGCCGACATCACCTACGGCACCAATAACGAATTCGGCTTCGACTACCTGCGCGACAACATGGTCTATGGCCGCGAAGAACGGGTCATGCGCGGCGCCAACTACGCCATCGTGGACGAGGTCGACTCGATCCTGATCGACGAGGCGCGCACGCCCTTGATCATTTCCGGTCAGGCCGAAGATCACACCGAGCTTTATCTCAAGATGAACGCCGTCGCGCCGCTGCTGACCAAGGGCGAGGCGGCCAAGCAGGAAGGCGACGTCGAAACCGGCGATTACACCGTCGACCTCAAGGCGCATTCGGTGCTGCTCACCGAGGCCGGTCACGAGAAGGCCGAGGAAATCCTGGCACGTATGGGCATGCTGCCCGAGGGCGCGAGCCTCTACGAGCCGGGCAACATTTTGCTGGTGCATCACCTCTATGCCGCCCTGCGCGCCCACAACCTGTTCCACCGCGACCAGCAATACGTGGTGCAGGAGGGCGAGGTCGTCATTGTCGACGAATTCACCGGCCGCCTGATGTCCGGCCGCCGCTGGTCGGATGGCCTGCACCAGGCCGTCGAGGCCAAGGAAGGCGTGGCCATCCAGTCCGAAAACCAGACCCTGGCCTCGATTACCTTCCAGAACTATTTCCGCATGTACGGCAAGCTCGCCGGCATGACCGGCACCGCCGACACCGAAGCCTACGAGTTCCACCAGATTTACGGCCTGGAAACGGTGGTGATACCCACCAACAAGCCAATGATCCGCAAGGACGCCAACGATCAGATCTACCGTACGGCGCCGGAGAAATACACGGCCATCATCGCCGACATCAAGGAATGCCATGGCCGCGGCCAGCCGGTGCTGGTCGGCACCACGTCCATCGAGAACTCGGAACTGCTGTCCGACCTGCTGAGCAAGGAAAAACTGCCCCATCAGGTACTCAACGCCAAGCAGCACGCGCGCGAGGCCCAGATCGTGATGGACGCCGGCAGTTCGGGTGCGATCACCATCGCCACCAACATGGCGGGGCGTGGTACCGACATCGTGCTTGGCGGCAGCATCGAAAAGCAGTTGTCGACGATCCGCGACGACGCGGCGCTGCCCGTCGAAGAGAAGGAAAAGCGTACCGCCGAACTGCGCGCCGACTGGCAGAAGCGGCACGACCAGGTGCTTGCCGCCGGCGGCCTGCACATCATCGGTTCCGAACGTCACGAGTCGCGGCGCATCGACAACCAGTTGCGCGGCCGTTCCGGTCGCCAGGGCGACCCCGGCTCGTCGCGCTTCTACCTGGCGCTCGACGATCCGTTGTTGAAGATATTCGCCGGCGACCGTCTCAACACCATCATGGTGCGCCTGAAGATGCCCGAGGGCGAGGCCATCGAGCATCCGCTGGTGTCGCGCTCGCTTGAATCCGCCCAGCGCAAGGTCGAGCAGCGCAACTTCGACATCCGCAAGCAACTGCTCGAATACGACGACGTCTCCAACGACCAGCGCAAGGTCATCTACCAGCAGCGCAACGAGCTGCTCGATACCGACGACATCGCCGAGACCATCGCCGCCATGCGCCAGGGTGTGATGCACGACGCCTTCCGCATCCATGTGCCGGCCGAGAGCGTCGAAGAACAGTGGGACATCCCGGCTTTGGAGGCCTCGCTCGGCGCTGAATATCAGCTCAAGCTGCCGCTGGTCGAATGGCTGAAGGCCGAACCGAATCTGGGCGAGCAAGACATCCTGCGGCGCATTCTCGATGCTGCCGACGCCTTCTACGCCGAAAAGGTCGCCCGCGTCGATCTCGTCGCCTGGTGTGGCTTCGAGCGCAACGTCATGCTGCAAAGTCTCGACACGCACTGGCGCGAGCATCTGGCTGCTCTCGATCATCTGCGTCAGGGCATCCACCTGCGCGGTTACGCGCAGAAGAACCCGAAACAGGAATACAAGCGCGAGGCCTTTGAACTGTTCGAGTCGCTGCTCAATACCGTGCGCGCCGAAGTCACGCGCTTCCTCCTGACCGTGGAGATACGTTCGGAAGAGCAGATCGAAGAAGTCGAGCAGCGCCCGCCGCAGGTCGAGAACGTGCAGTACCACCACGCCGGCTACGACGAGGCGCTGGCCAGCGACGAGCCCAAGCCGGCCCAGCCGGTGCAGCGCGTCACCGAGAAGGTCGGCCGCAACGATCCCTGCCCCTGCGGCAGCGGCAAGAAATACAAGCACTGCCACGGCAAGCTGAGTTAAGGGATGACGACGTACCCGTTGCGCACGATCCAGGAGGATGGCGACGCGGTCGTCATCCTCGACCAGACCCGGCTGCCGCATGAGACGGTCTTCGTCCGCCTGCAAACCCTGGAAGATGCCGCCCGCGCGATCCGCGTCATGCAGGTGCGCGGTGCGCCGCTGATCGGCGCTGCAGCGGCTTACGGCGTGGCGTTGGGCCTGGCCGAGTCGGCCGACGATGCGCGGCTGGCTCATGTCGTCGCCACGCTCGCGGCGACGCGGCCGACCGCCGTCAATCTGCACTGGGCGCTGGCACGCATGCAGGCGGTCCTCATGCCCTTGCCCGCAACCTCCCGGCGCGAAGCCGCCTGGCGCGAAGCCGGCACCATTGCCGCCGAAGACGCGGCCGCCAATGCCGCCATCGGCCGCAACGGCTTACCGGTACTCGAAGAAATTTCGGCGCGCAAAGGTCGTGTCGCAGTCATGACCCACTGCAACGCCGGCTGGCTGGCGACGGTGGCGCACGGCACTGCCATTTCCCCGATCTTTGCCGCCCATGCGGCCGGAATCCCCGTCCATGTCTGGGTTTCCGAAACCCGGCCACGCAATCAGGGTTTGCTCACCGCGTGGGAACTGCGCCAGGCCGGCATTCCCTACACGTTGATCGCCGACAACGCGGCAGGTCTGTTGATGATGCAAGGGAAAGTTGATTGCGTCATTGTCGGTGCCGATCGCATCGCCGCCAACGGCGACACCGCCAACAAGATCGGCACCTACCTCAAGGCGCTCGCCGCCCAGGCGCATGGCGTGCCGTTCTACGTCGCCGCCCCGGTATCCACTATCGACTTCGCCTGTCGCGACGGCGCGGGGATCCCCATCGAAGAACGCAGCACCGACGAATTCGGCCACGGCGATATTCCTGTCGCCAACCCCGCCTTCGACGTGACGCCGGCAGCCTTGATCGCCGGCATCGTCACCGAGCGCGATCTGCGCCCGGCCGGACAACTGGCCGGCTTAGTGAACCTTCCCCGCCGCTGATCCCGTCGTCAGTATCGCCGGCAGTCCCCAGTCGGCGGCGGCGGTTGCCTGCTGAAGCAGGCGCTGGATTCCCGCCAGCGCGTTCTCGTCGAGATGCAGCGTCACCAGCCGTTTGTCCGGCAGATGCAGCAGCAGATTTGCCGCTGCCGTACCCTGGCTTTCGATGCGCATCGACATCACCAGAACCGGCGGTTCGCCTAACGGGAAGGTTTCGCCGGTTTTCATCGGCGTGGCAAAGTCGGCCTGAGCCGCCGCCGCTTCGCGCTTGAAGGCCTGCTGCACTGAAGCGGGCGAGGGGGAGGGAGGGGAAATCCATGCCGCCGCCTGCGGGCTGAAATCCCGCATCACGGCGCGCGTCAGCCAGAAACGGAACTCGTCGCCTTCCGTCATGGTGACCCGTAGCTGGATGCGGTCTTCGGCGCGCATGTAGGTCGCGTTGACCTGATGGATGGCCATCCTAAATTACCCTGTCGTTGCCGCCGTCGACCGGAATCTGCGCGCCCGTGGTCTTGGCGAACAGCGGACCGCAGAGCTCGGCGGCGAGTTCGGCAACGTCGCGGCTGGTGACCTCGGTTTTCAGCAGGTTGTTGCGCTTGTAGGCGTCTACCGTCAGCCCGTAATGGCGGGCACGCGCGGCCAGTATTTCGTCGGTCCAGATGCCGGTGTCGAACACGGCATTCGGATGCAGCGAGTTGATGCGGATGTTGTCGGCGCCCCATTCGAGCGCCGCGACGCGCGCCAACTGGTTGAGCGCGGCTTTCGATGCCGAATAGGCGGCGGCGCCCGGCCCCGGCGCCGGCACGTTCTTCGAGCCGATGACGACGACGCGGCCGCCGCGCGGCGCCAGCTTGAGGAAGGGATGGCATTCGCGCATCAGCGTCAGGTTGGAGTCGAGATTGACGCGCATCACGCGCTGCCAGTCCGCCGTGGGCAGCGCCTCGATGCGGCAGCCGCCGGGGAAGATGCCGGCGTTCAGCACCAGCATGTCGATGCCGCCGAAGGCCTCGACCGCAGTGTGGATGGCGTTCTTCAAGTGCGCCTCGTCGGTGACGTCGCATTCGATGCCGAGGAAGTTGGCTTTTGTGGATAGCGTTCTGATCGAAGCTTGCAGGTCCAGCGCCACCACTGCGGCGCCCTGCGCCATCAGGGCTTCGACGCAGGCCTTGCCGATGCCGGAAGCGGCGCCGGTGATCAGCGCCACTTCGCCGGCGAAGCGCGGCGGCTTGCCGCCCTTCTTCAGTTTCGCCTGTTCCAGATCCCAGTACTCGACGTCGAAAATGTCCTGCGCCGGCAGCGCCTGAAAACCCCCGAGACGGGTCGCGCCGAGGATGACGTCGATCGTGTGAGCGTAGATGTCGGCGACGATGCCCGCATCTTGCGCCGTACGGCCGACGGCGCAGAGACCGAACTCCGGATCGAGCACGACGCGCGGCGCCGGGTCGAGCATGGCCTTGCGTTCCTTCGCTTGCGCTTCGTGCGCGGCGAAGTAGCGTTTGTACGACTCGACATAGCCCGCCACGTTGCGCCCCAGCAGCGGCAGGCGCTTGGTGCGAATCACGTGGTCGGGTGTTGCCGGGCCTTGCTGGGAAATCTTGGCGATGTCTTCGCGCTGTGCGAAGGCGAGGAACTTGCCGGACGTATGCCGTGCGACGACAACCGGGAATCCCGCTGCCTTGGCGATGTCGGCGCGCAGTTGTGCCAGCGCCAATGTTACTGTCCCGTCGCGTTGCGGCGGG
>OBOI01000191.1_pt1 | contig 25385 bp, 18 predicted proteins | sample 1670151 | NCBI WGS metagenome assembly OBOI01 (sample SAMEA104232303, study PRJEB22302) | sediment metagenome | biome: forest; feature: aquifer; material: sediment | place: USA | collected 2011-08-07 | depth 0.01 m | reverse complement strand
GTTATGCTTTTTCTTTCTGTTTTTTAAAGGAAATTATTTGAAACAGTTATCACGCAGTTACCTTTTCGTTATAAAGCCGGCGGTGGAGGTCTACTGTTACGGTATGCCAATCCGATGGGAGAGAAGCGGAACGATATTCCCGCAATCAATTGGTCGTCTCGTCCGAGACTCACAAACATTCCCGGTGAAAAACCAAACAGATCGATCACTCCGGGATAGATGTTCAACCGGATCTTTTCGTTGATCCTGTTCGATGCCATCAACGAAGCCAGCACGGAGTTTTCACGGTCGTAAAAAATTCCCGCGATCCAGCCGAGCGAAACAGTAACCGTGCGTGCGCCGTTGGTTATATCAACGGTGCGCAGTTCGCGTGCCGCAAATCCTCCGCTGAGTGTGATGCTTTCGTTGTTGTTGTGCAAATACGAAAGTCCGAGCATGCCGTTATCGCCGAAATGATAGAACAGACTCGTGCGGTCGGTGAACGGCAGTTTGTATTTCATAATATAATAATGCCCGTTATTTTCCAGCGTATTATACGTCGGATTCCACGCCGGTTGTCCGGGCCACGCGGTCATGTTCAATGTTGTGCTGAAAAATTCCGCTACGGCGTCGGAGGTGAACAACAACGAACCGCTGAGATTAAAAATATAAATGTCGGCGATCGGATCGACATTCGGACCGACAAAGGCATCGTTTTCAACGGATTCATTCACAAAGTGGTACGCGGCAACAGTGAGCGCAGCAAATAACGTCGGATAAGGGACGTTGTGATATGTGTACCATTCGTACATCATCCGCGCATCCATTCCGCCGCCGAGAAAATGGAGGGTGTAGTTGGGAAACCATTGTGCTTTTTCGATCTTCACACTTGTCGGAAATACTTCCTGTCCGATGAATCGTTCCCATCCGAATTTGTTGATCTGTGTGAACGGATCGGAGAGATTCTCCGCAACATTCCGCGCACCCACCGCGAAGTTAATGGTGGAAAGTTTACGGGAATGTGTCGCAGACTGGAGAATATCGAATCCGGCATTGATGAAGAGTGAACCGGGATTGATCAATGATTCGGAGCCATAGCTTCTTCCTTTGTAAAAATAGAATTTTTCTTGTGCAGGTGTAGAGGCAGGGAAAAAAATTCCAAATATTAAAAAACAAATTCCAAATAAATTCCAAGCATCAGATCTTTGTTTTTGAATAACAATAGTTGGAATTGCCGTAGTGGAGTGAAATTGGAAATTGGATATTGGATCTTGGTGTTTCAACGGTTACGGTTTACCCCGTGAGATAATTTTTAACTCTATTTTTCTCGCACGCCTGCGTGCCGTAACGTACTTCGGCGTGCAGGCACGATTGTATCATATCTCACGGGGTGAACCGGTGAGGTCAATCATGTTGACTTCGGAGTTTTTGAGATACGGTTTATACTGGGGACTTTCGAGCGAACACAGTTTCTTCACGATTTCTGCGACGCGATTGCCGTTGTGCAGACACGTTTCTATGTCCTGCATCAGTTCTTCCGCGCGTTTCGTGCCGATCTTCTTTTTCATCACCTGCAGTGTCAGCATCAGAATACCAAGCGGATTATTGATCTCATGTCCGATCGTAACGGCAAGTTCGGTGATCGCTTTTTCATGGTGGTATTTGGAAAGTTCCTCTTGTAATGCGGTGATACGAAGTCCGACCTTGATCCGCACAACAAGTTCCTTATCGTTGAACGGCTTTGTCATGAAATCGTCCGAGCCGTATTCCATTCCTTCCACTTTGTCTTCCGCGGAATCTCGTGCGGTGAGCATGATGAAATAGATGTACTTCAGCGCCTTATCGTTCTTGATGCGCTGGCAGAACTCTTTGCCGTCCATTTTCGGCATCATCCAATCGGAAATGATCAGGTTCGGCCGTTCTTTGTGTGCCGCCTCAAGTCCGGTTTCGCCGTTATCAGCCAGTATAACGTCGTACCCCAGCACACCCAATCTCTTCTGTAAGAACGAACGGATATACATGTCGTCATCTACCACTAATATTTTGATCGCCATCAAATTCTCTCTTCTCAACGAGTTGAGTTTTCAACCGGTAGTTTCGGCTCAACAAATATAACTTTTTCCCTGTCAATTACAACAGTACCCGGAGGCGTTCCCTTCGGTTTGCGGACATATTTTTTTTCCGTCATTGCAACGGGGACATGTTTTGCATTCTTCATTTTGCTGTAGTACGCCGCAATTGACGCCGCCTGTTCTATCGCTTTTTTTGAAGGTATTCCGCCTGAAGACCCGATTTTTAATACTACGTGCGATCCGCTCGATCCGCGTGCATGGAACCAAAGATCGTTCGGTTTGGAATGTTTAAGAGTAAGCGTATCGTTGTTTTCGCTGCTTTTACCGGCATAAACGGTAAATCCGCCTTCAACGGTGAATATTTTGAACGGCGGCAGGTCTTCTGCCTCTTTTTCCGTCATAAATCCGAGTTGCTTCAGTTGGTCTCCGTATGATAATAAAAAATTTTTCAGTGAAATGCTGTCGAGGATGGTATTAGTTTTTTGTAATGTGTCCTCTATCTTGTTACGCCGATTTTCGAGCAGATACTGACGTTTTTGAGCTTCTGTTCGCCCTATTTTTGATCGTTTTGCCTTGTTAAAATACCGCTCGGCGTTCTGTGCCGGTGTCAGCGAACGGTCGAGCGGAATGGTCACGGTTTCATTCGCGGAGAATGAATTTTCCAGGTCAACGGATTGCATTCCTTTTGTAAGGCGGTGGAGATGAAGCAGTATCAGTTGTGCAAACAGTTCGTATTGTTCCGCCCGCGACGATTCTTCCGCATCTTTTTTGATGTTGGAGATCGTGCGCACGGTTCTGTCGAGATCCCTCTGCAGCCACGATGTGATCTCTTCTTTCTTTTTATGGAAAGACGAAACCGATCGTGAAACACCGACAAACTTTTGAATGCCGGTAAACAGATCCGGATAGGTTTCCATTCGAAGGGGAGAGCAATGGCGAAGTGCGATCAGCGAAAAACAAACTGGAGATTGTTCCTCAAAATAGATGAGCGGTGATACGGTCTTCAGCAAAAGAAGTTCGGAGATCAATTCCCCGATTGTTGAATGAAGAGCACGAACATGCTGTGATGTAAGTTCGCTGCCCGGCGTGTGTTCCGGAATTTCAGTGCGGTACAGCGCCTCTCTGACAAGGGTTGCTCCGAGTTTTGGAACGATCTTCTTGAGAGATTTAACCACAGTAAGTTCATTCTGCAGCAGGTGAGCCATTTCACCGATTCCGGGAAGGAAATCGGAAACCTGTCGTACGACAGGCTTCGGTTCGGATTGAATAGTTCGTACCGATGTGAGCCAGAGGCTCATGCGCCTTTGGAGCAAAAGTATTTTTTTCTTTTCCAGAAATGCATCTGCAATATTTCCATTCGCATCACACAAGACAGCATTCGCTTTAGCGCCGAACATTTCTGCACAGAGCACGGTGTTGTCTGATAATGTGAAATAGACAACTCTGTCGTCGGTGTTCATCGAGACCGATTGCAGATGAGCGTTGATGAGCGAGGGGAACAGATCGACCGAATTATTTTTGGATCGCATAACTCCTGCACGGGCAACAATACAATTTTGCCTCGCAACGCAGGAGATGGTGATGGTGTGAGGTTCGGGCGTATAGAGAACGATGGAGAGCGTATTCTTTTCTTGCGAATAGACCTCCGCAATAACAGTGCCGGTGTAGCGGTCGTTGAGTGCGTTTGCGATATGAAAAAATGTAAAATAGTTGGAGAGCATAGAGGAAGATACGAAAAGGGCGTGGGAATTGCTTTTGTGTTATTGGTTTTGTTGTGAAACTGAGTTTGGCAACGAGATTAAAAGACATAGGTTGATTCTCACTTCAACTTCTCATGGAAATAATCTGCAGTGGTTTTTTGAACCAACTTATCTTCTGAATATTCATACGTCATAGCATAAATCCAATATTTAGTGTTTAGTTTGCATCCTCATAAACTATAATTAGATCGTACCGATCAAGCGTTGCACGACTAACATAAATGTCCTTCACAATTTCAACCGCTTCGGGATGGTTTAATGGATTTTGCAGTACCATCATTACATACTTATCTGATCCTTCAAGATATAATCTGTAGAGGAAGTATTTCTCTCCGTAGGTTACAGCAGCATCAAGTTCATTTCCTTTAAGACTAATTGGTGAATTTTCATTTGATCGTCCCTTTACTTCAATAAACCTATCGACAAATGAAATATCCTTTTTTCCTGAAGCATCTGAGGCAATGAATTGTTTTTGTTTTTCTTCGGATTCAAATGAAAGTAAGTCACAACGTGGTCCATAATAGCCGGTGACCGATGATACCTTTAATACAAATCGTTTTTCGAGACTTTCAAATTGCATCGCACGTTTCTCACAAATCTCTCCATCAATTATTCTCTTCAAACCGTCGGTTAATCCACCAGGATGTTTGCCAGTGAATGTTCTTTTCAATGTTGACCGACGAACCGGAGGTGGTGAAGGTAAATGCACTTTCTTTGTTGCAGATACTGTTCCATCGCCAGAATCAATAATCGGTTCCTCAGTATTTGCTACAGAAGTATCATCTTTTTTAGCATTAGGTTGATCATCTGCTGCGGGAGATGGATAGTTATTTTGATCTCCATGTATTGGAATCTCAATGCGGAAACTACGGATTGTTTGATCAAACTCCGACTTTATTTCTTCAAACCCTGGTATGTTAGATTCGCCTAGTATTCGTCTTAAGAGACGTTCGCGCATATGTTCTTTACATCTTATTAAACTAGCAAAATCTGTACCCTGAGTTAAATTAAAGAGAGTTGCTATAATTGAACTAATCGCATCAGCAAGTAAATCGGATTCCAACGATGGTTTCTCAATTTCATTGTAAAGAAGATATGCCTGGTTTGCATCCACAAACCATTGTAAACTATTTTCAATCGGGGAAGAAATGTGAATACCATTATATTCAATTTCAATTTCGATGGTTGAACATAATACAATTTCCAATTCATCTAAAGATTTTATATCACTCGTTTGTTTCGTTCGAACATTTCGTAAATAGTACAAATATGGTTTCACTCTTTGAAATTGTACTTGAATATCTCTGCTTTCAGGTAATTCCACACATCGTATAATTTTTTGTTTAACTTTTTTTCTATCGAATGGTTCAATTCCAAAAAGTCGTTTTACTTTTTGCGATCCAACACGTTTTGGGAGATCAACTAGATTAAGATATTTAGATAATATTTGTGGAAAATCTTCTGAATCAACATGCACAAGATCTTTGATCTGATAATAACATTCTCCATTCGTTCCAATTCCCCACATTTTACCATTTTCTCTGAAGGATTCAGGTACAGCAGGCCACCTCATTATATCTGTATCAATGCGACCTAATAGATTTACATAAAATGCTCTAGCATACTTGCCCGTCGGGTCAAGTGACGGAAGTTCTAGAAGAATGTTAAATATTTCTTCAGATCCAAGATGGGTAATGTCAGGCATCACCCCACTATTTTCAAATGCGTTTCTCTTTAAGCGCGAATTTATTTTGTATTTGGTAAATAGAGGGTGATTAATGTCTGCCGGAGGCGGTATAATACGCTCGAAACTACGTTCGCCCAGCATACACTTTTGGGGTTCCAATTTATTACCGAGAGTGGTTGGTAACCATGCGGTATTTGAAATCTCCCACCTGCAATACGATGGTATAAACGTAGTAAATTGTCTTATAACCCTTGCATTTGGCGGTTCATCCCATAACTCACCATTATTATTATTTGTTGGTTTACTCCATTCATCAGCACGACTATCCAACGCAAGCCAAGTTAGAACCGCAGCAGGTTCAGCAGTAAGAATATCTTGTAGACAATCAATTGATTTTATTTCTCGTAAAGTTGGTCTATAAAATTCTGATTTATTAATTCTTATGTATCTTTCATTTTGCATTGGGTATGTTACATTATCAAGCACATATGAAAGAAATTCTCTTTCAACTTTTTCTACAACAACAACAATTCTTGGCCATGAAGCAACGCCTAACCACTTTAAAAAAGTAATTGTACGATTGTTGTTACCATCAAATCCAAGTTCACAAGGCGATGCAATTAATAATTCAGGGTGTTTATAATAAAGCAAAGAAAGTATATCGCCATTTTCTATATAATCGTCACTGAAATAAAGTGACCGACTATCAACTATTTGCCCAAATCGATTTGGTAATGGAACACCAGTTGTTTCGGGAAGTTTAGGAGGCGCTTCATTTTCAGGAAAAAGTAAAAATAGAGCAATAAGCATTTCTTTTTGATATTGACTCGCTCTCTCTGCGTCAAGATCAATTTGTCGTTTTGCATCAACAGCTATTGCAGATGCAATATTACCAAGTGAATATTCTTGAATTGCAAATGGTTCTAATTTTTGACGCAAATCACGACGGTCTCTCGCTTGAAACAATTCTGACAATTTGATTCTTAGTTGTTCATTAACAAAATGTAACCTCAACCAATTTGGTTTTTCATAATGTCGTTCTTCTTGATCGGGGTAAAAATATATACGTTCCATTGCAGGTATAGTATTTCCCTCATTATCTATAAAAATACTTGGAGCAGGATCTTGCGGAGTTAAACGGTAAGTTATTAAACCAAATATCACTTCCGCTCTTTCATCAAGAGATATATATTCTGAAATATTTAAACGTTGTCTAAGATCATCTATACCAATGAACTTAATATCTAGTTCGTTAAGAAGGCGTTCAATTTGGGTATTATCGGATGTTTTGCAAACATCATTGAATTGCACTGATGGTAACCATGATAAATTTGCAGATTCAATTCTCTTCACCGATATAGGTGATTTATAATCACCTTCTACTGTAGGAATAATATTTTTTTGTTTAGCCTGATTAAGTAGAATCTGACCAAATTTTACTCTGTTCAAAGTATAGTCATAATCACGAATTCGCGCAATTGTCTTTGCTTTTATCCAAAGATCATCTGCTACTTCTCTTTGCTCAGACATATGTGCAAGCAAGAGTGCCGTCCGGTTAAAGATGTATGTGTTAAGTGGACTATCCAATGGATATTTTCTGTTAGAGTCTAATTCAAAAGTAGCATGGCAAAGAACCGGGAAGGGGAAATCAACGATAGTTGGAAAAAACGAAAAAAGTTTAGTTGGCGTATCAGGGGTGTTACCTTGTGGAAGTGCGATGATTATTTCATAATTGCCAATGATATTTTCAGATAAATACTCTTGGGGAATAACATTTTTCTCACGACAAATTCTATACGACCACTGCAATAGTTCTTTTTCACGAATATTCAGTATGCGAATCTCGTCGCCAGTTACGTTCCACGATTTAATTTCATCACCCGATGATTTAATAGAGATACTTTCTATATTTTCAGCAAAGAGAAGGATTTCGGGTCTCAGTTCCTGCAATTCCGTTGCCGCAATTTTGAAAATGTTTTCAGAATCAAATGGCATTCCAATTACGGTATCAAAGTCTTTTTTCAGATCTTCGCATCTTTTAATAATCACTTTATGATGTTCTGGTTTTTCATTCAGATATTTATGTTCACGATCTACATAAATTGGGAATGGTAGATTTGGAAGAACAATTTCACTGCCGGATAAATTTTCCTCAGCAATTAATTCTTTAGCTTTAATACTATTGGCAGTTATTGATTCAATCAACTTTTTTAAGTGGCTTTCACTAAACATCAATTTAAGGTGACCGCTTGTTATATAGGGTTGCCTTGACCAATTAAGTATGGAACGAAAACCCAATCCTTTTTGCCCTATGAGTTTCTTTTTCTTTCTTAATTTTGGGCTAAGATCTGTGATCCTAAGAGAATTAATTCCACCCGGAGAAAATGGTCTTCCAGTGTTAGCGATAATAAAACCTTCTTTGTATAATTCAATACATACTTTACTTCGAGACCCATTATCTGCTGCTGCATCATTTGCATTCTGTAATAATTCAAGAATTTCTCTCCCTTGATACCCCTTCGAAATCTGTTTTTCCCGTCTATAATCTGCAATAAGGCGATCTGGATCGTCGTTAAAAACTCTCAGAGTGCGAGCTTCTTGTTCATCTAACCAGGATTTCCATATTTCTGGAGAATCTGGTACTATATCTTCTGGCAGGTTCATTGTTGATTAAATATTTTGGTAACTACTCATCGTGTTCTGTGTTGAAACAGTTTCTTGTCAAAACACTGAGTAAAATCGTTGCCACAGATTTCACAGATGAGATTGATAAAAAATTTGCTGTGAAAATCTGTAGTTCAAAAAATTTCGTCGATTAGTTACAGTATAAATCTTTCATCTCGTTTCCAACGTCCCGTCACAAAGTGATCCCATTAGGATTGGGAACGCAACATAAGCGAAGTTTCACTTCTCAACTACTCATCTACTCAACGACTTCTTACTTCTTCCCTTTACTATACCCCAAAGCCGCTTTCACAAAATCTCTAAACAATGGATGAGGATTGAGCGCGCGCGATTTTAATTCGGGATGGAACTGCCCGCCCACAAACCACGGATGATCTTTGAGTTCGGCGATCTCCACAAGATTATTATCCGGTGAAAGTCCGCTGAAGATCATTCCGTGTTCGCTCAAGACCTTTCTGAATTTATTGTTCACTTCATAACGATGGCGGTGGCGTTCGGAGATGAATTCTTTTTTGTACGCGGCGTACGCTTTTGTTCCTTTTTGCACGACGCACGGATACGCACCGAGACGCATTGTTCCACCCATGTTCTTGATATTCCGCTGATCCGCCATCATGTCGATGACATTGTATTTTGTCTTTTTGAATTCCGTGCTGTTTGCGCCTCGTAATCCGCAGACGTTGCGTGCAAACTCGATGATGGCGCATTGCATCCCGAGGCAAATGCCGAGGAAGGGAATATTATTTTCCCGCACGTATTGGATTGCTTTGATCTTTCCTTCGATACCGCGAATGCCGAATCCCGGTGCAACGAGCAATCCGTTGATATCGTTCATATGTTCATGCACATTATGCGAATCGATCTCTTCTGCACGGATCCATTTTACATCCACCGCCGCGTCGTTTTCCGCCCCGGCATGAATGAACGCTTCGGAAATACTCTTATAGGCATCTTTTAATTCCGTGTATTTTCCTACAAATCCGATGGTGATGCGGTTGCTCGGTTCTTTCACGCGGTGGACGTACCGGGACCATTTCCGCAGATCGGCTTTCCCGGCTTTGATATTCAGTTTCTCAAGAACGATTTTGTCGAGCCCTTCTTTTTCGAATGCGAGAGGAATTTCATAGATGCTTTCGACATCGCGTCCTTCGATCACGGCGTCGGTTTCAACGTTACAGAACAAACCGATTTTTTCCCGTGTTTCATGCGTTAACCGTTTTTCTGTCCGGCAGATCAAAATATCCGGCTGCATTCCTATTTCAAGCAGCGTTTTTACGCTGTGCTGTGTCGGCTTGGTTTTTATTTCACCTGCGGATTTAATAAAAGGAATCAATGTCACGTGAATGCTCAATGCATTCCGCTTTCCGATCTGGCGCATGAATTGACGGATCGCTTCGAGGAACGGCAGACTTTCGATGTCACCGACCGTTCCGCCGACTTCCGTAATGATAACATCGTACCGGCCCGATGAACCGAGTTGTCCGATTCGTCGTTTGATCTCATCGGTGATGTGCGGGATCACCTGCACCGTTGCGCCGAGATAATCGCCGCGGCGTTCTTTGTTGATCACTTCGTAATAAATCTGCCCCGTGGTGGCGTTGTTTAATTTCGACGTATTGATATCGAGGAACCGTTCATAATGTCCCAGATCGAGATCGGTCTCAGCCCCATCGTCGGTTACATACACTTCGCCGTGCTGATACGGAGACATCGTTCCGGGATCGACATTGATGTACGGATCGAATTTTTGGATGGAAACGCGCAATCCCCTGGATTTCAGAAGCAGACCAAGCGACGCGGCGGCGATTCCTTTGCCCAGCGACGAAACAACTCCGCCGGTGATGAAGACATATTTTACGTGTTGTGACATAAGTGTAGTTGATTTATTTTTTGAACCACATTGTTCTATGTGTTCTACTGTGTGGTTATTGTTGTTTTGAGATGAAAAACAATTTTTTCCAAATCTTCCTGCGTGTCAACAGGAAGAGACTCATATTCCGTGATGACACATTTTATTCGGTATCCGTTTTCCAGCACGCGAAGTTGTTCCAGCTTTTCGGCAATCTCCAGTGGTGATTGCGGCATTGTTGTGTAGTGCTGTAAAAATTCTGCACGATAAACATAAATGCCAAAATGTTTATATACCGTTGCCTGTGTCAACCATTCGTTTTCATTTCTTGCATCGCGAACATGCGGGATTGGCGACCGGCTGAAATAAAGAGCATAATTATTCTTGTCCAGTACTACTTTTACCACACTTGGATTGAAGATGTCATTTTGCGAAGATATTTTTTTCACTGCCGTTCCGACCACCACCGCTTCATCGTCGATCAGCGCCTGAATAGTCTGATCAATCAATTGCGGATCGATGAGCGGTTCGTCTCCCTGGATGTTGACGACAATATCCGCAGCCATGTTCTTTGCAGCGAGCGCGATCCTGTCGCTCCCGCTGTGGATGTCCGCCGGTGTCATTACAACCTTACCGCCGAACGTTTTTACCGCGCTTTCAATTCTTTCATCATCTGTTGCAACAATAACATCAGTTAATAATGCCGATTTCTTCGCTTGCTCGTACACGCGCTGAACCATCGGCTTGCCGCAAATATCCACAAGAGGTTTTGCGGGAAGACGCGTTGATGCGTAACGGGACGGTATGATGCCGACTATTTTCATAAAGCTCTAATTTCAAATTTCTAAATTCGAAACAAATTACAGATGTTTAGAATTTAGAAATTAGGATTTTGTATTTAGTCGAACCTTAAAAAGTAGAAAACCTTCCGATCCGAAGGATGCATACGCAAGGTTTTCTTATTAACATGTGAAAATCTTTCAAATAATATCATTTCTTGAAGATAGCCTTCGGTCTACGACTCATGGAGAAGGTTGCGTGTAATTAACTGATGTTACGCAAAACAAAAAATAGACCGCTGATTTACCCCGTTAAATAGCACATCACGAATTGTAATGTATTTTGAAATGTTTATTTAACGGGGTGAACGCGGATGAAACGGATTTTCACAGATTTAAATCCGCGAAAATCAGTCAAAATCAGTGTCATCCGTGTTCTATTGTTTTTAAAAACTCCTTTTTCTCATTAAAAGTTGAACGATGCGTAACATCAGTAATTAAGACTTTTTAAGGGACGACTATTTAATATCCGATCACTTTCGGAACTTTAAAGAATTCTTCCGTTTTCGTCGGAGCGTTGCGCAGCGCAACATCAGTTGGTGTTGACGGTTTGACTTCATCTGCTCTAAAGACGTTCTGCAGTTCGATCACATGCGAAAGCGGCTCGATATTGTTCGTATCGAGCGAGTTCAACTGTTCCATATATTTCAAAATTTCGTTGAACTGGTGTGTGAACTTTTCTTTTTCCGCGTCGGAAAATTCCAATTTCGCAAGTTTGGCGATGTGATCAACATCGTTTATTGTGACGGACATGGACGCCTCAGTTCTTATGAATTAATGCAATTCCAATTTGCCGGAAGTCGGCGCGCAATGCAACGCGCGGGTCGCTGTCAATTTTTTTCCATGCTCTCTTCATGCCCGACGACCAGTGAATATCATCGAATACTACCAGCGCGTGTGATGAAAGAAACGGGTACAACATTTCAAAATAGCGGAGTGTCGCTTCGCCGTCATGATGGCCGTCGATAAATGCAAAATCGATCGGTTGAATGCGCTGTGTGGTCTTTTCCAGCGTATCCTGAAATTGTCCGACAACGATCTCGGTATTTCCGAATCCCGCTTTGTCAAAATTTTTCCGTGCGATCCGTGCGTACGATTCCGCACCCTCCAATGTAACCAATGTTCCGCCGCCGTTCAGGTTCAACGCCGCCGCTTGATATAATCCCGAAACCCCGAGACATGTTCCGAGTTCGATGCACGTTTTTGGTTTGAACGCGCGTATCAACTTGAACAGCAACAGCGCCCAGCGAAATGGTTTGCTCGATTCAACGGCAACATCGCCGACGATCCGCGTTTTTTGTTCGGCGCCGTTCTTTGATCTCGCGCCATAATCCATCAAGACAATTCGTTCATTGGATCGTATCAACGATGTTCGTCGACGTTCAATGGATTCAACAAGCGACAATTCTTCATCGGAAAGAACGGTGTTAAAAGTATCCGTAACACATTGTGCGATGGTGTGCGCCTGCTCATTTTGCGATTGTTGCAAGTTCCGCACTTCCCTCATCACCAAAGGGCGTACGAGTATATCCTGCGCTTGAAAGATCAACTGGTGAACAATGCGCATTACAGTTCCGGTTCAATATAATTTTTTTGGACGATTTCTTTTACCTGATTCATCAACTGCACTTCTTTTTCGCGGGATGAGACGTCTGTTGTTGCGATCGGTGAATCGATCACCACTTCGATGTGCGCCGGACGAATGTCGAACGATCCTTTGGGTAAAATTTTGAAACTTCCATTGATCGTCACCGGCACAATGGGAACGCCGGATTTTATGGCTAACGCAAACGCACCGCGTTTAAAAGGAAGCAATTTGCCGTCTCGTGTTCGTGTTCCTTCCGCAAACAATAATACCTGACCTCCTTTTTGGATCGCTGTGACGGCACGATCTAAACTTTTCATAGCTTCAGTCCCTTTTTTTCGGTCCACCATGATGTGGGGACCCCAGCGTAACGCCCAACCCCAGAACGGAATGTATGACAATTCCTTTTTGAACATGATCCGTCCTTGCGGAAATGTACTCATGAGCGCAGGAATATCGAACATGCTGGCATGGTTGGTGACGACAATGTAATTCCCAAACTGATCAACAGAATCGAGTCCTTTGACCGACAGGGTAACGTTGCACAGTCGCATGGCAAATATCGCCCATGTTCTGCCGCTCCAAAAAAAGATGGTACCACTGCGATCAAAAAGAAGAGATATGATCGCCACAATGGAAAACGGCAATGCCGCCAGCGCGATCGTTACCAACCGTAATAATGTAAGAATCCAGCGCATCAGAGAACCTCCGCCGCACGAATACGTTTTTCAATTGACGGATGACTGTAAAAGAAAAATTCAATAAGAGGATGCGGCGCGGTGTCCGCAAGATTCATTGTTGCAAGTTTTTGCATCGTGGAAACAAATGCCGGTGTATTTTTTGTGCGTTCAACGGCGTATCGGTCTGCTTCAAACTCATATTTCCGTGACAGAAGATTCCCGATCGGCGCTGTGACAAGCGAATATACACCGAGCCATAACGTCAACAATGGGAGAGCCGCCAGTTGCTCGATGCGTTCAAATCCAAACCATGAGAGCGATGCGGCATAGGCAAGCGAGGTCAGATATAATCCGATGAATATACTCAAAGTCCCGACAAGAATATTTTTCCGGATATGTCCGTGTACGTAATGACCGAGTTCGTGGGCGAAAACAGTTTCAATCTCTTCTTGAGAAAAATTCTGCATCAATGTATCGCCCAGAAGAATGCGTTTCGACTTTCCGATGCCGGTGAACGCGGCGTTTGCTTTCTTCGTCGTTTTGCTCAAATTAAAAAGATAAATTCCCTGCACTGCCATTGATGTAGATGTTGTGAGCGAGAGAATTTTTTCTTTCAGCGATGAATCTTCCAGCGGCGTCAATTTGTAAAAAAGAGGGAGGATCACGATCGGTGCGATGCGCGACAAACCAATGGATAACACAAACAGGAGGATTCCTACGGGCAACCACCAGTTGTTTTGAAAAGTCAAAAGTAAAAAGTAAAACGTTAACAGCAACGGTGTAACGATTGGAATTGAAACAAGCAGTCCCTTCATTCCTTCCCACAGCCATTGCAAGAACGTTTGATTGCTGAGATTGTATTTGTGTTCGAGGATAAATCCCGAATAAAAGCTGAACGGAAAGGAAACGATGCTCATGATAATGCCGGCTGTTGCAGCAAAAATTATCAATGCAAGATACGGCGACGCTGTGACAGAACAACTGAATGATTCAATGGAACGCGTGGTTCCGCCGGCAAGCAAAACGATTGTGAGCACGAACGATGCCGCCGTACCGAGCAGGGACACGATGAGTTTGATCCTGTTGTACCGTTTAACGTCTCGTTCTCCAGTGTTCATAATAACAATCTGTTTCGGTTATTGTATACAATACATGCTATTCGTCGCGCTAACGACCTGCCCGCTCAACGAGTCTTCGACCAGTGTTCAGGCGGGAAGTCAGCATCCAACAATGCTTTTAGATTCCGATCCGTCTACGGTGGATGCGTAGGCATGCGTACGCATCGGAATGACGTTGAAATATGAAAAGGTAAACCGACAGAGAAGAAAGTGGAATGGCGATCTGTGGTTTAGTGAAAATACAAAAGGAGAGAGAAAAAAACAAATGGAGATTCAATGCAAAAATCCGAACAACAGGGGTAATGTTGAGTGATGAACGTGTCTTGCTTTTCCGGCAATGATATGGTACAATCATTCGCACCTTCACTGCAGCCATTGAACCTTCCGCGACTGCTATTTGATAGAGACCATGCATAACGGTGTTCCCATGAAAAGATCAATATACCTTCTCGTATACATGTTGTTCGCAGGGTTGCTTTATCCGCAACCACAGCATTCAACCCTTCTCCAAAAACCCTATGCTGATCTCGGCATCGTTCCTCGAATCACCAATGATGGCGTGTATGCCATTGCTTCCTTTGATGTGTCGGACAAGACCATATACCTTCGTGATTTCGATTTTCCGACGATGGTCGTCGTCAAAGGAGATGCCGTCTCACGTCAAGAAACCGAGCTTCCGACATTGCTTGATCTCGTCGCAGGATTTTCACGCGAGGCTTTCCGCGGTACGTTGCAGAAGGTGACACTTGATGGTCAGGATGAAGTTGTGAAATTGAAAAAATCATTCTCCGGTAATACTTCTACTCTTTTTGTCGATCGCGGCGGCATCATGACCAATTCCGCAGGTGAAAAAATTTCTGTCACCGTCGAAAGCCGCGATGATCTATCGGTTCGACTCGACCTTGCGGCCGTACAAATAAACATTCGGATGAAATTTCCCTCCGATCTTGCCTATGCGGACCTCATCGGGATCGATGCGAAGGGAAATATTTTTCTTTTGGTGGAACGCTATGTCTCGGAAATTCCGCTGAACGTTCGTCGTGATGTGTATACCGTTTCGCCGGGAGGGAAAATTCTTTCGATCCTCACGGTACCGATGGTAAAATATTGCACGACGATCAGAGAATTTCAGATCGACGCAGAGGGAAATCTCTATCACCTTCTGACGACGAAAGACGAAGTGAGCATTATTCGCTGGAACGGATTGACGGAGTACAATACCGACACTATAACCTATCCGAAAGAATTTTCCTACACTCAACATTACAATGATTTTTTACCCACGTCAGAAGTGAAGAGTGAATCACCGGCAATGCCGCTGGTTGCGGCGGATCGTCAGATCGCGTTGCGGCTCGGAGAAGAATATGTCCTTCACAAATATTCCTGTGCGGCAAAAAATCTTGCACCGATAAACGTTCGGGCTTCGGACGGCGATACAGTACGCACACCATTATGGCTTATTGTGGGAACCAACGCACGCGTCGCCTATAAGTGGGGAGGCTTTAATACCATCACCGGTTTTGACAACGGACTGGCATCGGGAAAATTTGCGGGAGATATTCATACCAAAGGCGTTTCATCTACCGCGGTGGGAGTTGATTGTTCGGGATTTGTCAGCCGGTGCTGGCAAATGACGTATCATTCTTCCACCGCCAACATGCCAAGTATTACGACGCAATATGCTACGTGGGACGATCTCAAACCCGGAGATGCGATCCACAAGGTCGGCCATGTCCGCTTGTTTGTCGAGAAAACGGCGAACGGAGGTCTGCGAGTTGTTGAATCTTCCGGCAGGGATTGGGGCGTGAGCTATTGGACGTACACTCCGTCGGATTTGAACGATGTCTACACACCGCGATATTACAACGGCATGGTAGCGGAATACTCAACCCGGCTGCCGGAATTGTTGTCGGTTGCGTCGGTATCGGATTCTACCGTGGAAATATCCTGGAGATGTGATACGACACAGGTGGTCGGCTACCGTTTGTATCGTTCTTCCGGTGGAACGTTATGGTCGTTGCTACTGAATGAATCGGTACTTCGTGATACGTTTGCTGTTGTAACAATGACAAACGGTTCTTCGTCATTTCGTGTTGCCAGCGTACTTCGCGGAACATCGGCAACTGAGAGCAATTGGTCCAACGCGTTGAGTGTGGGTACTTTTGTCAACACAAAAAAAATTCTGATCGTCGACGGCTTTGAAAAAGATAACGGCAGTTGGCGCGGACCGGGACATGTTTTTGTGACGCGATACGGCAACGCCATTGCCAAACGGAATACCGCATTCGAAAGCATTAAAAACTCTCAACTGACGAATCCACGCTTTTCATTGTCGAATTATGATGCCGTGTATTGGATGCTTGGAGACGAATCCACCGAACATGAAACTTTCAGCGAGACGGAACAATCGCTGGTGCAACAATACCTGGAATCGGGGGGAAAGCTGTTCGTTTCGGGAAGCGAGATCGGATGGGATCTGGTTGAAAAAGGATCGGCTGCGGATAAAAATTTTTATACGACATATCTTAAAGCATCGTACAAGTACGACGATGCGGGAGTATTGGTAGTGAAAGGAGTTGACGGCGATATATTTAAGGGATGCGAATTTGCCATCGGTCAAACATACGAAGAAGATTATCCCGATGAGATTGATACGGTCGGAGGAAGCACGTTGTGTGCACGGTACAGCAATCAAAAAGGCGCCGGCATTCGGTACAAAGGAAGATTTGGCAGTTTTGCCATTGAGGGGAAAATAATTTATTTGGCATTTCCGTTGGAATCGACAGCGTCCGATTCAAGTTTTAATCTGGTGATAGATGGTTCTCTGGAATATTTTGATCCTGTTTCCACTGTGGAGCGTTCGAATGATGTTGTCGCAGAAAACTTTTTATTATTGCAGAACTATCCCAATCCCTTTAATCCTTCAACCACAATTCGTTTTATCATTCCGGTGCGGAGCGCAGTTACTCTTGAAGTGTTTACTGTGCTTGGACAAAACATTGAAACGCTGAAACGGGGAATATTCGATGCCGGTTCGTACGATATATCGTGGAATGCGCACATTCCTTCAGGTTTGTATTTCTACCGCATTACTGCAACGGCAACAGACAATCCGAACAGAAAGTTTACCGAAACAAAGAAGATGCTGTTGCTGAAATGAGCACTTTACCCCTGACACGATTCTCAACCTTGTCAGGGGTACGTATTCCTCCATTGAAACTCACGCCTAATTTTACTACACTGCACCAGTATTTTATCCATTCATCAACCATAGAGAGAGACCATGTCAACTACATCCAAAGATCGTCACATCGGGATCGTTAAAAGCATGACCAGTTCCACCGTTATCGTCGCATTGGATGACGATCTGATCACAATGGAACGCACGATCAACGGGAAATCCTATCGTGTTGGGCAGATCGGTTCGTTCATCATTATGCTTGTGGGGAACGTTGAGATCGTCGGCATCATCAATCGCGTGTACATGGTGTCCGAACTGAACAAAGAGTTGGAAGCGCAGGTGATCGGTTCAGTGACGGACGGACGGTTTCAAAAAGGTGTCGTTACCTATCCGACCATCGGCAGTGATGTGTATATGACCGACGAAGAGGGCATCGCCACGGTCTTTGCATCCTTCTCGCAATACGGATTCGCCGTCGGCGATATTTCCGGGTATGCCGGCGAACGCCAATACATCGATCCGAATAAATTTTTCGGAAAACATATCGCCGTACTCGGGTCGTCCGGATCGGGAAAGTCGACGACGGTTGCTTCTATTCTGCAGAAGGTGCAGATGTTCTCCAACACGCATGTGATCGTACTGGATATTCACAACGAATATGCGGCGGCGTTCCGCGACTACGGAAATCTTATCAACATCACAGAACTTGAAATGCCGTACTGGTTCATGAACTTTGAAGAGATGCGGGAGATGTTCGTCGATGAGAACGAATCGTCGTCGCAAAGCCAGATCATGATGTTGAAAGATCTTGTGCTCAATGCGAAGAAAGCAAAAAATCCGAATCTGCAGGCAATCATTACCGTCGACTCTCCCGTTTTTTACGACCTGAATGAAGTGCGCGCAAAATTTCAATTCTTCGACACCGAACGCGTCACAACCGGAAGCGGTGTGCGCGAAGGACCATTCTTCGGAGAGTTCACCCGTTTCTTAGTTCGTCTCGACAGTAAGATGACCGACAAGCGGTATGAGTTCATGTTCCGCCCGCGCAAGTTTAAAGATTCCAACGCGCTGAAGGACATTTTAAATAAACTGCTCGGGATCGAAGATAAAAAACAGATCACCGTTATCGATCTGAGCGGTGTACCGTTCGATATCGTGAACACCATTGTGGCATTGCTGGCACGAACGGTGTTCGATTTTAATTTCTGGAACAAGAACAAATCGGATTTTCCGGTGTTGATGTTGTTCGAAGAAGCACACAATTATTTGCCGCAGATCCCGACACCGCAGAACCGGGCGGCACGAAAGATCGTGGAGCGCATCGCCAAAGAAGGTCGTAAATACGGTGTCTGCTGCATGATCGTGAGCCAGCGTCCCTCGGAACTTTCGGAAACGATCCTTTCGCAATGCAATAATTTTGTCATCATGCGATTGACAAATCCGAACGATCAGAACTTTGTCAAGAAATTAGTGCCCGATGCATTTGCCGGAATGTTCGACATTCTTCCCGCAATGCGGCAGGGCGAAGCGCTTTTTGTCGGCGATGCAACGGCATTGCCTTCCCGCGTGATGCTCGATTTTCCGGAACCTCCGCCGAACAGTTCGGATATCATGTTCTATGATAAATGGGTTGGGGCGGAGAACCCAACGGATGTTTCCGATGTTGTAAACCGTTGGTGGAAGCAGGAAAGGGATTGAGAAGAAATTTTACATAACAAGTAAGTAGTCGTCCCTTAAAAAGTAAAAATAATTTGGTAGCCGCAGGCTTTAGCCTGCGTAATTTTAAAATTTTCGCAACCTGAAGGTTGCGGTTACCGATTTCTCATGACTTTTTAAGGATCAACTAAGTATTGTTGTATCTACTCAAAAGGGAAAAGCATAATCCACTAATTCGCACGAATGAACACCAAATTTTTTACTTCTTGTTTAGTGTTTATCCGAAGGATGCTTCGCATTAGTGCAATTCGTGGATTAAAACAAGAATCAAACAGTAACTATCGTTATTTCTTTGGTCATTGTAATTTATTTGGAATTTGGTTTTTGCCATTTGATAATTTTCGATGAAGAATCGTCTTGAAATAAAAATATTGCTCTTGATCATCCTTGTGCTCATTGTCGGTTTCGGCACCCACGTGGTCATTTCCATCAATCGCGAATCGAAAATATTACTCGAGCAGCAGCGGGAAAAGGCACGGCTGTACGGTGAAACAGTAATGGTAGGCATCCGCAACGTAATGCTTTCCGGCAAGGCGCCGTACGCGACGGAGTTGGTAAGTGATGCACGCGAAAATTTGGAATTCGGCACTCTTCGCGTGTATGACAACAAAACAAAAGAAGTTTTTCCTGATGAAGGAAGAGGGATCATTACCAATGCGGGAGATGAGCAAGTAAAAAAAGCGATCGAAACACAAATGGAAGTGATGTTTGCAAAACAAGACACCCTCGGCGAACAGTTCGTGAGGATTGAACCCTTGTTGAATGACCGTGAATGCCAGCAATGTCACGCCGCTAACCACAAAGTACGAGGTGTAACACGGCTGGTGCTGAATCCCAAATTAATGGCAGCGTACGCGCGCGATATGGAATCACGCAACTTCACGCATACACAGCAGGAAGTTACCGAGATCATTAGCAGCACACTGGCGTCGAGTTTCCGCACCATTATGCTGGCAGGACGAGGTGAATTGATGGACACGCTTGTGATGCGCACATCGCGCCTTCCATTTATCCATAGAATAAAAGTATACGACAGGTTTGGCGCAGTACATTTTGGGGACGAAGAGAATGCTGCGACGGAAGATTCTATCTCCAGCGCTATTGAAAATGCAAAACCGATTATTTATCAGGAAAGAAATACATCTGTGATGACGCAGTTGATTCCGCTTCGGAACGAAGAACGCTGTCAGGTGTGTCATGGTTCAAAAAGCCAATGGCGCGGTGTTATGGAGGTATCGCTCAAAGTTGGTCAGTTAAAAATGAAACCAAAGGATCTCGAACATCAATTGACGCAGATGATTCAAGCAACAATCGGCGTCGGATTTCGCAGCATTATGCTCGTGGGAAAAGGAAGTTACGCGAGGTCGTTCATTAACGAAGTACGGAATATTGAGGCGATAAAAGATCTCCGAGTGTTCGACAAAGATGCCAATGAACGGTTTGTCAGCGTACGCCAAAAAGATTATGGGGTTGATTTTGTTAAACAAGCCCTGGAAAAAGATACTGTCGTTGAAGCAATGCAATGGATCAATGGCGAAGAATATCTTGTGCGATATTCAACTCTAAAAAATGAAAAACGGTGCCAGGTGTGCCACGGAGACGATCATACGATCCGCGGTGTGGTGGGAGTGGCCTCATCCATGGCGGCGATCAACGCAACGATCGAACGCAATCAGCTTATCTCGCTTCTTGCGGGAACATTTACGATCTTGCTTGTGTGGCTGGTGATCCGTGTGTTCATGAAAGCAGTGGTCGTCAGACCGATCGGGTCGATCGGTGAAGTGGTTGAGCAGGTCGGCAACGGGAATTTTTCCGTTTCAATCAAGATACATTCCAACGATGAGATAGGAGAACTTGCGCGACGCATCAATCTTATGATCATCGGATTGCGCGAGCGCTTTCATCTTGAAAAATTTGTCTCCCGCCAGACCGTTGATGCGGTAAAGCGAGCCGATGATATGGGGGTAAAACTCGGCGGTGAAAGAAAATTAGCAACAGTCTTTTTCTCCGACGTGCGCGGATTCACCGCCTTCTCCGAAAAGGTCGAGCCGGAACGCGTCGTTGCGATGCTGAATTCGATACTCAGCAAACAGGCGGCAATCGTCCGCGCCTACGACGGCGACATCGATAAATTTGTCGGCGATGAATTAGTTGCGGTATTTCAGGGAGACAACATGGTGCACAATGCCATGCATTGCGCGATCGAAATTCAAGAGATGATGAAACACAATACCGCACAGGGAGGTGAAGACATCGCGATCGGTATCGGGATCAACACAGGCGAGATGGTGATGGGTGCGATGGGAAGTGAAGACCGGATGGATTTTACGGTGATTGGCGATGCGGTGAATCTCGGCGCCCGGTTGTGCAGCGCGGCGGGACGCGGACAGGTCATCGTTTCCGAGTATGCGGCAAAGTATATCATGAATGATGGATCAATCACGTTGACAAAACTTGAACCGATCAAAGTGAAAGGGAAAGAGTCGTTTATAGAAATTTACGAAGCGAAAGCGAAGAAGTGATGTTTTGATTTTTAATTTCCTCTGACGTACATTGAGTATGAGAATTTATCTTGATAATTGTTGTATCCAGCGTCCGTTTGATGATCAATTTCAACAACGAATAAAAAACGAATCGATAATTATTGAAGAAGTGCTTGCTAAATGTCACGATAGAGAATACGAATTGGTTAGTTCAGAGGTGCTTCGATTTGAGAATAGTAAGACGCATGATGAAACACGACAAGATTTTGTTAGACTTGTTTTAGAAGATGCGCAGATTGAGATACCAATAACCGATACGTTGTTCATTGTTGCGCAACGATATTATGATATTGGAATAAAATCTCTTGATGCGTTACATCTGGCTTCAGCTGAGGTTTCAAAAGCTGAGTATTTTTGTACGACTGATGATAATCTATTGAAAAAGCAAAACGGATAAATGATTTACCATTCAAAGTTGTAAATCCCATAGAATTGAAAGAAGGATTAACATTATGATTGAGCCAGCCAAACCGATGTCTGAAGTCACATATGAAGCAATGAAACTGTTGTACACCAATCTTGGTGTTCATGATACATTGCGGTTTATCAGACAATTTAAGAAGGGTGAGGGAGATTATACGAAAGAACGTCAGGAGTTATTAAAAGATATGACTGTTGAAGAACTTGTTCAAGAAATAAAAAAGTACCGTGCCGAAAAATAATTTTTTTATTGTTTGTATTTTTCCGATGTTCCAAGTGTATTAGCATATTCGGCAAAATATATTTTGGATGTATCCAATATTGAATTGACAAAACTTGAACCGATCAAAGTGAAAGGGAAAGAAACTTTTATAGAGATTTATGAAGCAAAGGCTAAAAATTGAGATTTGAAAATCATTACATCAAGTGTAGCTCAAGCAGCATTGATCTGCGCTTTTGCTTTTATGCAAGTTCTTTATTATTATACACAAAAAAGGAAAAGGTAAACGATACACAGGATTCTATGTTGATGGAAATGTTTCAAGAGGAGGAATGATGACAAGAATTCAAGTAAAAGAGTTGTCAGAAAAAATTTCTGAAGTGCTGCGTAATGTGGAACAAGGCGAACGATATGTTGTTACTAAAGAAGAAACTGCAATTGCAGAAATTGTTCCAATTGGTTCCATCTCTAAACTGCAGGGATGGAAGAGAACGATCAATAAAGTAACGCTCAAACCAGGTCCCACGATACAACAACTTATTGAAGAGGAACGGGAAGAAGATTGAATATTTTCTTTGACACTTCAGCGCTTGCAAAGCGCTATGTCAACGAACAAGGATCAGAACAGGTAGATGAACAACTCTCCATTGCTTCTACCGTGGTTGTTGCCGCTATAACGAAGGTTGAAATACTCTCAGCAATCTCAAAAGCCCACCGTGCAAACAGGTTGAATGACAGTGAATATCATATACTGAAAGCAACCATAGATGAAGATTTCAAATTCTATACTATTCTTCCTTTGAATGAAACAATTGAAATGCTTGCGATTGAGGGAATCGAGCGTTATTCATTGAAAACTCTCGATGCTATTCAATATGCCTCATGTGTACAAAAAAACGTAACTGCTCAGCGTAAAAATATTGAAATTAACTCCGCCATTTATGGCGGAGTGTGAGTTTTCAGGGCTAAAGCCCATGAATTTTGGTGATTTCCAAATCTCCGCCATAAATGGCGGAGTTACAAAATGTTTTGAACTACGGTGAGTAGTTACAAAAAAACAGTGTTATCGATAAGATTGTTGTTGCGGATAAGAAATTGAAATTAGTTTTAGAGCATAAAGGGTTGTTTGTAATAGACCCTACTTCTGTGTAGTAAAGTTCAATGAAAATAATCTTCTCTTTTCTTCTTTTTACTCCATTTCTTTTCTCCCAATCCCCAAAACACGAAGTCCGCGCTGCGTGGATATCTACCGCAAGCGGCGACTGGCCTAAAACAACAGATGTTGTGGAACAGCAGCGTTCGCTCATTGAAATTTTTGATATTCTCAAAAACAACACCTTCAATACGGTTTTCTTTCAGGTTCGTCCGCGCGGTAATACGTATTACCGGTCCGATATCGAGCCGTGGGCACATCATTTAACCGGTACGCTCGGGAAAGATCCCGGATGGGATCCGCTGGCATTTGCAATTGACGAGGCGCGACAACGCGGGATGGAATTGCACGCGTGGTTCAATGTCGCAAAAGTGTGGGGCATCGGCGATCTGCCGGCACATTCGCAGCATATCGTCCGCGCACATCGCGATTGGGTAAAACAAGTCGAAGGCGAATGGTGGGTCGACATGGGGAATCCCGAGGCGAGAGAATACACCGAGAATGCTGTATTGGAACTTGTCCAAAAATATGATATCGACGGCATCCATTTCGATTTTATCCGTTATCCGAACGACAAGTTTGACGATTGGTCTTCGTTCAGTATGTGGAGCGATGGAATGGAACGGGGCGAATGGCGGCGCAACAATATTACCTCATTTGTCCGGAATTGTTACGACCAGATTCGGACAGAGAAACCGTGGGTGAAGGTCGGCTCTGCCCCGATCGGAATTTATCAATCGATCAACGGCGCTCAATCATCCTTTGCCGGATATTCCGGTGTATTTCAAGATTCGCGAGCGTGGCTGCGCGAAGGAATTCACGATTATGTTACGCCGCAGTTATATTGGACGATCGGCGAGCAGAAGAATCCGTACGATCCCGATTTTACCGCGCTGTGCAACGATTGGGCGAGAGAAAATTACGGACGGCATGTCTACGCGGGAATAGGTATCTATCGGGAGAATGTTCAACCTGAAACAAAAGAGCAGATCGAAGCATCACGCAAAGCGCATACGCAGGGACAAGCATTTTTTCGGTTTGAGAATTTATCAGCCGTGCGGGATCAGCTCGGCGCGGTGTACCGGTATCCCTCGCTGATCCCGCCGATGATGTGGAAAGATTCGGTTCCGCCTCTGGCACCGGTGAATATTGCAACAAGGCGCGACGGAACATCTGCCAATCTGATAACGTGGAATGAACCGGATGCCGCTGCTGACGGAGAGAAGCCGTTCCGCTATGTTGTGTATCGTTCAACACAAGAGCAGATCGACATACGACGTGCGGAGAATATTCTCGCTGTTGTTCCCGCACGCCGGCTTTCATATCGCGATGAATCGCTGCAAGCAACCGGCAGACGATCCGAAGGATGCTTCGCATATTTTTATTCGGTGACTTCTCTCGACCGTTGCGGCAATGAGAGCGAAAGCAGCGAACAACCTTCCGCCGAAGTCGTAACATTATTGTCCCGCTACACGAAGACATTTGCTGCTCCATTACTGTCACAAAATTTTCCCGAACCGTTTTCGGATAAAACTTTTGTGTCATTTGAAATCTCCCAGCGCAGTTATGTGATGCTCTCACTCAAACACCGCGAAACACAAACAGAAACCCTCTTGGTGAAGGAAACAAAAAATCCGGGAGTGCATATTGTGGCGATCAACGGTGCGCTCTTTCCTTCGGGAACGATCGAATATCAATTGAGAGTGGGAGAGAGTGTGGTGAAGAAAGTGATGGAGAAGAAATAGATCATTGTGCTGCCGGATTTTTTAATCGATACGGAAGTGCACCTATGTAGTTGATCCTTAAAAAGTAAGAAACCTTGTCAAGGTTTCTTGATCAGCAGCAAAACAACTTTAAAATTTTACAAATCTAATGACATAACCTTGACAAGGTTGTGC
>OBOI01000189.1_pt1 | contig 25488 bp, 23 predicted proteins | sample 1670151 | NCBI WGS metagenome assembly OBOI01 (sample SAMEA104232303, study PRJEB22302) | sediment metagenome | biome: forest; feature: aquifer; material: sediment | place: USA | collected 2011-08-07 | depth 0.01 m | reverse complement strand
CCGCCCGCAAATCCCGGGGCATTGAAAGAAAACTGCGCGACGTCCAGGAACTGCCGCCCGAGATGGCGCGAAGTTTATTGCCGCAAGACCAGAGTGATGCCAATTTAACCCAGCCCTAAAGTTTTTTCAGCGCTATTCCGATAAACACAGAGACAGAAAGTTTCAGATTATAGCATCCCAGAGTATTAAGGACATGACCTGCTATGCTGAAAAAAATTAACATTGGAAAACTTCGCGTGGGCATGTATGTGAATCTGCCTCTTGCCTGGCATAGCCATTCCTTTATCAAGAATAACTTCATCATAATTTCAGAGGCACAACTCAGCAAAATTAAAGACACAGGGTTAAGCGAAATAATCATCGACACTGATCTGGGTGACGACATCAGAGAAGGCCCGCCGCCGCTCGCCGCCCCATTAAAAGAACCGGCGATTCAAACCGTCTCTGACAAGCTTTTGGAAGCCATCCATGACAAGAAACTGCCGGCGCCTGAAAAAGCAATCATCATCCATGAACAAGCCACGGTAATGATGCAGCGCCTACTGGACAGTCCCTCTACCACGAACATCATAGCGGTTAAAAAAGGAATCACTGCTGTCGTCGATCTGATTCTGAAAGATGATGCCACCCAAAAGCACCTGCTTCTCATTACCTCTCATGATTTTTACACCTTCACCCATTCCGTCAGTATCGGTGTAACAGGCGTGTCACTCTCAAAAACACTCTTCAAAAAATCAGACGGGCACGACATGCATGAATTAGGAGCAGGTTTTTTTCTGCACGACCTGGGTAAAGTAGAGATTGATCAGGCCATCCTCAATAAACCGGGGCGACTTACGGAAGAAGAAATGCGGGAAATCCAGCGTCATCCGGTCTTGGGCTTTAAGCTCCTGCACAGGACAGGACAATTAACCGAAGAATGCAAATTGATTGTGTTACAACACCATGAACGGTATGACGGCAAAGGCTATCCAAAAGGAATAAAGGGAAAGGATATCCATCTATATGGCCGCATATGTATTATAGCCGACGTGTACGACGCCCTCACTTCAGATCGTCCTTACCGCGAAAAAATGACTCCCTTCGCCGCACTTAAGTTAATGCAGACGGAAATGATTGGTCATTTTGATAAAGAATTATTTAAAAAATTCGTTATGATCTTCAAGTAGTGCTTATTATTGCATTGACATGCAAGGCAATTGTTTATTACAGTCCCGGCGGAGTAACGAAGATTCAACTTGGAGTGCCTTTTGGTTATGGACATAAAGGAAAGACTTCGCTCAATAGAAAACATCGCCAGCTCGACGGTGGATGCCGGGGGCGCGGCCCGCATCCTGGACATGATGGGGACTTGCTTCCCGCGGGAGATACTGGGTGAAATAAAAATCTACAGTGAGTTTCTGCCCAAAGCCGAAGATATCGGTTTTACCGAAGAACAACGCTATCTCCATTTCCTCTGGGATGCCCTCGACAAAACGCCCATGGCTGCGGTGGTTAATTTCGCTATCCCTTTACGGCGGATAATTGCCAAGCGGCTTTTCAAGAGTTGCGGTAAGAATTTCATTGCCGAAGAGAACGTCCGCTTCAACTTTGGCCACAACATCGAGGTGGGGGATGACGTCTTTTTCAACCGCGGCGTGTTCCTTGACAGCAAAGGCGGTATTGCTATCGGCAACCGGTGTGCTCTTGCGGAAGGGGCAGAGATTTATACTCATTCTCATTCCCAGTCCGACCATGTCAAGCGGACCTATGCCGGAGTAACAATCGAGGATTTCGCCTGTATCTATTCCCACGCCACAATCCTGCCCGGAATCACCATCGGCGCACAGGCCATTGTCGCCGCCAAATCACTGGTCAGTCAGGATGTAGCCCCAAATATGATGGTGGCAGGCATTCCGGCTAAAGTCGTCCGGGAGCGGCATAATGGAGGCTGTACAAGGTCGCAGCTAAACCATGTGTGGCTGCACAAGGGGGCTTTTCAGGACGAGTAATCCACTGCCGGCAGCTAAAGCCTGGTCTCCGTTTTCATCCCTGCTGGCCGAAACACTCGAGCCGACGTCCATGATGCGGCCATCTTTGCATTTGACCCAACGGCTACCATGACTTAGGGGGATCTGATGTAGAGCCTTGCCCAATATCCATCTCTCTTTTCAGAACATTTATCAATGCTAAGCCTTCATTCGACGGCTTTTTGGGCAGAGTTCCGACTTTCATGCGAAGATGTATCTCACATCGGCTCTCAAGAGCGTCGAGTGTGCTGTAGAAAATTCTACACCATGTTGAAGAATATTAGACATGGTAACTGCAACATAAACATGCGCAATCAACAACGCCGCGAATTTATAGCTAATATAACGTTGCTGGTGAATGGCACGGTTCTTGAGTATAGGTTCGTACTATGAAAATAAAGGTTATGAATACTATATTTATCATCCTGGTACTTGCCGCGTTGTCGGCCCTGGCTTTCTTTGTCCGGGTGGGAGCAACGGCAGATACCGTAGTAGTGCTGAACGTAACAGGCATGACCTGTGGTTCTTGCGTGGACAAGATTAAGAAGGCCCTCCAAGCGGAGCAGGGTGTGGCTTCGGTGCAGGTGGATATAGACAGCGGCCAGGTCGTCGTGGGCTATGCTGCGAACAAGATCAAACCGGGGACAATAGCAGCCAAGGTTGCGGGGCTGGGTTTTACCTGCCGGATTGTCGAGGTGTCCAGTCTGGCGAAGTTTAAAGCAGGGCATAAAAATATGGCGGCCAAACTGGAAAAAACGTCTGGTTGCAGTTGCTGCAATAAATAGCGAAGAAAAGGAGAAAGAAGATGAAAAGATTGGTGTTAGCGGTTATGATGGTTTTGTTGGCAGTAGGTGTGGCAGGGGCGAAGGACTTTGAGGTGTCGAAAAAGGCGGGCGATTTAAGTGTGGTCGCCAAGATAGATAAAAATCCGCCGATCAATGGGGAAAATAATCTGACGCTGGACATCAAGGATGCCGGCGGCGCTAACGTGACGGACGCAAAAGTGAAAGTGGAATATTCCATGCCCGCCATGCCCGGGATGCCGGCCATGAACTACAAGACCGATGCAAAGCTGGAAGGCGGCGAGTATAAGACAAAGCTGAACTTTTCCATGTCCGGATCGTGGAACATTGCCGTTAAAATAAGCCGGGGTGGCAAAACGGTCCAGGCTAAATTTACGGTCGATGTGAGGTAGCATGATGTCGCCAGGGCAAAGACGCATGACGTCAGTTCAGCTTGGAGCGGGAGTCTTGTGGGAGGGTATTGTTGCACTCATCTTGGCCTGCTGCTTTCTTGTCTTTCCCGTCGTGCCGGTCTTTGCCGCCGAAGAGGCGCTAAATCTCCGGGATTTGCTCCGGGAAGCAATAAAGCATAACCCTGAAATCCAGGCGCTGGAAGCCAGAACCAGGGCCGCCGAGCACCGGATACCTCAGGCCACGAGTCTTGCCGATCCCATGTTCATGGTCGGTTACGAGAATGAAGGGACGAGAAACCTCTATACCTTCAATAAAGACATTGACGGTATGCCCGCCGATTCCCGGTGGATGTTTTCCCTCTCCCAGATGTTTCCCTATCCCGGCAAACTAGGGCTTAAGGGAGATATGGCCGCACGGGATGCGGAAAGCCGGCAGGCTATGGTTGATGCGGCCAGGTTGAATACTATCGTCCGGGTAAAGGAACTCTACTATGATCTTTCCTTGGCCTATACCAATATTGACCTCCTCAAGGACAAGGCGGCCCTCTTTTCAAGAACGGAAGATGCGGCCGTCGCCCGTTACGCGGCCGGCATGGGACCACAGCAGGAGGTGCTGATGGCCCAGACGGAAAAGTACATGCTCCTGGAACGGGAAGAGATGGAGAAGCAAAAGATCAAGTCCCTGGAGGCCATGCTCAATGCCCTTCTGGGCAGGGATGGCAGTGCGCCGCTGGGCGCCAGGCCGGAAAAGCTGTCTTATTTACCCTTAAATTACAATATTGACGACCTGGTCAAGATGTCCTATGAAAAGAATCCCATGATCAGGGCACGGGAAAAGATGGCCGCGGGCGCCGAATCCAAAGTGCAAATGGCCCAAAAAGAGTTTTACCCGGATTTCACCATTGGCGGCACTTATTTCAGCCGTGGCGACCAGTTCCCGGACATGTGGAATGTTACGGCAACGATCAATCTGCCGCTATACTACAAGAAGAAGCAGGAGTCGGGGGTTTTGGAGGCTCAGGCGTCCCTCCTGGAAGCGAAAAATGATGTAGAGACGGCAAAGCTGATGACGTTATCCTCCCTGCGGGATAATAACTCCATGGTGAAGACGGCGGAAACATTAATGGCCCTTTATAAAGATGGCTTGATCCCCAAGGCCTACCAGGATTTTGAACTGGCCCTGGCCGGATATACAACCGGCCAGGTGGAGGCGATAACCGTTATCACCAGACTGAAATCACTCATTGATTACGAGCTGTTATACCGAGGTCAGCTTGTCCAGAGAGAAAAGGGCATAGCCAGACTCGAAGGCATCGCGGGAATCATGGATTACGAAACGGGGGCGAAATGAAGCAACGCAAATTGATTATTATCGTGATCTGTCTGCTTGTGGCAGCCGGTGCGCTTTCTTATATTTTTTATCCCGGGTCATGGTACAAAATGGCGGGAAAGATGGGAATCGCCAAGGCAGAAAAAGCGCTACAGACGCCGCCTTCAGGACATCAGCATGGGGGCGTCCCAGCCCCGGCGGAGGCAACGGCCGCAAAGGAGAGCGTTGCGCAAACCACAGAGGAAGCGCCGACCGTGGAGATTCCGGAGGACAAGCAACAACTCATCGGTCTCCAGACCGTGAAAGTCGCGATAAAGCCCCTGCAAAAGGTGATCCGGACCGTGGGCCGCATCGAGTATGATGAGAAAAAACTGGCCACGGCCAATACCAAGATTGAAGGGTGGATAGAAAAGCTCTATGTGGATTACGTTGGTCGCTATGTGAGGAAGGGGGAACCGCTGGCCGAAATTTACAGCCCTGAACTGGTGGCCACGCAAAAGGAATTTTTAAATACCTTGCGGTGGGCGAATCAGGGCAAAGAGGTGAAAGACGAGCGCGTCTCCATGCTGCTGACCAAAGACGCCGCGGTCATTCTGGAAGCGGCGAGAGAGCGGTTGCGGCTTTGGGACATCAGCGAAGCCCAGATCGAACAAATTGAGAAAACCGGGAAGCCCGTCAGGACTTTAACCGTCTATAGCCCCGTCGGCGGTTACGTCATTCAGAAGACGGCCGTTCAGGGGATGCGCGTGATGCCGGGGGAAAAACTCTTCGACGTGGCCGACCTCTCGACCGTGTGGATCGTTTCCGACATTTATGAATACGAATTGCCCCTCATCAAGGTGGGACAAACGGCCCGGATAAGTCTGAGCTATTTCCCAGGTAAAGAAATTTATTCCCGGGTGGATTATGTGTATCCCTCCCTGGCCGGCGATACCAGAACGGCCAAAGTCCGGTTTGCCGTTCCCAACCCGGGCGGAATGCTGAAACCGCAGATGTTTACCAATGTGGAGATCAAAATTAATCTGGGGAGCCGGCTGGCCGTGCCGACGGCGGCAGTCATCGATACGGGCGTGCGGCAGATCGTTTACGTGGATAAAGGCGAGGGAAATTTTGAACCGCGGGAAGTCGTGCCGGGCTTGCGGTCGGAAGACATGGTGGAAATTATCCACGGTCTTAAGGCCGGAGAAAAGGTAGCCGCCACGGCTAACTTCCTCATTGACTCAGAAGCCCAGTTGAAAGGTGTTGCACCCTTGCCCATGAGGCGGCAATAATAAGAGTTTTAAGTTATTAGTGTTTAGTTTTGAGGAGTTCCGCAACTTATAATTCAAAATTCAACACTTTGAGGATATAATGATTGCAAAAATAATCGATTATAGCGCGCGGAACAAATTCATCGTTTTCATGCTGATTGCGTCCCTGACTATCTGGGGATACTGGGCGTTGAAAAGAACGCCCCTGGATGCCATTCCCGACCTGAGCGATACGCAGGTCATCATCTATACGGAATGGTCGGGCCGCAGCCCCGATCTGGTGGAAGACCAGATTACCTATCCCATCTCGTCCACATTGCTTGCGGCGCCGAAAGTCCAGTTTGTCCGGGGTTTTTCCTTCCTCGGCAGTTCCTTTATCTACGTCATTTTTGACGAAGGCACGGATATCTACTGGGCCAGAAGCCGGGTGCTGGAATATCTGCAAGCCGTGAAGGCAAAAATCCCTGCCGATGTCAATCCCGTCCTCGGTCCCGATGCTACGAGCGTCGGCTGGGGATTTTCCTATGCTTTGGTCGATAAGACGGGGAAGCATGACCTTTCTCAGCTTCGCACCCTACAGGATTACAACCTGAAGCTGGCTATCGAAAGCGTACCGGGCGTCTCCCAGGTGGCGAGCCTGGGCGGATTCGTCAAACAGTACCAGATCACCATCGATCCCAACCGGCTTTTGGCCTACAACATTCCCCTCATGGCGGTGCTGGAGGCCGTCAAAAAGAGCAACCGCGACGTGGAAGGCCGGGTTCTGGAATTTTCCGGCATTGAATACATGATCAGAGGACGGGGCTATATTAAGGGATTGAAGGACCTGGAGAGTATTGCCGTCGGCACGAACGGCCAGGGAACGCCCATCCTGTTGAAGGATTTGGCAACCGTGCGGCTCGGCCCGGAGATAAGGAGAGGCATTGCGGAGCTGGACGGCAAAGGCGAGGTGGCGGCGGGAATTGTCGTGGTGCGGTTCGGCCAAAATGTCCTCGACGTCATCGAGCGCGTCAAAGAGCGGATCAAGAATGATATCGCCCCCAGCCTTCCCCAGGGGGTGGAGATCGTCACCACCTATGACCGGTCCGACCTGATTTTACGGTCCGTCGCTACCCTTAAGGAAGAGATCATCAAGCTGGCGATTGCCGTAAGCGTCGTCTGCGCCGTTTTCCTCTTCCATCTGCCCAGCGCCTTCGTAGTCATTCTGACCTTGCCCATCGCGATTATCATCTCTTTCATCTGCATGTATTATCTGGGAATCACGTCCAACATCATGAGCTTAAGCGGGATAGCGATTGCCATCGGCGCCATGGTGGACGCCTCGATCATCATGGTGGAAAACGCTCACAAGAAACTGGAAGAGTGGGAGGAACAGGGCCAGCCCGGCAACCGGACAGAGGTCATCATCGGGGCCGCTAAGGAGGTAGGGCCGTCGCTTTTCTTTGCCCTCCTCGTCATCAGTGTGGGCTTTCTGCCCGTTTTTACCTTGGAGGGGCAGGCGGGCAGGCTCTTTAAGCCTTTAGCCTACACCAAGACCTTTGCCATGCTCTTTGCCTCTTTTCTGGCCGTTACCCTGACCCCTGTGCTCATGACCATTTTTCTCCGGGGAAAGATCCAGCCGGAGGACAAGAATCCCATCATCGTTTTCTTAGGCAAGCTCTACAAACCCCGGGTAGCCTTTGCCCTGAAATATCCCAAAGCGGTCATTGCCGCGGCGGCAGTAATCATGGCCTTGACCGTTTATCCGATCATGAAACTGGGTTCGGAATTCATGCCGCCCCTCTATGAAGGCACGCTTTTTTATATGCCCGTGACGGTGCCGGCGGCTTCGATCAGTGAAGTGTCTCAACTGCTGAAACTTCAGGACGGCATCTTGAAGAAAATCCCGGAAGTTGCCCAGGTTTTCGGCAAGGGCGGGCGGGCGGAAACGGCCACCGATCCCGCGCCGCTCGAAATGTTCGAGACGGTGATCAACCTCAAGCCGGAGTCGGAGTGGCGCCGGGGGATGACCGTGGAGGCCCTGAAAAATGAGATGAACGACGCCCTCACCATACCGGGGGTGGCCAACTCCTTTACCATGCCGATCAAAGCACGGATCGACATGCTCTCCACGGGCATCCGGACGCCCGTGGGTATCAAGGTCCTGGGCCCCCGTATTGACGAGCTGGAGCGAATCGGCAAGGAAATAGAAAATGCGGTGCAGGATGTTCCCGGCACGCGAAGCGCCTATGCGGAACGGGTAACGACGGGATACTTCCTGGATTTTAATATCAAACGCGAAGAAATTGCCCGCTATGGATTGAGCGTCGATGAGGTTCAGGAAGTTATTCAGGCGGCCGTGGGAGGGATGAACCTGACCACGACGGTTGAAGGACGGCAGCGCTATTCGGTGAATGTGAGGTATGCGCGGGAACTGAGGAACGATATCGATAAACTGAGACGGGTGCTGGTGCCGGTGACGATGTCTGCCTCGTCCTCCGGTGCGGGAGGAATGGGCGGGGGGGCTGCCGCCGGAAGCTCCCGCACCCTCGTCCAGGTGCCCCTGGGGCAGTTAGCGGACATCCGGATCGTCAAGGGGCCGACGGCCATCAAGAGCGAGGAAGGCCTCCTGTCGTCCTACGTCTATGTGGATTTTTCCGGCAGGGACATGGGCGGCTACGTGGATGACGCCAAGAAAAAGGTGGCAAAGGTAAAGATACCCGACGGGTACCGTTTGCAGTGGAGCGGCGAGTACGAGAATCTGGTGAAGACGCATGCCCGGTTAAAGGTGGTTATCCCGCTTACGGCCTTGCTGATCTTTTTACTCATCTTTTTCAACACAAATTCCGTAACCAAGACGTTGATTGTCTTTATGGCCGTTCCCTTTTCCCTCGTCGGTTCCTACTGGTTCCTCTATTTTCTCAACTACAACATGAGCATCGCCGTCTGGGTAGGGATGATTGCCCTGGCGGGCCTGGATGCGGAAACCGGGGTCATCATGCTCCTCTATCTGGATCTGGCGTACGATGAAGGGAAAGCTAAGGGGAAAATGAACAATATCGGTGATTTGAATGAAGCGATTATGCACGGGGCCGTCAGGCGGGTAAGGCCGAAGCTGATGACCGTGGGCGTTATCCTCGCCGGTCTGATCCCCATCATGTTCAGCCATGGCGCCGGCGCCGATATCATGAAGCGGATCGCCGCCCCCATGATCGGCGGTGTCATCACCTCCGAGATCCTGGAGCTGACGGTCTATCCCGCTATATATCTAATCTGGAAAAGAAGAGGGCTGAAAAAACCATGAGGAAATTTATAATTACGGTATTTATCCGTTCTTTAACAAAAAATGGCCCAACTTATTTCAGCATATTAAGGAAAAGGCTGGCCGGCATGATTAACGGCGGTTAATAGAACAATAGGGGTAACATAATGGATTGCGACCACGGTAAGGAAGAAAAAAACCGTTATACGGATCCGGTTTGCGGGATGTCCACAGATCAGGAAGGTAAATTCCACCACCACAAACATTACGGCAAGGATTACTATTTCTGCAGCGACCACTGCCTGGCAAAGTTCAAAGCGAAGCCGGATGAATTTACCGGCAAGCGGGAAGAAGCGCCGTCAGCAGTGAAACAGACGCATGACACCAGCCAGGTGTATACGTGCCCGATGCATCCGGAAGTTGAAAAGCAAGGCCCCGGTAGTTGCCCCAAATGCGGGATGGCCTTGGAGTCAAAGATTCCGATGCCCGTAGCCGAGCGGACAGAATACACCTGCCCGATGCACCCGGAAATTGTCCAGGGTGGGCCGGGAAGCTGCCCCAAATGCGGCATGGCCTTGGAGCCGAGAACCGTCTCGTTGGCGGAAGAAGAGAGTAATCCCGAATACGAGGACATGCGCAAACGGTTCATTTTAGGCGCCATCTTGACACTCCCGCTGGTACTCATTGCCATGCGCGATTTTATCCCGGGTGGGCGGTTACTCGATGCCTTGTTTGCCGCCAAGACCTATGAGTGGCTGGAACTTATCCTTGCGACACCGGTAGTCATCTGGGCCGGGTGGCCCTTCTATGTCCGGGCTGTCCAGTCCGTAGTAAACAGAAGCCTGAACATGTTTACCCTGATCGGCCTCGGGGTGTCGGTAGCATACGTTTACAGCCTTGTCGGCGTGTTATTCCCCCAGCTTTTCCCCGCGGCGATGCGGACGGCAGCAGGAACGGTCGGGGTCTATTTTGAGGCGGCCGGCGTTATCGTTGTTTTGATATTGCTGGGCCAGGTATTGGAATTGCGGGCCAGAAGCCAGACCGGTGCGGCCATCAAGGCGCTCCTGGGGCTGGCGCCGAAGACCGCCCGGAAATTAGACGCCAGCGGGAATGAGCGCGATATCCCCTTGGACCAAGTAGTGAAAGGCGATCGTCTGCGAGTTCGGCCAGGGGAAAAGATACCCGTGGACGGTGTCGTTCTGGAAGGAGCAAGCAGCGTCGATGAAGCGATGATTTCCGGCGAACCGATACCGGTTGAGAAACAGGCGGGGGATAAGCTCATCGGCGCTACGGTCAATGGCACTGGTTCACTGATCATGGAGGCCCGGAAGGTAGGCGCCGAAACCCTGTTATCGCAAATTGTCAAGATGGTGGCCGATGCCCAGCGCAGCCGGGCGCCGATTCAGAAACTTGCCGATGTTGTCTCCGGATACTTTGTGCCGGTGGTGATCACCATCGCTCTTATCGCTTTTGGCATCTGGTACTTTTTCGGTCCTGACCCCAGACTAGCCCACGCACTGATTGCTGCCGTTTCGGTGCTGATCATCGCCTGCCCCTGCGCCCTGGGGCTCGCCACCCCCATGTCTATCATGGTGGCCACCGGCAAGGGGGCGACCATGGGAGTCCTGTTTAAAAATGCCGAGGCGATCGAAACCCTGCGAAAAGTCACAACCCTGGTGGTTGACAAGACCGGTACCCTGACTGAGGGCAAACCGAAACTGGTAGAGGTTGTCGCTGCGCCAGGCATCGATAAAAACAGGCTGCTTCTGCTGGCTGCCTCTCTTGAGAAGGGTAGCGAGCATCCGCTGGCGGCAGCCATTGTCGAGGGCGCCGGCAATCGAGGGCTCCATCTGATTGACGCGAAGAATTTTGCCTCCCATACCGGCAAGGGCGTTTCCGGCGAGGTGGACGGCCAGACGGTGTTACTCGGCAACGGCATACTGCTGGAAGAATTCAAGGTTGACGCCGGCTCTTTGGTGGAACAGGCCCAGGCCATGCGGTCCGAAGGACAAACGGTGATGTTTGTGGGGATTGACGGCAAAATCGGCGGTTTGCTGGCCGTTGCCGATCCCATCAAAAAGACCACACCCGAAGCGATCAGACAACTACACGCGGAAGGCATCCGGATTGTAATGTTGACCGGTGATAATAAGGTAACAGCAGAAGCTGTCGCCAAAAGGCTTAGTCTGGACGAAGTGGTAGCCGAAGTGCTGCCCAATCAAAAGGCAGAAGTGGTCAAAAAGTTCCAGCAGGGCGGACATGTTGTCGCCATGGCCGGTGACGGCATTAACGACGCCCCCGCTCTGGCTCAGGCGGAGGTGGGAATTGCCATGGGGACGGGGACTGATGTAGCCATGGAAAGCGCCGGCGTCACCCTGGTCAAGGGCGACCTCACCGGGATCGTCCGTGCCCGACATTTGAGCCGCGCCGCCATGGCCAATATCAAGCAAAACCTGTTTTTTGCCTTTATCTATAACGCTCTTGGCGTGCCCGTCGCAGCAGGTATCCTCTATCCATTTTTTGGTATTCTGCTCAGTCCGATCATTGCCGCGGCCGCCATGAGCCTTTCCTCTGTTTCCGTAGTCGGAAATGCCCTCCGGCTGAGGCGAGTCAAAATTTAAAGAAGGGGGAATATATGAAGAAACTATTTGTTACAGGCATGATTTTGGCGTTGTTCGTATCATACGGCTATGCCGAGATGGGCGGGATGCAGGAGGGCATGGGACATGGGCACGAAATGATGGGTAATCAGAAAAGTCGAATTGCGAAAGGAAGAGAGCTTTATCACAAGCATTGTTCTGTGTGTCATGGTGAAAACGCCGTGGGCCAGGACCCCGGACATCCGATGGGCGGGCCTGGCCCGGAGGGAAAAATCATTGCGCCGGCGCTAAACGGCAGCGGTCACGCATGGCATCATTCGACAGAAGGGCTTTTCAATGACATTAAAGAGGGAAGCGATGAAAAGGATTCGTCTATGCCGGCATTTGCAAAAATATTGAGTGATGAGGAAATTCATCTCATAATTGATTACTTCCAATCCCTGTGGCCGGAAAAGCTTAAACGAAGGCATCCGGGGCACTAACACCGTATATCCAACTTGGTGGAGAATGTCACACGAAGCGCAGGCAAGAATCTATGACACTCCGGCGGTGGCGTCAGAGTGTCAGGGCAAACACGCCCGCTTGCCCATTGAACAACAGACAGTGACAACAACATTAGAAACGTTTCCTGAAATAACCCATCAGGTGCGAAACATTATCAAGTTCATCAAGCGAAAGAATGGTCTTTATCACCTGCTCGACTTCTTGACCGGACAGCATGTGTGCTGCATTTCTCTCAAACTTTGCATATAGCTCCCGGTCGTCCATTGCCCCTGAATCCTGCTCAACATCTCTTTCCGTGTAGCGTGTTTCTCTGTTTGTATTTTTATCCCGGACAACGACCTCAACAACGGATCCTCTCTCCTCGTAATGGCTGGTTGCAGGTGTAAAAACCTTCACCCTTTTCATAAACTCCCTCACCTTCGGAGATTGGTAGGTTTCCTTTTCCTGCCATTGACGTCCTATTTCAATGCGGTGCGCGGCCACCGCAAAGACATAAACCGCACTGAACTGGGCATCAATCTGATTTTCAATATTTCTGTTTTTCCACAGAGAAAGTTCCCCAAGGAGGTTTACAACGACATTAACTTCCTTGACGTCCTGGGGGGCAATATCAAATTTGTTAATGATGGCGCGAAAGATGTCAAGGCCGCCATGCATTGCCCCGCAACAGGGGTATCTCTTGTACCACAGGGCATCTGAAAAAAACCATACCTTCCCGAGACCGCTCCGGACAACTTCCGGATTCCATCCGGCTGCGGCAAATGACTTCCAGAAGGCAAATTCACTATCAAAGACATTATGAGCACCGGTGTATCCCTCATCTGCGAGTAATACGGCGGTAACTTCGGCCTGAGATATCCACCCTGACGGAGAAAATTTGGACATGGACCCAGGCACGGTTTCTGCGAACTGCATCAATGTGGGTACGGGACACATCGATGCGCCGATGCCAAAAGCCTGCTCTATTTTGTCCGCTGTCAGCCTTGATATTTTAGCCGCCCCGGCAATGCCACCGAAGATATTCGCGCCGTAGCCGTGTATGGGAAGCTGTAGCGATATCCCATTTTCTGCTGTCTTTTTAGAAAGTGAGCCGGCGATAACAAGCCCTGCGCTTACCCTCTGGGCAATTTCATGGGAAATGACTATCGCGGTAATCAGGTCCTTGCCGCTGGCATTTTTCCCTTCTGCAAAAGCGAGAGGAGCAGCCAAAACATAGGGAGTAATGTGGCCGGATGGAACGCACAGCGCGTCATAATCCAGAGCATTAAAGAGTTCTCCATTGGCAAATGACGCCCCGGCAGTCGGTGCCTTTTCCCCGGACCCGACAATAGTCGCCTCTTCAGACGAGCCATAACTGCTGGCGATTTTGAGAGCAATTTTGCCCTTTTGTGTACATGTCCCTGCCATCGCGCAGCCAAGGGAATCCACCAGGAGTCGCTTGGTTTCATCGACCAGCCCTTTCGGAATATCCCCAAATCCTATTTCGTCAACGAACCTTGCCAGTATGGATGCTGTATTTCTCATTTACTTTTTCAATAATGGGGCGAAAACTGAACCCGCACAGCCCCAAGGACCAAGAATTTTAGACCCTTATAACATGGAAGCGGCAAGACAGCAACATTATTAAAGTTATTTTTATTATCAACAAATTTGGTGTGTTTTGACCCGTCACGATACGTCCCGATTTATACCCCCAATACCCCTATTTTTCGACAAATTACTCCCAAATTACTTCAGATCATCTATGGGGTAATATAGGTAGTATAGGGGGGGAGTATTGGAACATCTCCCGCATTTATGCTTGACGATTTGTGGGAATCCGGATAGAGGCCACCTTATGCCAAGGATCGCCCGCATCATTGCATCCCATTATCCCCATCATTTTATGTTTCCTGACATGGATTTTACATTTTATGAACGAAATTAATGATATATATGTTGACAGGTTGTACCCATATCTTGCGCTGATCAGGATTCCTTATTTTTCTTCCGGCCTTGAAAAATCATTTGCCAATATATTTCTGATTATTGATGAGGAATTAACGCTGATCGACGCCGGTCCTTATACCAACGGTAAAAGTGAAAAGCTTTGTTTTGCCCTTAAAAAATTAGGTTTTGATATTAAAGACATATCCCGAATCATTTATACACATTCACACCCTGACCACATGGGCGGTGGGATTGGAATTGACGAATATAAGGGAATGCGTCATTGCATATACTGGGAAGCGAAAGAATGGGTGGAACAATATGGTGAGTATGTTAGCTTGGTAAAATCCATTGCAAAGAATATTTTTCATGAGCAGTTGGTTTTGTATCCGGAAGTGGTGAGTATGTATTTTGATGTAATTGATCATTTCTGGAATCTTTCCTCCGGTAAAATAGAGATAAATGAAGCCCTGCATGACGGCGATCTAATCAGTACAGGGAAGTTTAAGTTCAAGATTATTTCCACACCCGGGCACAGCCCCTGGGATATCAGTTTATGGGAAGAGAAAAATGCTCTGCTTTTTTCAGGTGATTTTCTTCTCAGCAAAAGCTCGACATTAACCGGTGGTTTAAATGGTTTTGGCTCCGATCTGATATCGTATGAGTCTTCAATTAGAAAAATACATGAATACCTTGATAAGACAAAATGTATATTTCCGGCCCACGGGCCATCGATTACTTCCTTTTCAAACCTGACCGGTTCCTTAGCAGCGATTGTTAAAGAGAGAGAAAATAAGATATTCAAAACTATATCTCTAAAAGACAGTAGCATGATGGATTTAATGAAAGCCGTTTATCCCTCGTTTGAAAGTGTTATCGTTCTTGCACGGTGTCTTGGAATAATTCTTACGCATCTGGAAAAGCTTGAAAACGAGGCAAAAATCTATCGCTATAAAAACGGCGATGAAGTTCGTTTTGCGCTTGCCTGATGTTTCCTAACCTATACCGAAGCTGCCGGCTGTCATCCAAAAGAAACTGGCGATGCTCATCGATGATTTGAAGGAGCGAGGGCCGATAATATCCGATTGGCCTAACTTCAGTAAACTTGGTAAGGATACATACCATTGTCATCTCGCCCATAAATGGGTGGCTTGTTGGTATTGTGAAGAAGATTCTATTATCATTGAGGTGTATTATGCAGGCAATCGTGAAAACGCCCCATATTGAGGTCAACATCAAGGGGGTGATCCCTCAGAAGCTGATCTCTCTTTTGAAAGAAGAATATGGTGAAGAGGTAAAAGTTATCGATAACGACGACGATAAATTGGCCAATGTGAACGTTGACGGCTGGAATATCGTAAATGGGGACATTCTAATTTTATCCGGTGAATTTGGCCCAGTTCCTGACGGTAATGACAAAGATCAGAGAGAATAGCACCTGGGGGGTATTGCGGGGCCCTATGATTTCATGGAGTCCGGTATATACTTCTTCATCTACGGTTATGGTTAATTTCCTCTGCATGGCACACTTCCCTTACACGTGCGTTGCACGTATAGTTGCTCGGCATGGCAATAAAAAGAATGGTTCTACGGTAAATTCCTTGACTACCAAAGGGGATTTAAGATAAAAATGGCGAAATTATTGACGCCGGTAAGTCAAGACAAGTCCGTTTGAGAGGAGATGGGAAATTTGATCCCCCGCTATTCAAGAGAAGAAATGAGCGCCGTCTGGCGCGCGGAGAACAGGTATAAGAAATGGCTTGAGATTGAGATTTTAGCCTGTGAGGCTCTGGCGTCAAGAGGAGAAATCCCCCTTGCCGCCCTGGAAAACATTAAGGCCAAAGCCGCGTTTAATGCCGATGAGATTGACGAGATCGAAAAAACAACGAAGCATGACGTCATTGCTTTTCTTACCAATGTTACGCAACATGTTGGCGAAGACGGCCGTTTTCTGCATATGGGGCTTACGTCCTCGGATGTTCTCGATACTTCTTTTGCCCTCCTTCTGCGCGAGGCCGCGGACATTCTGCTTGCAGACATGGACAGGCTTTTGACCGCGTTAAAAAACAAGGCCCTTCAATATCGGAACACCCTGATGATCGGCCGCTCCCACGGCATCCATGCGGAACCGATTACCTTCGGCTTGAAAATGGGGCTCTGGTATCAGGAGATGGTGAGAAACCGGGAACGCCTGGTGCGGGCCAAAGAAACTATCAGTACGGGAAAAGTCTCCGGCGCCGTCGGCACCTTCTCCTTTGTCCATCCTGCCGTCGAGGAGTACGTCTGCGATAAGTTGGGGCTGAAGCCCGCGCCCGTCTCTTCGCAAATCGTCCAGCGGGACCGCCACGCCGAATATTTTACCACCCTGGCAATCATCGCTTCCTCCCTGGATAAATTCGCTCAGGAGGTCCGGCTTTTGCAGAGGACAGAGGTACGGGAGGTGGAAGAATATTTTTCTCCCGGCCAAAAGGGCTCTTCCGCCATGCCACACAAACGCAATCCCGTGCTCTCGGAGAATATCTCCGGCCTTTCCCGCCTGATGCGTTCCTATGCCCTGGCCGCGCTCGAGGACGTGGCGCTTTGGCATGAAAGGGACATCAGCCATTCTTCCGTGGAACGAGTGATGGGTCCTGATGCCACAATCTTGCTGGATTTTATGATCTCCCGCTTTACCGGACTGGTGGAAAAGCTGGTTGTTTACCCGGAACGGATGCTGGCCAATATGCAAATGACCAAAGGGGTGATTTTTTCCCAATTGGTCCTTTTGCAGCTTGTGGAAAAAGGGATGTCCCGCGAGAGGGCCTATGCCGTTGTCCAGCGCAATGCCATGGCCGCCTGGGAGTCGAATTGCGATTTCAAGGAATTACTGCTGGCGGATGGAGAGGCAATGTCTTACCTGAAACCGGAGGAATTGACGTCCCTCTTCCGCTACGAAAATTTTGTCAAGCATGTGGACTTTATCTTTACACGAATATTTGGGGAGTAATCATGAAGAAGTGGCGATTGTCGGCAGTAATGTTCCTCTTCCTGGCGTTTTGCGGTTGCAAGAATATGGGAAGCTATCTGGAGATTGTTCAGGATGCGAGAATATCCAATGCTTACTTCAACGTCTTAAATAATTGGACCAGCAAGGAAACCATTTACTCCCAGTTTGAAACCAGGGCTCAGATTACCGCCACTTACAAGAGCGCTGACTTTAACCGGGCCTATCGCGAGGAATACGCCCGCATCTACAATTTGACGGAGGCGGAACGCCAGCGCCGCGAAGAGATGGCGGCAACGTTCACCGGTGCAGACAGGGAAATATTGTTTTATGCCGCCATGGCCGACAAGGCGGCAAATGACTTTGACAAAGCCAATTCCAGTTGGACCATTTTTCTAAGTGATGATCAGGGAAACCAGATAAAGCCGCTGGAGATAAGAAAGATTGAGAATATCACCCCGGTGATGGAAGCTTTTTTCCCCTACATCAACAAATACCATGGCATGTGCTACAATTTGAAATTCCCACCGGCGGACGCTGCCACCGTTAAAGCCGCGGGTAAGCCGCTGAGGCTGGTTGTTAACGGCGTGCTGGGAAAGACGGAATTGTCCTGGCCATAACCGCTTTGGAAATCACCGTGTCCCTGCGCCAGTTAACATCGTCCGTTTCCGGATGATCGAGATTATAGTGCAAACCCCGGCTTTCTTTTCTCATCCTGGCGCACGTCACGATGAGCTTTGCTACCGCGGCGATATTTCTCAGTTCAATCAAATCCTTGGTAATCAAGAAGTTCCGATAGTAGTCGTCGATCTCCTGGCAGATCAGTTCCACCCGCCTTTCGGCACGTTCCAACCTTTTATCGGAACGTACGATCCCCACATAGTTCCACATGCACCTTCTGATCTCATCCCAATTATGGGATACGACAATTGATTCATCGCTCTCTGTGGCGCCTTTGGTATCCCAAGGCGGAATGGACTGCCTTGCCTCGCCTGATCTTGGCCCCCACTCATCAAGGATTTTAAGATAGGCGCGATGGGCAAAGACAATCGCCTCCAGGAGAGAGTTGCTGGCTAAACGATTGGCGCCGTGCAGGCCGGTACAGGATGCCTCACCGCAGGCAAAGAGCTGCGGAAGGCTTGTTTCACCGTGCTCATTAACCATAACGCCGCCACAGAAATAATGAGCCGCCGGAACCACCGGAATGGCATCTTGCGTGATGTCCATGCCCAGGGAGAGGCATTGCCGGTAAATATTGGGAAAACGGGAAATAATAAAATCCTTGGGTTGGTGGCTGATATCGAGCAAAACACAATCATCTCCCGTCCTTTTCAACTCACTATCAATGGCTTGGGCAACGATGTCGCGGGGCGCGAGGCTTTCCATGGAGTGGTACTTTTTCATAAAGGGCGTGCCGTCCTTGAGCCTGAGGATGCCCCCTTCACCGCGCACCGCTTCGCTGATGAGGAAGGACTTGGCTTCGGGATGGTAAAGACAGGTGGGGTGAAACTGAATGAATTCCATGTTGGCAATGTCCGCACCGGCCCGGTAAGCCATGGCGATGCCATCGCCGGTGGCAATATCGGGGTTGGTGGTGATCAGGTACGCCTTGCCGCCCCCCCCGGTGGCAAGGACTGTGTAACGAGCCCGAAAAACATGAACTTCGTCATGCGGTATATCCAGTGCATAGGCGCCCAGACAGGCATCGTGGCGGTCTCCCTGACCCGTAAGGACAGATTTCATGATGAGGTCTATGGCGATATGGTCCTCATAAAACTTGATGTTCGGGTTGGCATTGGCCTTTTCACTCAGAGCTCGCTCAATCTCCCGGCCCGTCAAATCCTTGGCGTGCATTACCCGCCTCATGGAGTGTCCGCCCTCCTGTCCCAGGTCGTAGCGATCCCCTGCCTCTGCCGCTTTGGTAAATTGAACGCCCCAATCAATCAATTCCTTGATCCGTTCCGGACCTTCCCGGACGACGAAATTTACCACTTCCTCATGGCTAAGATCACCGCCGCAAGCGAGCGTATCCCGGATGTGATACTCGAAACGGTCGTTCTGATCGCAGACGGCAGCGATGCCCCCCTGGGCGTAGTTGGTATTGGACTCGGAGGTCTCTTTTTTCGTTACGACGGCAACCGTGCCCAGGGTAGCGGCCTTGATGGCAAAAGAAAGTCCCGCGATGCCGCTTCCCAGAATAAGAAAATCCGTATTTATCTCCATGCAGCGTTCACTCCTGATGAGCAAAGAAAAGGTTGTTTACATCCCCGCCTAAGTTCTATATACACTTCCCAAGTTTTGTAAACGGGAAATATTTATCCATGCTGGTATTAGGCATAGAATCGTCATGCGACGAGACGGCGGCGGCGGTGGTAAAGGACGGAGAGCGCCTCCTTTCCAGTGTTATTGCCTCCCAAATCGCCACCCACAGCAAGTATGGCGGCGTTGTTCCTGAAATCGCCTCGCGGCAACATGCGGAGGCGATAAGCCCTGTCATCATGCAGGCCATGGATGATGCAAGCCTCGTCTGGGATGATTTATCGGGCATTGCCGTAACCAGAGGGCCGGGCCTGGTCGGCTCTCTGTTGGTGGGACTCTCCGTTGCCAAGGCCCTGGCCTTTGCCCGCAAGCTGCCCTTTGTCGGCGTAAATCATGTGGAAAGCCATATTGCGGCCATTTTTCTGGCTGTGCGTAAACCTGCCTTCCCCTTTGCCGCCCTGGTCGTTTCAGGCGGTCACACCACTATTTACCATGTCCGGGATTTCAACAACCTTCAGATACTTGGTCAAACAAGGGATGACGCCGCCGGCGAGGCCTTTGACAAAGCGGCCAAGATGCTGGGGATCGGCTATCCGGGCGGCGCCATCATCGACGGGTTGGCAAAAAAGGGAGACCGGGCGGCATTCGCGCTGCCAAGGGCAATGAAAGGCAGCCTTGATTTCAGCTTTAGCGGCTTAAAAACGGCGCTACTTGAGATATTGAAGAAAAAGGGGACAATTTTCGCCTCCGAGGCCTTGCCGCATTTGGCAGCCAGTTATCAGGAGGCGATCGTTGATGTCCTGGTGGAGAAAACCTTGCGTGCCGCAAAAATTTCCGATCTGGAAAGGATAGTCGTCTGCGGCGGCGTGGCCTGCAATAGCCGCTTAAGGGCAAGGTTTACGGAGCAGGCCGGGGCTGAGGGACGGGAACTTTTTCTGCCGGAACCGGCTTTATGTTCCGATAATGCGGCTATGGTTGCCGCTTTAGGGTCGCAACTGCTCAAAAGGGGCATCTCTGATACCTGGGAACTAAATGCCCTATCCCGTTGGCCGCAAGCGAGCGCAGCGACATGAAGCTAAAAGACAGGCTTCGCAAATGGTATCGGCAGTTGCTCAGTCTCCATGGAGAGCCGCGTTCCATTGCCTTCGGCTTTGCCATCGGAATCTTTGTCGGCGTTACACCCACGATCCCTTTTCATACGATCCTGATTATCGCCCTCTGTTTTTTTTGGAAGAAAAACGCCACGGCCGGCTTTCTTGGTTCCTGGCTGATTTCCAACCCCTTGACGATCCCCTTTCTATACGTGACTCAATATCGCCTGGGGAAACTACTGTTGGGAAGCCACACCGCTAACGCCGTTATACGGGATTATTCCTTGTTGAACTTAATGCACCGGGGTTGGGCGGTGTTGGCGCCATGCCTGCTCGGCGGCTTTATCATGGCCCCTTTTATTGCCGTACCGGCATATTTTATAACCTATAAGACCATAAAGATCGTTAGGAAAAAACATCATGGCCACCACGGTACGAAGCATCCTTAAGGGCCACGGGATACACCCCCGGAAGCGCTTGGGGCAGTCATTTCTGGAAGATAAAAATATCATTGATAAAATCGTCAGGGTCGCCGATATCCGGGCTCAGGATTTTGTCGTGGAAATCGGCGCCGGCTTGGGCATCCTGACGGAACAACTGGCTTTGCAGGCCCGGCACGTAGTCGCCATTGATGTGGACCCGCGGATGGTGGCCATTTTACGGGCGCGGCTGCAGGACAACCCCCAGGTGGAAATTGTCGAGCAGGATGTATTGACCTTTGATTTTTCCTCATTGTGCAGCCACGATAATTTACCTGATAAATTGAAGATAATCGGCAACGTCCCCTATAACATTTCCAGCCCGATTTTATTTCGCTTGATAAAATACCGTCATTACATCTCCGAAATGGTTTTGTTGCTGCAAAAGGAAGTGGCCGATCGGCTGACGGCGCCTCCCGGTAGCAAGGAATACGGTATTCCCACCGTCATTGTCGATATGTATGCCAAAGCAACCAGGGAGATGAACGTGCCGGCCGCTTGTTTTTACCCGGTACCGCAAGTAACATCGTCTTTAGTTAAACTGCGTACGCGCGAAGCGCCGCTGGTGCGTCTCACGAATGAAGATTTTTTTCCCCGAATCGTAAAATGCGCCTTTTCCCAGCGCCGCAAGACACTGCTGAATAATTTGCGCCACCTTATCCGGCCCGGTTTAGCGGAAGCGGACCTCGTCCGCGTACTCAACGATCTGGGAATAGACGGCCAGCGCCGAGGGGAAACGCTTTCGGCGGTGGAGTTTGGCAGGCTCAGTAACTCCCTTTCCTCTTATGTAGAAACCACCCACGATGACCTTGCCATTAGAGATTAAATGTGGTATAGGTCCCGCACAAACTTTATCCTGTAACTCGAGGTAAAAATGTTCAACGTAGGTGATTTAGCGGTATATCCGGCCCAAGGCGTGGGGATCATTGAGGCCATCGAATATCGCGAAGTGATGGGGTGTGCGCAGAGATTCTATATCATGAGAATCATGGGCAATGGTATGAAAATAATGATTCCTACCGATAGCGCCGATACTGTTGGTCTCCGAGAAATCATCGCGGTGGAAGATATCCCTAAGATTTACGCGATACTTCTCAATAAAGATGTAACTATTGACCGGCAGACCTGGAACAAGCGCTACCGCGACTATCTGGAAAAGATTAAGACGGGATCGGTATTTGAAATCGCGAGCGTGCTTCGCGATCTCTTCATATTGAAAACCGATAAAAACCTTTCCTTTGGCGAAAGAAAAATGATGGATACGGCCAAAAGCCTCCTGGTTACGGAAATATCCGTGGCCAGTAAATCTGAAGAGACAAAGATAGAACAGTACCTGCAAACAATTTTTTCCGTCCAATAATTTAATGTTTCGTGAGAGGTAAGGTAAGTGTTCGCTAGATTTATCCTGGCTCTGGCATGTTCTGTCAGCACTTACTTCATAGTTTATAGCTACTATGGCGCCCCCAAGTCCTGGCTGGGTTTGGCCTTGGGGTTGGTCCTGGCGCTGCTGGTTATAAAGATCGAACAGGCGCTTCGCAAAGTTCCCCTGGGCAATATTTTTGGCGGCGTCGTGGGCATGATGATCGGCCTGTTGATTGCCTTCATGTTGGCCTACGGCCTCAGCTTTGTAAGCAATATTATGGAAAGACAGCAGGTCGTGCCTTGGGTTTACGCCTTGCTGACAGGCGTAATGGGCTATATGGGGCTTGCTCTCGGCGCAAAAAAGATAGATGAATTAAATTTGTCGGGATGGGGGCAACAAACAGCGGCGCCTCCGGACGTCCGCATTCTGGATACAAACGTCATTATTGATGGTCGAATTGCGGATGTAGCTGAGGCAGGTTTCATGCAGGGCACACTCATCGTGCCACGCTTTGTGCTGGAGGAGTTGCAATACATTGCCGATTCTTCAGATTCCATCAAACGCACCCGGGGGCGCCGCGGCCTAGACGTGTTGAACCGGATGCAGAAAAACACGGCAATTAATATTGAAATTACTGACCTGGATTTCCCGAAAATTAAAACCGTTGATGCCAAGCTGATCGCCCTGGCTAGAAAGATCTCCGGCAAGCTTGTCACTAACGATTTTAACTTGAACAAAGTGGCTGAACTCCAGGGCGTGGCAATACTTAACTTCAATCAACTGGCAAACGCCATGAAACCGCTGGTGCTGCCCGGAGAGATGATGACGGTAAAGGTGATTAAGGAAGGTAAAGAGCCGGGACAGGGGATAGCCTATCTTGATGATGGCACGATGATCATCATAGAAGACGCCCTGAAACATCAGGGTTCTATGGTTGACGTCACGGTTACCAGCGTGCTCCAGACCACGGCGGGCCGTATGATCTTTTCAGAACTAAAATAAAAAGATGAAGACCGTCGCCATTATACCTGCCGGGGGAACGGGGATTCGCATGGGCGGCGACATTCCGAAACAATATCTCCTATTGGGAGGCATACCCATAATAGTGCGTACCCTGATGGCCTTCCAGGAAGCGCAACTGGTAGATGACATTTTTCTCGTACTTCCCCCCGCAGATGTGGCGACAGCGCCGCAAAATCTTTTGTCACGATACAATCTCCCAAAAGTGCAGCGAATATTGCCGGGTGGGGCGCAACGGCAAGATTCTGTAAAACAGGGGCTCGACGCTTTGGGGCCGGATTGTGACATCGTAATTATCCATGATGCCGTCCGGCCCTTCGTTTCCCCGGCAATGATCGACAGGACCATTCAGGAGGCGCGGCTTTCCCAGGCGGTGACCGTTGGCATGCCAATGCAGGATACCCTCAAGCGGCTGGATGATCACGACTACATAGAGGCAACGGTGAGCAGGGAGCGTCTATGGTGCACTCAAACTCCCCAAGCCTTCACAACTCCCCTTCTTAAGGCAGCCTACGCGGCAGCCGATAGTGATTGTTTCTACGGCACCGACGAAGCCAGCCTCGTCGAACGAACGGGGGTTAAGGTGAAAATGCTGGCTGGCTCCTTTGATAATATCAAAATAACCACCGCCGGCGATCTTGCCTGGGGGGAGTTTATACTGGCAGGGCGGCGAGGAATATGCAGTTAGCAAACATGAAAAATGCGCTGGGAAAAGCTGAGGCAGGCAGATGAGAATCGGTTTCGGATACGACAGCCATCGTCTCGTCAGCGGCAGGAAGCTCATTCTGGGCGGGGTGGAAATACCCCACAGTCTTGGTTCTCTGGGTCATTCCGACGCCGATGCCTTGCTCCACGCCATCTGTGATGCTGTGCTGGGCGCAATCGGGGCGGGCGACATCGGTCGCCATTTCCCCGACAACGATGAAACTTACAAAGATATTTCCAGCCTGATCCTGTTGCAAAGGGTAATGCGCCTGGTGGATGAAAAAGGTTTGGCGCTGCATAATCTGGACTGCACGGTCATCCTGGAAAGGCCGCAATTAAAAAACTATCTCGCTGCCATGACGGCAAATATCGCCGCGGCAATACAACTGGCGCCGTCGATGGTAAATATCAAGGCCAAGACCAATGAAGGCATGGGCTGGGTGGGCAAGAACGAAGGTGTCGCAGCTTTTGCCGTAGTCACGATTAAGGAGAAGCAGGATTGAACAATTGTAAACCGCGGGTCAGGTTCGCGCCTTCACCTACAGGGGCTCTGCATGTTGGTAACGCGCGCACGGCCCTTTTCAACTGGCTTTTTGCCCGGCAACAGGGCGGCGTTTTTGTCCTCCGGATCGAAGACACCGATCAGGTGAGGACCACTCTGGTTTACGAGCAGAATCTTCTCGCCGATCTTGCGTGGCTGGGTATCGATTGGGACGAAGGCCCCGGCAAAGAAGGAGACTTCGGCCCCTATCATCAGACAGAACGTCTCGACATCTATAAGTCCTATCTGGATAAGTTGCTCGCGATGGGTAGGGTTTATCCCTGTTACTGTTCAGAGGAAGAACTGGAGGCGGAACGGGCCGCGCTGGCAGCTAAAAAGATGATGCCCCGGTATATGGGGAAATGCCGCAATTTGACGGGCGCAGAGCAAAGAGGGCTTGAAGCCGCGGGGAAAAAGCCCACCTACCGTTTCCAGGTGGATGCCGGTCCTATTGAATTCAGGGATATGATCCGGGGAATTATGAAGTTTGACGGCTGTGCTATCGGTGATTTTATCATCGTTCGTTCCAATGGCTTGCCGGCTTATAATTTCGCCGTGGTAATTGACGACCACCTGATGGAGATTACCCATGTCATCCGGGGCGAAGACCATCTGTCTAATACCGCCTGCCAGATACTCCTTGACCGCGCCCTGGGATTTTCCAGTCCCATTTTTGCCCATCATTCGCTGATCCTGGGAAAGGACCGGACTAAATTAAGCAAAAGACATGGCGCCGTCTCCGTCCGTGAGTTCCGGGCACGGGGTTTTTTGCCCGAGGCGCTTTTGAATTACCTCTCTTTGATGGGCAACAGCTTTGGGGAATGCCGCGAGGTATGTGATCTGACGGAAATAATTAAAACCTTCACCGTCGCGGGGACAGGCAAGAGCGCGGCCGTTTTTGACGAAGCCAAGCTTTACTGGTTGAACGGCATTTACCTGAAGAAATACCCGCCGGCAGAACTGCAGGCGTTACTGATGCCTTTTATCAG
>OBOI01000187.1_pt1 | contig 25665 bp, 24 predicted proteins | sample 1670151 | NCBI WGS metagenome assembly OBOI01 (sample SAMEA104232303, study PRJEB22302) | sediment metagenome | biome: forest; feature: aquifer; material: sediment | place: USA | collected 2011-08-07 | depth 0.01 m | reverse complement strand
CGCGGAAAAATTCTTCCTCGTCTATGGGGGACCCGCTTCCTTCCAATACCGATAAAGCCGAGGTAATCGTTTTTTGCCAGTAGTCAATATCAACAAAGTGGAGTTTCCATCCCATATGGCGATCTCTGGTTTCCGGCAGCGCATCGATCTGATCATTGAGTAAATGCTCAAGTACAAATTCCAATGCTTGTCGCACTCCCTCGTCAGACGGCGAAGAATCACTGCGCTCACAGATCACTTCCCACAACTGCTCGCGCGCCACAATTCCACCATGATCCTCAATCAGGTGGATGGTACTGGTCACCATCGGGTCGACAACATCGCGCACCGAAGAATCTCGGACGAGTTCTTGGAGTTTCACTAGAGCGCTGGACTCAATTTGGCGGACACGCTCTCGGGTGATGGCAAATTGTGCTCCAATATCCTTGAGCGTCAATTGCGGCTCTCCATAAAGGCCGAACCGACGCACAAGCACATCCCGCTCACGCTGCGTAATTTTAGAAAACAAGGCATCCAACACTTCGGGAATCCGAAGATGCTGGGTATTCTCGTTCACTTGAGCTGCGATAACTTTATCCAGGATCGAGTGATCCATAAAAGTTAGGAGCGAAGAAGCTGACAAGCAAAATCCCTCGAAAAGACAAATAAAAACCAATATTTACTGCAATAAACATAGTATAGCACAAAATAACAATTCTGTCAAGAATCTTTGCCTTTGTGCCCCAATTATGGTATATCTTGTGCTAATAGGTTTTCGGTCCATTATCAAATCTCTTGTGTCTCTTCCTATCCCAATCCAGCAAGCATGGCTCCGGCTCAGCCTCTTCCCGCATTTCGGCCCTGCGCGACTCATGCGGATTTTTAAAACACTCCCCGAGGTACAAGCGCTTTTTTCCTCCGACGCGCGGACCCTGTTAGAGCGTGCGCGGATCGAACCGGATCTCATTGAACAATTCATGAGTATTCAAGGGGACTCTGTATGGGAAGCGCGGTGGCAGACCACTGGGCAGGAACAAATCCAAATGACACTCTTCGGAGAGAGCAGCTATCCCAAGATGCTCTCCGCGATTCATCACCCGCCGGTCGTATTGTTCCATCGCGGATCGCTCGAGCAGCCGTGGAAGCAGATGATCGCGGTCGTCGGAACACGAACGCTCTCTTCCTATGGGCGCAGCGTTACTCCTGCGCTCGTGGGGCAAGTTGCCCAACGCGGGATCGGTATTGTCAGCGGCCTGGCCGTCGGGATTGATGCGCTTTCGCATATCGCGGCGCTAGAAGGACAGTCGCCAACGGTCGGGGTCGTTGCCGGCGGCGTTGACCGAGCCTCCTTGTTCCCGTCGATTCACCTCACGCTCGCCGATCGGATTGTTGAGGGGGGTGGATGTGTGATGAGCGAATTCCCACCCGGCACCATGCCCCTCAAACATTACTTCCCGATGCGAAACCGTATTATTGCAGGGCTCACACGGGCCACCCTTGTGATTGAAGCGGATACGCACTCCGGGGCGCTGATCACCGCGCGCTGCGCGCTGGAAGAAAACCGAGAAGTGTATGCCGTTCCGGGCCCCATTACTGCCCCCACATCCAGCGGTACCAATGCGCTGATCCGCCTTGGAGCGGGATGCGTCACCTCTGCGGATGATTTGCTCTCCGACCTTGAATTCTCAACGGTTCGGACAAGCATCGCCCCGCTCACGACGGCTCTTCGCACATCGGATAATCCGCACGAGCAATCGATTCTTGACCATTTGAGCCAAGAACCCGTGGACGTCGATACGATTATTCGCACCTCGGGCTTACCTGCCACCGATGCCTTGAGTGCACTCTCCATGATGGAACTCAAAGGCTGGATTCGATCTGTGGGCCCATCACAGTACATCCGTTCCTAATTTGCGATAGAGACTCCGAGTGTGATAGACTATCGGCAATCAATGTTCTACTACTGGATATGCCCGCCTAAGTTTTTACAGTATGCAGGATACTTCTAATGTTCTTACTCAGTTGGCGACTATAGCTTTTTTATTCGTGTTGTAAAAATTTAGGCGGGTATGCCTTCAAAAAAAATCGCAAAGACGCTCGTGATCGTCGAGTCCCCCACCAAAGCAAAAACCATTTCGCGATTTTTGGGGCACGATTTTATCGTAGAGTCCTCGTTTGGACACATTCGTGATTTACCTAAGAGTAAAATGGGGATTGATATTGAACATGGATTTGCTCCAAAATACGAAGTGCCGAAAGACAAACAAAAACACGTTGACGAATTACAAGAGAAAGCCCAACACGCGTCACATGTTATCTTAGCAACCGATGAAGACCGAGAGGGAGAAGCTATCGCATGGCACCTGCTCCAAGCACTGGGCTTGGAGAGCGCAAAAGGCAAAGCGCAAAGCGCAAAACCAGTCGAACGGATTGTATTCCATGAGATTACGAAACGGGCGATTGAACAAGCCTTGGAACACCCCCGTACCATCGATGACCACCTCGTCGATGCCCAGCAAGCGCGGCGAGTACTCGACCGGCTGGTGGGGTATGAGCTCTCGCCGTTTTTGTGGCGTAAAGTGGCGCGCGGGCTTTCGGCCGGGCGTGTGCAATCGGCGGCACTCCGCCTGTGCGTAGAACGCGAAGAAGAAATTGCGGCGTTTATCGTGCAAGAATTCTGGACCATTGAGGGAGAGTGCCAGGCGACCAAGAAACCGTTCCCAATAACCTTAACAGCTCTCGATGGCAAGACGCTGGAAAAATTTGATATTAAGACTGCGGATGAAGCGAATGCTATCAAAACGCGCCTTGAGGATTCGACGGCCCGTATTACCAGCATTGCCCGCAAACACTCCAAGCGCAGTCCGCATGCGCCGTTTACAACGTCCACCCTCCAACAAGAGGCCAATAGACGATTGGGATTTTCGGCCAAACAAACCATGCGCTTAGCGCAACAACTCTACGAAGGGATTGATTTGGGCGATGAAGGGCACGTTGGGTTGATCACTTACATGCGTACCGATTCAGTTACACTTTCCAAAGAATTTCAATCAGATGCTGGAGTACTGATCCAAAAAGACTACGGCAAAAATTATTGGGCCGAAACGCGGTCATATTCCACCAAGAGCAAACTTGCTCAAGAAGCGCACGAAGCCGTCCGCCCGACCCATGCCCAAAAAGACCCAAGCAGCATCAAGCCGTATTTGGACTCTCAACAATGGAGGCTCTACGACCTTATTTGGCGCCGTGCGATCTCTAGCCAAATGACCGACGCCGAAATTGATCAGACCGCTGTGGAGATCGAAACCAAATCCAAAACCACGACTGGGGGGTGGAAAGCGAATGGTTCTATTGTCACCTTTGACGGTTGGCTCAAACTCTACCCCTCTGACCATAAATCTGCGGAACTCCCGGAGCTGGCCGAGTCCACCGCCATCACCCTATCTGCAATCACACCCGAACAACATTTTACCCAACCGCCTGCGCGCTATTCTGATGCGACGCTGGTAAAAGCATTGGAAGAATTTGGCATTGGCCGGCCATCGACGTACGCCCCCACGATTTCTACCATTGTCGATCGCAAATATGTGGACCGCACAGAAGATAAACGCCTCAAGCCCACAGATATCGGCATCTTGGTGACAAAGGTCCTCAAAGAACATTTCCCCAACATCGTCGATTATCAATTTACCGCGACCATGGAAGATGACTTTGATGCGATTGCCCAAGGCCAGAAGAAATGGCAGCCGGTCATTGCCGACTTTTACAAACCCTTCCATGAAAACCTCTTATCAAAAGAAGAAACTGTATCTAAAAAAGAACTCACAGAAGAAGTGAGCGACGAAACCTGTGAAAAATGCGGCAAACCCATGCTTATTAAAGTGGGCCGGTTTGGGAAATTCTTGGCCTGTAGCGGGTACCCGGAGTGTAAAAATACCCGGCCGGTGAAGGGCTCAAAAGAGGAACAGGAAGAAAAACAGGAGTTGGAAGGCCCGGTCCCCACATGTGGGCAGTGTAGCAAACCCATGCACTTAAAACGCGGACGCTTTGGATCATTTTGGGGATGCACCGGCTACCCCGAATGTAAGGGTATCAAAAACATCGAACGCGCCACGGGCCTCAAGTGCCCCAAATGTGGGCAAGGAGATGTGATTGCCCGGCGCAGCAAGCGCGGCAAAACATTCTACGGCTGCAACAAGTACCCAGACTGTGATTTTGTGCTTTGGAGCAAACCGGTGATCGATGACGCGACCAAAGAACCCAAACATTGCCCCAACTGCAAATCCGTGATGATCTACGGAGCCAAAAATATGATCGTCTGCTCCAACAAAGAATGTGGCTATAAAGAAGAATCGACCATGGCAGAATGATGTGGTATAGTAAAATAGAATCAATATGGACAGCAAACGTAAACCGAATCGCCAACAATCCGAATCAGATAAAACGTGGGAGGCATTAAAAGGTATGTGGGCAAAAGAAAAAATTGCGTAAAGAACTCGAACGCAAACTCCCACCATTTTGACGTAGTTTGAATTAAGAAACCTCTCTTTTGTCATCCTCGGGCTTGACCCGAGGATCCAGAAATAACGATAATCGTGGATTCCCTGCCTGCGGTAGGCAGGCCGATCAAGTCGGGAATGACAAACGGCGAGTTTCGTAATTCACACACGTAAATACCGCCCACTCTGGGCGGTATTTTTGTATAAAAAAGAAAGACGGCTCCGGCGCGCTGCTTGCTCGTGTTGACGAGCCTGCTGCGCACCGGAACCGCCGAATTGTCAGAGACTGCGGACCCAGAGGACCGCGACCTCGACGAGGCCTTCGATCGCCTTCCTGCTGATCTCGGGCTGAGGCGACATCCCTATGGCGCACTCGATGGCGCCGACGAAGACACTCTCGTTCACCGAAAACTCGTGGATTTTGGCACCCACGGGCAGATTGTGGCCAGGATGCCGCTGCTCGAAAAGACGCGCGACATCGCCGCCCAGCCAAACCACGATGCAGCCTTCCTTGCCGTCCGGTTTCTTGTAAAGACAGAGTCCAGGATTCATATTCACCTCCTCTCGAGAGGTTTGTCGGAGCGCATCACGGAGGGTGCGCTGGGTAAAGTCCAACTAGTTCACTATTGATCGTCACCCGCCTCGCCCATGGCCTTATTGAGCCCCCGCTTCTCCTCCGAGATCCTGGGGATCTTGCCCTGCTCGAAGTACTCCGTGTAGGTCACCTTGTCCACCTCCCCCACCGTGCTGAAGGAGTCGAAACGCCCCAGCACTTCCTGCACACCCTCGACTCGGATGAGTCTCTCGAACGGGATGTACTTGATCTCGACGTACCCGAGTCCGCGACAGTAGCGGCAGATGAATCCCTGCGTACCGTCGGAACCCTGCCTGATGCCCTGGCCCCAGCAAGAGCTGCAGCGGGACTTGACTGTGGCCTCCTGGTTCGTGATTTCCTCCGTCGCCATGAGTTGCTCCTTTCGCTCGCTTGCGGCGAGCGGTCACTCCCAATCTAAGGTGTGTGTACCCCAGACCAGCCCCCGAGTATAGTGGAAATACACCAAAATGTCAATGCTATGAGCTTGCCAGCAATATCAAGGTGTGATGTAATTGCTTGTGGTGGGGTAGGATACACTCCCTAATATCACCTTAGGTTTTCTAGGGGTTAATATCTCTACCTCACCGGCAACATAATCCAAATCCGCTCAACCTCAACAACTGCGCAGGCATCCTAATATTCCAAATAATGAAAACCCTTCTTCGCTCTTCGAGCTACGAAGGGTAAACAAAACTCCTCCGTTCCGTTTCGGACGAAGGAGTTTTGCGTTTTCGAGGTCATGTCTTGCGACATCCCTAATATCACAACATCATGCTAGCACAGATTTTTGAAATTGTCAATCCGCCCGCTGGCGGATCCCACTACTGAGCATCAGCATAAATCTGTAGCGCACTACTAAGGTTGCTAATACGCAGCCCCGCTGAGGAATTCTTACTTGCGACAATGCGTAGCTTTACTGATTTCGCTGGAATCGCTTTAGACAATTGCATGTTCAAAATATTCTGCTGCCACGTGGCAACCACGACGGCAGAGTCAGTCACACGATAGACTCCATCCGGCCCCGCAACAAGCAGCGTTACCTTACTCTCCCCAACACGCTCCCCTTCTAAAGCCAGTTCGAGCGATCGAATTTGCTCCACGCGATCCAAGGTAATGCCAACACTTGTTGGATCGTCGGGGGCCATCGTAATCGGTACAACACCGTGTGTGGCTTTGGTATTGGCTAGGGTAGAGCCATCACCACGATCAACACCAATTATGCAAGAGTATGCGGCAGAAGCTCGCTCCCCATCGCTGCGGCGCAACTCTAATTTCATCGTCCAGCCATTCGCTGTTGGTGCCGCATGGAAGACGTGCTCCACGATCATGTTTTTATGATCATTGCCGGGTATGGACGCTGTTGATGGCACAAGAACGATTTTGCCATCGCCCCAATCAATAGCAAGATCATACGGTTGCCCCACATCTGAACGATTCTTGATTTGAACGACGAGAGTACTTGGGCTCTCTGCGATCGCTTTCTTGTCCGGAAGCAACCCGAGAGATTCAATAGTCAATACGTAGGCTGATGGTCGATCAGGTGTTGTCTGTTCGCAAGCAAGCGTGGTATCTGGGGAAAGTGTAATATTTGATAAATCCGCTACCCGTTGAGCGGCACCAGGAGACAATATGGGCCCATGCAGCGGCAACCCCGGGATGGTTGATAGATCCACCGCCATTGCCGCGCTCATAAATGGCAGGAACCATTGGATGCCGCTACGCGTCTCACGGGCATCGACAAACGACTGCGACCCCCCAATGTGGAATTGGAGGGTATCGGCGCTCGCGCATTGGGTGTCCATGCGTAATTCAAACTCTTTGGATTGGCCGGAGCTAATCCGCAGTGGCGTATGACGATAGGTGCTATAGAGGAGGTTGCCGGGTACCGCATTTTCCCAAACCGCAATTTCTTTCATGCTTGCCCCGTCGACCTCGATCAAGCGGGCGCGACCCGGCTTTTTCATACCGTCATTGCAAGAACCGAAACCAATAAACTCAATGGTTTTGATGCGGGTATCCAGACTCTCGGATTGCAATCGAAATCGGAGAACCGTTTCGTCGATCCGGCCGCCACTAAAACTCGTGGTCTGCTGATCAACCTCTTCTACGCGCAACACCGCAGGGATAATCGCATGTGTCGTACTGCGCACGACATTTCCCCCGGCGCTACCCGTGTCATTGATTGTCGAAGGGGGAATCGAGATTCCGGTCAATGCATCCCGCACATCTATCCCATACCACCCTGGGTATGAATCTTCTTTTAGGCTCAGATCGCTATTCACGCCAGAGCCACGGGCGAAACCAACGGCGGAAAGTAGAAGATCGGCGCCAATCGCGTTGAGATCGGCGCCAATGTTGATATAAATCGATTGATTCTTGGGGATGCGCAATGGTTGGTCTGGAAAGTCCACAACGGCGTTCCCTCTTGAATCCACCGGCACTCCGTTGTCGGGACCAAGAATAATCTTGTGGCGCATGCCGGCATCTGTATCAGCATACAGACGCACAACTTTGACGGGGCTGGTCACGTCGGATTTGCCCGACTGGCTTTCGTATGCCAAGGCAATGGGAATCGAATAGATCAGAATGTCCCCGCCTTTTGCAGTCAAACGATACTGCATCCACTGTGTGTGACGGGCACGGGCGGAGAACACCTGCATACCGGGAGCCGTTTTAGAAGCCTCCACTTGCAAACGAATACCGCTGCCCGAGACGGCACCGGACGGCGTGGGTTGTTCTTGGGCTTGAATCTGAATTTGACCGTCCGCCTTCGGACCCAACGCCGGACCCAAAGGCAGCACCCCTTCGACGTCGTGGTAAGCCACCCCTAGTGTTCCGACAAGCCGACGCGGCCGCGAGCGGGCATCGATGGGCACCACAAACTGCGGAGCGATTTCCGCTAGTCCGACTTCGGTTGTGGTATCAGAAACCGCATCGATCACAAACCGGAATCCCAGGGTCCGTTTCGATTCGGGCAGAACAATGACGGCATTCGGAAATCCTTGTGTCGCAACGACGGCAATTCCTTTATTCGCCCCATTACGATCAATCGCGGGGTACCGTGTGCCATCAAAAAAATCGAGGTGGCCGTCTTGGATCGACTGGAGCGCATCGCCGCGATCATAGAGCCGAATCGATCGGAGCTCCACTTCTTTTGGGAACTGCACCTCGATAAACGCACCATTGGTCTGCCCATCGCTTACCCACTCGCCGCTCCTATTGGGTAGCGCATTCGTACAATGATATTTATTTTTGGGATCGGATTTTTGACTTGAGCATTTCACCGTCCATTCCAAAAGATCGTTGGAGATAACTCCATGGGATTGACCAGGAAGGGTCCAATTAGGTATAACAACCTTAGCAACGACCAACAGTAATCCGGTTGCCAAAACAGAAACGAGGCTGTAATGCCATCTGTTCACAGATAAAAATAGCCGAACAAATAAAATAACTGCCTATACTATTACTATACCAGAACATCCTCACAAAATCACGAGCTTATGGTACAGTAGCACTATATGTCAAGCACGCCCACCTTCCAGCGCCTCAAAACTATCCTCCTGACCAACGACCCGAAACGCGAGCTCGAGTTGGTTCATCGCGCCTACCATTTCGCGAAAAATGCTCACAAAGGACAGCGGCGAGCCAGCGGGCAGGAGTATATTATCCACCCGCTTGCCACCGCGATGACGCTCGCAAAAATGCGGCTGGATAATGCCACAGTTGCGGCAGGCCTCCTCCACGACGTCTCCGATGATACCCCCATCACCATTAAAGAGATCGAAAAAGAATTTGGCACGGATGTGGCGCAGCTAGTTAATGGCGTCACAAAGCTTGGGAAGGTTCGCTACCGCGGTATTGACCGCTATGTAGAGAATCTCCGGAAAATGTTTGTGGCCATGGCGCAAGATATCCGCGTCATCATCATTAAATTTGCTGACCGTCTCCATAACCTAAAAACAATCGAGCACCTACCCAGCGAAAAACAGCAGCGCATCGCAAAAGACACGCTCGAAATCTACGCGCCGATTGCCAACCGGCTCGGGATGGGAGACATCCGGGACAAATTGGAAGACTTGAGTTTCAAAATTTTATACCCTGGTGAATACGAGTGGCTGGAACATCTTGTTTCGTCGCGGTTCCAAGAAAAAACACGATATCTCAAAAACATCCAGCGTAAGATTTCGCATGAACTCCTGCAAAAATACCATCTCTCAATCCTCTCGATCCATGGCCGAACCAAACACCTCTACAGCCTTTATCAAAAACTATTGCTGAAAGATCGGGACATCACAAAAATCTACGATCTCATCGCACTAAGGATTGTGGTCAACACCGTCGGGGATTGCTACACCGTGCTCGGAGTCATCCATACTCTCTGGCGGCCACTCAAAGGCCGGATTAAAGACTACATCGCCCAACCAAAACCCAACGGGTACCAATCCTTGCATACGACCGTCTTTTGTGATGACCGCGAAGTTGTTGAATTCCAGATCCGGACTCAAAACATGCACGAAGAAGCCGAGTACGGGATCACCGCCCATTGGCATTATGATGAACGTGGCGCCGTGGCATTTGATCGGAAACTTTCGTGGGTCAAAGAATTATCCGAGTGGCACCATCGCATTCAAGATACCCATCAACTCGTGGAAACGGTCAAAATGGACGTCTTCCACAACCGAATCTTTGTGTTCACCCCACAAGGAGATGTAATTGACTTACCCGAAGAATCGACGCCGGTTGATTTTGCCTACCACATCCATACCGATCTCGGCAACCAATGCGTTGCGGCAAAATTGAATGACAAGATGACATCATTGGATACCGTCCTTCACAATGGCGATGTGGTCGAAATCCTCACCAATAAACAAAAACGGGGTCCTGACCCCGCCTGGCTCGAATTTGTTCACACAACGACTGCTCGAACAAAAATCAAAGCGCATATGCGCAAGAAAATGGTCGACCGCATTAAACGGATCCTAACAGCGCCGGCTGTGTAATCGTTTGTACCAACTGACGAAGCTCCTCCGGCGAATAGTAATAGATCACCACTTTACCTCCTTCCCCAACCGGTTGTATCTCTACCTTCGTTGCGAGCGCTTCGCGCAATTGAGCGAGGAGCTCCTGATGGTTTGGGTCTAGCGCAGTGATTGTGGATGAACGCGGACCCTGTGAATAACCGCGCTTACGGGATCGGACAACGGTTTCAGTTTCCCGCACGGTGTAATGAGCCTCAAGAATTGTTTCCAGCACAGCCTTCTGCTCATCACCCGTTTCCAGGCTTGCGAGAATTTTTGCATGCCCCTCGGTGATCTTGCCTTCGCGCAGTGCATCCTGGGCTTTGAGGGGTAATTCTAAATACCGCAGCGTGTTGGCGATCACGGAGCGCGCAATGCCAAGACGCTTTGCCGCCTGTTCTTGAGTGAGGCCAAAATCCACCAACAACACTTGATACGATTGCGCACGTTCGATCGGGTCGAGATCTTCGCGTTGGATATTTTCAATAATCGCCAGTTCGAGTTTTTCTTGACTTCCCGCTGTTCGGATCACCACAGGGACCTCCGTGAGGCCGGCAATCTTTGCCGCGCGAAGGCGCCGTTCGCCGCTGACCAACTCAAACCCGCTGAGTGACTGCGTCACCACAAGCGGCTGCAGGAGCCCATGTTGAACAATAGAATCCGCCAGAGCATCGAGTTCCTCTGGTGCAAACCGTGTGCGCGGTTGGTGGGGATTCGCGCTCACGAGATCAATGCGAACCATTCGAAACACTTCGGAGCCTGATCCTGAAGCCCGAGAAGTCGAGGCCGCCGCCCCGGACACAATTCCTACCAGGTCGGATGTCGAGTCAGCCATCGTAGATGCATCAGCGGCCGGTTGTGAGGATTGTTTTTTGGAAGGGATCAAAGCGTCTAATCCGCGCCCAAGCCCAAACGGAGGTTTTGCCATATTACACAATGGGGATCTGAATGCGCTGTTTTGGCACAGCCGCATTCACGTTCGCCGGTTGATAAAACGCAGAAATTTTTTGTGCCACCACATCGAGAACCTCATCAGCGAGGCGCTCATACGAACGAGCTGCTTTCGACGTGGGGTCGTACCCCAAAATACTTTTGCCATGGCTCGGCGCTTCGGCCAGCCGGATCGACCGCGGGATCACGGTGCGAAAAATTGTTTCCGGAAAATATTTATAGAGTTCCATCATGACTTGATTGCTCAAACGATTGCGCGTGTCAAACATGGTGATCACAGCCCCCAAAATTCCAATACGGCTGTCGAGATTGTCACGAACAAGACCAATCGTCTGGACCAGTTGCCCCAACCCCTCCAGAGCATAATACTCTGCCTGCACCGGGATGAGCACATAGTCTGAGGCCACCAAACTATTGATGGTCAGCAGCCCCAATGATGGCGGACAGTCGATAATGATAAAATCGTAATCATTACGGACTTCGACGAGTGCCTCACGTAATTTATATTCTCGGCCATCCAAAGGGACCAATTCAACACTCGCGCCAGCCAACTGCATCGTTGCTGGAGCAATCGTCAGCCCATCATGCACGGTTGAACAAATCACCTCTCGCATCGTGGTCGCCCCGATCACTGCCTCATACATCCCCTTGGAGAGATTCCGATGATCTATGCCAAATCCACTTGTGGCATTGGCTTGCGGGTCCATATCCAGCACCAGGACATAATTGCCCCGCTTGGCAATATACGTTGCTAAGTTCACCGCGGTCGTTGTTTTGCCGACGCCGCCTTTCTGATTGACGATTGCAATAATAGTAGCCACACGAGATGTGGATAATAATCACCCCTCTATTATACCACGATCGCACATTCCAGCAAAGATACCGTTTGACGCTTGCAGGAAAAATGGATACACTATCGAATATTTAGATGTCTCAATAAGCCGCGGTGGTGGAATTGGCAGACACACAGGTTTCAAAAACCTGCGAAGGCAACTTCATGAGGGTTCGACTCCCTCCCGCGGCAAATGACAAAAGAGCTTACGTATGATTCTATCACTCCCCCTGATTATTTTTATTCTTCTGATTCCGGTGACGTTTGCCTATGCGTCCTGGCGCGCGGCGCCATGGGTGCCGTCGTTTAAAGCCACAGTGGATCGATTTGCGCTACTGGCCGACATCCAGCCTGGTCAGACGGTAATGGACCTTGGGTGCGGCGATGGGAGATTCTTAGCGGCGGCGGTACGCCACGGTGCCACAGCGATCGGGTTTGAAATTGCACTCCTCCCCTACCTCCTCGCTCAAGCGCGACGATTCACCTTGTCTCAAGACCAACGGCAGCGCTACCATGTGCATTTCAAAGATTTTTGGCGGACAGATCTTTCGAAAGCGGATATTGTGTATGTATATCTGCTTCCGCGCGTTCTTGATCGGATGCGCCAAAAAATGGAAACCCAACTCAAACCAGGAACCCGGGTGATTGTCTCCACCTGGCCGGTCACCGGATGGGAGGCGAAAAAAATTGATACCGCGCCGAGGCAGATAAAACTGTACTTGTACCAACGATGAGGAGCCTATCGCAGCGCATCGATGAGCAGTAGTAGCGTGAGCACTTGGAACATAAGGCCCAGAGGCAGCCCCAGGCGCACGCCGATGAGATTGTGGGCTGATTCATGCGCCCGACGATAGAGGCCAAAAAGTCCATTGTTTGATCTGAGGATGATCGAAGGCAACTGCATCGCATCCGGCAACATCGCTCCAAACGCAGCGGCCAAAAACAATGGAGTAAACGGGAGAATGCCACCTGCAAAGAGAATCACCTGCACGATCCCGGCGAGGAAAAGATCGACCAATCCAATTAGTATCAGAAGCCTGGGATTGCGGTCGGGGCGAATTGCATCCCCAATCCCTTCATCCCCATGCGGGAGAGAATCAACAACAAAATGGGAGAGGAACCCGAGCACGAATGCTTCGGACACTGACGCGGCCGCGGACTGGGCGATGAGTTCTCCTGCAACGGCGTGGACGGTCAAAAACATAGCGAGTAAGATACCAATTTACGAATGAATACGAATGCAACGAATTCGTATCATTAGTATGCATTTGTATATTGGTATCATGTTTTACTTTCGAAAACGAAAAAACGGGACTGAGACAAGGCAATCACCGCGGCAAGCCAACCGGCACCCAACAAAAAACCTGCAACCACATCGCTGAGCCAATGGACTTCCAAGTAGATCCTGCTCAGTCCGACGAGCAATATCGCAATGACATTGAAGACGATAAAAAAGATACGAGCTCTGCTACTGCTCATCTGATCCGCAAAGAGGTGTACGAGCAGGCCAAAAAAAATAGTCGCCAGCGTTGCATGCCCGCTGGGGAAACTATAGTCGGTTGCGAGTACTAGCTCCAACGGCGGCCGAGGGCGCGCAATAACAACTTTAAAAAACATTTCTATCGCAAGGCCACCCCCTAATCCCAGGAGAATGAGAAAAATCTTTTGCCAATGATGCTGCAGAAGGAACCACAAGAGCAGGACGAACGTAACGATGGGTGCCGTGATGGGGCTGAGAACATTGGTGATAGCGGTCATCACGACTGTAAGCGGTTGTGTCTGAATCCGACTCACTTGCTCGCTCACCCAAAGATCCAGAGTGACAATGGGTGAGGCTCGCACAACCGCCAACGCAAGGGCGATAAAAAAAACCGCCGCGGCAATGCTCACAACGATTCCAATATCGGCCATTGACGCTTTCTTATTTTTCTTCATAGTTTAAATAGCTGGGGTGGGCCGCCACCACAGTGGCGAGCCTCGCTGCAGCGGGGTTTCCGCGTCGGTCCGATGGACATCGGACCTCCTTGCCCTGGGCAGCGCCAACCCCCGTACCTTTTCAAGGTCGGGACTTGGCGACTCTCCGACTGCGCTGCGGCTTGTCCTCGCTCCTGCCCGTTCGAACCCCACTCTCATTGAACTTTATTTTAGCTGGGGTGGGGTTCGAACCCACGACCACTGCCTTATGAAGGCATTGCTCTACCGCTGAGCTACCCAGCCGTCCTTGAAAATACCAAATTCCAAATAAACAAATCCCAAATAAATTCCAATAACCAAAATCGAGTTTTGGAATTTGACTATTGGATCTTATTTGAGATTTGAAATTTGTGAGTTGGTATTTACCAGATTTATGAATTCGAATTTCGAATTCATAAATCTGGTTGCGGGGGGCGGATTTGAACCGCCGACCTCCGGGTTATGAGCCCGGCGAGCTGCCAGACTGCTCCACCCCGCGCAACGAGTATACAGTAATGTCCTTAGTATTGCAACAGTTTCTCGAAGGGTTTGATGTCTTTGTAGGGGCCAATGATCGCCAACCGCATGTTCTTGGGCGTAAAGAGCTCGCGGGCGATCTGCTGGACCTGTTCCTGTTTTACCGCGCGGATTTCTTTCAGCCGCTGCTCGGGCGTTTTCGCATACCCTAATAAAATTTGCTGGCCACCATACCACTGCGCGACAGCCGTAGAATCTTCCAACTGGAGGGCAATGTGGCCCGCAAAAAACTCTTTGGCGCGCATGAGCTCGTCAGGGGTAACGCCCACATCACAAATGCTCTTGAGTTCTGCCAAGATCACGGTGATCGCCTCATTGAGCCGTGATTTATCCAGCCCGGCATGGATCATCACATTGCCGGTGTCTTCATAAGCAGTGACGCCGGAACGCACCATGTAGGCCAATCCCCTCTTTTCTCGCACCGAGACAAACAATCGAGAACTCATGTTGCCGCCCAAAATCACCGAAAGCACCTCGAGCGCAGGCATCCGTTTATCTTCGTGTGGGTAACTCACCGTGCCCAATCCTACGTGGATTTGCTCTGTCTCTTTCCACTTGAGCCTGACGCGCCCTCGAGGGCCTCCCGCCTTCCATGAGGTAAATGGTTTACCTATCGGCAATACCGGCTTCAAGGGCGTGAACACACGGCGCACCGTTTCTGGGAGCGTCTTAGGGATATTGCCGGAGAGCACGACGAGCATGTTCTTGGGCTGATACCACTGCTGATAATATCGGACGATATCGGGTTGCTTGATCGACTTCAGGATGTGATTGCGCGATCCGGAAATGAGCCACCCTAGAGTGTTGTCCGGGTAGAGGAGTTGCTCAAATACGTCGCCGATCGACATCGTAGGGTTATCTTCATACATGTTGATCTCCTCCACAATCACCGTGCGTTCTTTATCCATCTCCTGTTTGGCAAATAATGAGTTCAATAGAATATCCGAAAGGATGTCAATCGCAAGCTCGCTGTGCCGGCTGTCAATCTTTACATAAAAGCCGGTATGGTCTTTGGAGGTGAAGGCATTATAGGCCGCGCCCACTCCATCGAGCTCGCGCGAGATGTCCAATGTCTGGGGCCGACGCTTGGTGCCCTTGAACATCAAGTGTTCCAAAAAATGCGAAATGCCGTTAATACGCTGCGTCTCATACCGAGACCCCGTGCGCACCAGCACCAACGCCGTCAGTGCGCTGGTCGATGCCATGGGATGATACATTACTGTGAGACCATTGGAGAGCCTGACAATCGAATTTTTTATCATAGATAAAGTGAACTTCTTTTGATAGCTTAATTCCTAATGTCTAATTACTAATTTCTAATCAATACTCAAATGGAAGAATGCCTAATGGCTCAATGTCGTTGTCGATATTAGGTCATTGTGAATTGATTAGTCATTCGTCATTAGACATTAGAAATTATCCCGTTATGTGCTTCCACACTCTTGCGCCATGCCGGCCTCCGGCCCACCAACTCGGGTGCTCGTTGGCCGCCAACCGCTCTCTATAATGGGCAGAAACGTGATGATCGAATAATGCCCCAATCAATGCCAAGATAACAGCACCCATGAGTCCAATTTCAACCGAGGACAAGACAGAGCCCATTAGGCCCCCCAACACCGCTCCGATGATGCCACCCAAATACCATTCGTTCGATCGGGCTAAAATACTCGCGACCCATGACGGTATTGTGAGCAGCGCATACAGAACGATTAACGGATATCCATCTTCGATCACGATCCGTTCCCACCATGAGGGTTGCCGCCCTAAGGCATTGATTTGTGCGATCGTAAGGAACACTTCCTGGGCCGAGGTAAATCGAACAATAGTCGCGCTCCAAGACCCGAGTGCGAGCAAAGCGATAGCAACGAACAACGTCCCGACTGCCCACTTGGGGGTACGCATATTATTTTTTTAATTGCTTATCGATATACTCTGGTAGTGTGTTGATTGCCACGCGCTGTTGCTCCATACTATCGCGATGCCGAACCGTTACCGCATGATCTTCAATACTATCAAAATCAACGGTCACGCAAAACGGCGTCCCAATCTCGTCTTGCCGCCGGTACCGGCGGCCGATCGAACCTGTATCATCATAGATCGCCATCCACTGTCCGCTGAGGGTCGTGCGCAATTCCTGCGCGATCTTCACAAGCGGCTCTTTCTTTGACAATGGCAACACCGCAACTGTAATCGGGGCCAACGTCGGATGGAGCCGGAGCACCACTTCTTTCTCTTTGTTCGACTCCGTTGTGGTGGACCGCCCCCCTTCAATGGTATCGTATCCATCAAGCAGAAAAGTAAGCAACGTGCGATTGAGCCCCAGTGCCGGCTCAATCACAAACGGAACATAGCGCTCGCCCGAACCTTCATCGTGATAACTCAAATCTTGACCGCTGGATTGACTGTGTTGCTTAAGGTCAAAATCAGTGCGATTGGCACACCCCCACAATTCTCCCCATCCCCACGGAAATTCGTACTCCAGATCAACCGTTCGTTTTGAATAGTGCGATAATTTTTCTTTCGGATGCTCGTAAAACCGCAATTTTTCGCGCTTGACGCCCAACCCCGTAAACCACTCCATCATAAAATTCTTCCAGTACTCAAACCATTGATCATCAGTTCCGGGTTTGACAAAAAACTCCATTTCCATTTGCTCGAACTCTCGGGTTCGAAAAATAAAATTGCCCGGAGTAATTTCGTTGCGAAACGAAATGCCGGTTTGCGCGATCCCAAAAGGGATTTTTTTGCGCGACGTCTGGAGGACATTAGCGAAGTTCACAAAAATTCCCTGCGCCGTTTCGGGCCGGAGGTACACCGCCGCCCCTGCATCCTCGACCGGCCCCATGTGTGTTTTAAACATGAGATTAAACTGACGGACATCGGTGAGCTCTCCGCCGCACTCGGGGCATCGAATATCCGACATCTCCACCGGCTTCTCTTTCATGCCCGGCATGGTCAGTGGAGTGGCCTCGAGCAAATGATCAGCCCGGAAGCGTCGCTTGCAACTCTTGCAATCAACGAGTGGATCGGTAAATCCTTTTAAATGCCCTGACGCTTCCCAGACTTTCGAGTTCATGAGGATGGCGCTGTCCAGACCCACAATATCATCGCGCTTCTGCACCAATGCATTCCACCAAGCCCGCCGGATGTTATTTTTTAAGGCAACCCCCAGCGGTCCGTAATCATAGACGGCATTGAGGCCACCATAAATTTCGGAGGAGGGAAAAATAAATCCCCTGCGCTTGGCCAGGGAAACAATATCGTCCATGATCGAATGGTTCATATCAACATTAAGAAGAATTGGTGGTCGATTGCCCCGAACGATGCGCCTCGGATACATGGTCCGCGATCACTTTGAGCGCCGTAACGGTGGGAATCGCAAGCAAGACGCCGGTAATCCCACCGACCTTTGCGCCAATAAGCAATGCAATCAAGCTGACAATAGGGTTGACCCCCGTGGTTCGACGCATCACTTGAGGCACAATGAGGTTGTTTTCTAATTGCTGAATGATAATGTAAAAAATCATTACAAACAAGGCCTTCACCGGCGATTGCGCAAACGCAAGGATGATCGCTGGGATCGACCCGACAATCGGGCCCAGGGTGGGCACCGCCTCCATGATCCCAGCAAATAAGGCCAAGGCAAGCGCGTTGTTCACTCCCAGTATCAATAAGCCCACGTAACTAAAAATCCCAATAATCAACATAAGGATCAATTGCCCCCGCAACCACAGACCGATACTGCCCTGGATGTCCGATACGATGGTGCTGATGCGTTCTGAATACCGCTCCGGAATAACGCTCTGGAGCGCACGCTTGATTGCATGATCTTCAATAATCATGTACATCGCAACAATCAGCACAACGATAAAGGAGAGAATGCTGCCGAAAAATCCTGTGATCGCATTCAGTGGGCCTGACCCTTGCTGCGTGAATGTCTGTGCGATCTGTTCCAACCACTGTTTGATCTCTTGACTGACACCCGCTTGATTGCTCAACGCCTTGACACTTTCAAATCCGCTGCTTAGGCGTTCGATGGCCTCAGGGAGTCTCGATGCAATCGACCCCACCTGGTCGGCCAATGGCGGGATCAGCAACGCCACTGCTCCGCTAAACAGCAAAAACAAGCCAATGTAAATAATCAGCACTCCTGCGGCTTTGGGGATACGGTGCCGGTTGAGCCACTGCACCCAGCCATAGAGGGCACTGGCAAGAATCAGTGAAATAAATAAGAGCACGATGATTTCGCGGATCGACCAGAGCGCATAGACGCCAAACACAACAAGGACCGCATAAACCATGCTCCAAACAGAAATCGTCACGGCCATCTGTTGTTTTATAGGAGTTGCCATATCTCCACTTACTATACTGAATTTTGCCCGTTTTCGCAACTCTACATGCGCCGGGGGATTTCGATGCCCAACAACTCTAATCCCTTTGTAATCACATGGGCTGTGACATCGATGAGTTGCAATCGAAACTGTTTTGATTGTTCCGGTGCTTGAAGAACCGGAACTTCTTCGTAGAAACGATGGAAGCGAGAGGCTAAATCGAACAGATAATCGGCAATGCGATGGGGCTCGTTCGTCGCGGCGGCGATCGAAACGATCATGGGCAGTCGCACCACGCACCGCATCAATTCTTGTTCTCTCGGATGGAGAGCTTCATTTGCTGGAAATTGCTTTTGAACACTTGATAGCCTCGCTTGATCAAGGATTCGCTGGATGCGCACGACGCAATATTGGAGATACGGAGCGCTGTTTCCGGTCAGCGCTAACATGCGATCCCAGCTCAAGACAACATCGTGGATGCGGTTTTGACTAAGGTCGTTGTATTTGACCGCACCAGTCCCGATTATCATCGCCGCTGCGTCCAGCTCCTTAGGGTCCCAGGTGTTCGCATCGGGCCGCGCCTGAATAATCGCTCGCGCTCTGCTCACTGTTTCATCCAGAACCGATTCTAATTCAATCGATGAACCTTCACGGGTCGAAAGTTTCTTATGATTTTCTCCGAGAAGCATCCCAAAGGCAACATGCTGCGTTTGATCGGTGCTCGCGAGCCCCAACGTTTGCGCCACGCGCCGAAGTTGCTGGAAATGCAATGTCTGTTGGGAGCCGACCACATACAAAATTTCTTCTGGATGGTATTTTTTTATTCGATACTCAAGTGCCGCGAGATCAGTGGTGGCATAGAGGTATGCTCCGTCTGATTTTTGAATCATCATGGGCGATGGCAGGCCCGGCATTGGGATAATCACCGCGCCCTCACTGCGCTGGGCGACCCCCGCATCCAGTAGGCGCGCGACGATCTTCGGGAGCTCCTGCTCATAAGCGCTCTCTCCCCGAATTTCGTCAAAATGGATTCCAAGACGCTGATAGAGCCGATCAAACTCCTGGTAACTTTTTTTACAAATCGCTTCCCAAATTTTTATTGCGCTGGGATCGCGGGCCTGGAGCTTGACCGTTTCTTTGCGCGCGCGGTCTTCAAGAGCAGGATCGTTTTTTGCGCGCTCGTGGAATTGGACATAGATACCCACAAAATCGCGGATAGTCCGATCGTCGCTCACAACGCCCCCCCATTCGTCCTGGATCATCACAATAAGTTTACCAAATTGCGTCCCCCAATCACCCGGGTGATTCAAGCGCACGACCCGCTCCCCCACAAATTCGTGGATGCGCGCAAGGGCTTCCCCGATAATTGTTGACCGAATATGGCCAATCCCTAATGGTTTGGCAACGTTGGGAGAAGAATACTCGACAATGACTGTTTTTTGTTTTCCCTCGGTGCGCATTGCGCGATGGGCTTCCCCTGCCATTGCCCACAGGTTCTTGTCTGACCACGTAAGATTAATATACCCGGTACCGACGACTTCGATTTTTTCAACCCCAACAAGCGCTTTAGAATCTTTTTGGAGCTCTTCAACAATGCGTTCTGCCACCTGCCGCGGGGACTGCTGGAGAGTTTTTGCCAATGCAAAAGATGCAGCGCAGGTAAGATCGGCGTGCTCCAACGGAGCAAGCTCAAAAGATGCCCGTTGAGCCAATTCTTCCGTGGCTCCAATGGCCGTGAGTGCACTTTGGAGAGAGAGGTTTAAGGAAGGAATGTCCATAGATAAATAATGCTTGTAGTATAGCCCTTTTTGCGATAGAGTAAACCCTATGCCAACATTGGCCACCAACAAACGAGCCCGCTACGATTACGAAATCCTCGAAACATTCGAGGCCGGATTAAAATTGCTCGGACACGAAGTAAAAGCCGCGCGAGCCGGGCTCATGAGCCTCAAGGCCTCGTATGTAACCATCACCGGCAAAGGACCGGAACTTTTGAACGCGCATATTGGGAAATATAAAAGTGCCGGGGAGCTTAAAGAATACGACACCACGCGCAGCCGACCACTCCTGCTCAAAAAGAAAGAAATTAGGCAATTACGCGGGAAAATCCATGAGCAAGGGTTGACATTAGTGCCATTATCCGTGTATACTGCCCACAATCTATTGAAGCTCGAATTCGGTCTTGCAAAGGGGAAAAGTAAATTTGACAAGCGTCAATCGATTAAAGAAAGGGAATGGAAACGACAGAAGGCGAGAATCTTGAATTAGGAATGATGAATCAGGGATCCCGCCTAAATTTTCACAATGGATATCCTGCAGAGAATTTCTTGGAGGAATGCATTCCGAGATAATGCAGAAATGCACATTGGTGCAAAGGTGCAAATTTGTGAAAACTTAGGCGGGGATGCCGGATTTCGATACGATGAACATTGACATTCAAGCGTGCCGAAGTGGTAACAATCTTCGTAAATCCTTGTTACAATCTCACAAGTGCCAAATCACTTTTGAGTCGAGCTCAGGCTGCATTGGCTTCGGTCTTTGCGCCCAGCTTGGCGACTGTCGCCGCTTAACCGCTGCGACCATCAGCCGCGCAATTTCTCATAGCGCGTCCACTGGTGTCATCCATGAGAACCCTTGATCATTCCTCCTTCGGGTGATCGAAGTGGTATCACGAGGGAACCGCATTCACGGCTTTGGCTCTTCAGCCCGTGAGTGTGTACCCAAAGAGCCTACGCACGTAAGATACTTGGATGATTAAGACCAACGTACACGCGGGTTTAACTCCCGCCATCTCCACCATTCTTCGCTCCCTAAACGGAACGACGAATAACAAACGAAGTGGTGAACATTCTTCATCTCTTCATCTCCTTATCTCTTCATCTCCCGAAGATGCGTAAATCACAATACCGATTTAAGCGAATGTTCGAAAAGCCCAAGGAGTTGTTCTTGGTCAATGACAAAATCACCGCACTCTCTGTGCAGGTCATTGATGAAGACGGTAAGAATGTCGGCGTGCTCGAGACACCAAAAGCGATTGCACTGGCTCGCAGTAAAGAAATGGACCTGGTCGAAGTGTTCCCCAAGGCACAACCGCCAGTTGCGAAGATCCTGGATTACGGACAATTTAAATATTGGAAAGAAAAAGAAGCCCGCAAGCAAAAGGCGCACCAACACCAAGTGGATATTAAAGGGGTGCGTTTGAGCCTGCGCATTGGCGCACACGATCTGGACATGCGCCGCACCCAGGCCCTGCGGTTCCTGGAGCAAGGCGATAAGGTCCGCGCCGAAATTATCCTCCGGGGCCGTGAACGCCAACAAAGCGAGATGGCTGTCAAGATTATCAGAAATTTTATTGCGTCATTCGGTTCTGGCATTCGAGTCGATCAAGACATCACCAAGCAAGCCGGGAAAATTTCGATGATTGTGTACGGTAATCCCCTCGCTCAAACCTCAGAGCAGAGCAATCAGACCGACACTCCTCAAGAAGCGGATGTCCCAGAAAAATCTTAATCAAGTACTCAATTAATGTATTGCTGTTATGCCGAAGATGAAGACACGAAAAACGGTGGCGAAACGTTTTATTCTCACCAAACGGAACAAACTCCTGCACCGCACTTGCGGCCAGGATCATTTTAACAGCCGTGAGCCCGGAAAAGTGACGCGCGCTAAACGCCGAGATCCGGCCATGGCGCACGGGCATGCCAAGAGCCTTATTAAAATGATTTAAATTTTATGCCTCGAGTCAAACGTGGAGTCATGCATGTCAAACGGCGCCGCAATTTGCTTAAGCAGACGAAAGGGATGAAGTGGGGGCACAAGAAGCTCATCAAGCGCGCGAAGGTCGCCGCCTGGCGAGCGGGCGCCTATGCGTATCGCGACCGCCGAACCAAAAAGCGCGAGGCGCGGAAAGGATGGACGATGCAACTCAATGCCGCGGTGCGCGCACACGGGATGAACTACAGTACGTTCATCAGTAAATTAAAAACAGCAAAAATTGAACTCGACCGAAAAGTCTTAAGCCAAATGGCCAATGAGTACCCTGCGGTGTTTGCGGCACTGGTGCAGAAAGTGAAATAAACGTACGAATTGATCCGAATCACGCTCGAATATATCCGAACACTAAAACGCCCCGACATTCGTCGGGGCGTTGTTCGTCGTTGGAGTATTCTCAGCCGAAGGCTGATCCGCCTTTGGCGGAGCATCAATTCGTACTGCTAACTAATTGTCGCCAACCAGATCACCCCGGCAAAGGCCAGACCGGCGCCGAGCTGTTGATGAGGGCGGAGGCGTTCATGGTTCACAAAAACACCCAACAACGCCGCGATAATAACATAACTTTCACTCATGGCATTGGCAATGGAGATATACATCGTGGATGTAGCAAAGCTATAAAATATCCAAGCCAGCGTATCCATCGTCGCCATCGCACCCAACAGCGGCCCATGGCGACGAAGATCAGAAACAAGATGATGCGTATCCCGTTCGATCATCAGGGTCGCGAATGAAAGGAGTGCGATGATGAGCCAAATGAGGCAGATCTCCAAAAGCACCGGCGACTGTTGGCTGGCGATACCAACGGTAAAATTGGTGAGCCCCATCCCAATAGCGCCCAACCCCGCATAAATCACCCCGCGTTCGAACCATCGGCGGCGATGGTGCCACACATGCGCTGGATGGGACGTAACCGCAAGCAGAATCCCAACAACAATAACGACGATCGCAAATTGCTGAGGATGCGTGAGGCTCTCATGCGCTAATCCGACCGACAATCCAATCGTCAACGGGAGCTCCGCGGCCAACACCGGTTCGATAATCGCAATCTTCCCATCTTTAAGCGCTTCAAAATCAAACAGTGACGCAAAAAACATCACGACCGCAGCAGTGATGATCAGGATCCATGCTCGAGTCGTCAACGCGCTCAGGTCATTGAGGACAAACGGCAACAACGCAAGACCCCCCAAGATACAAATCCAAAAGAGAGCGCGCACAATCCCAACGCGCCGCGCACTTCTCTGGATGAGAAAATCACCGAAGCCCCAACTCACCATCGCCAACAAGGCAAACATGATCGGAGACATAAGCTAAGAATCTATTTTGTACACCCGCACCACCGCCTCATACACATCCTCCCATGTTGGGCAGGCGACCACTGAAATATCTTCGCGGCAAGGCACTGAGGCACCAAATAAAAAAAGTGTCCCTTTGTACTCCGGAGCAAATGCATTGATAACGGATGGTCGATCGTCGACAAGCCCAAACAGTGTTGGATAGAGTTCTGTGACGAGATTGGCTTTCCACTCATGCGCTTGTTCAAATGGCACATCATCGGGCCGGACCAGCACGGGAGCTTCTGGGAAGCGATGTGCTGCAAGCCATTTTTTTGTTCCCGCTAATACCGACTGCGGACGCATGGTGATATACGCAACGATCGGAACAATGGCATGGACCTTTGTTACCCACTCATCTGCCCCTTCAATAAGCAACAACTGCTCTTGGACTTCATTGGATTCAGCCCATTCCACCATCAGAGAATACGCTTCTGCTGTTTGCCAATACGGGGCAGCTTCGGCATACCGATATTTTTCAATCACTTGATCACTCGTGAGCCCCTCGGGATTTCCAATTTCGATTTGGAGGCGCTCCACCCAATATTTCGTAGTTAAGGAAAGAGTCTCATCAATATCCAGGGCAAGACCTCGAGCCAGTATCATAAGGGTTTGAATATTTCTAGGATCTACGCATTTGGTGTCATCCTGAGCTAAAGCGCCGCCATAGCGATGGCGAGCCTCGCTCACAAGCGGGAAGGATCTCGTCGATCAGAATTCAAACAACACGAAGATTCTTCGGCCCTTGGCCTCAGAATGACAACGTGTTTCAGTCTCTACAAATTCTATTGTGTCATAAAGAAAGTTCAGCGGCAAGCTGCAGCCGAATCGCACGGCCCGCTTGCTAGGGGGGGGTTGGTGGTAGGGTACTGACAAGGAGGTGAACCATGAGTACTCGCGTTGGAACGATGGAGTGGAACGACAGGAGCTTCGCGATCGAGCTGCTTGATCGCGCCAAGAACATCTGCCGCTTCTGCCCCGAAACCAAGGCGGCAACGCCGGCGACTCACCAGGTGGTGTTCGCCGCAGCGATCAGCGGAGGGCTAAGCCCCACGTACGCAGAAAGCTGCGAAAACTGCTACACGCTCGCAGCCGAAGTCGTCTACAAGGCGTACTTCCCGACCCTCTGATCGGACCCCTACCCCGCGACCCGCCCGAGACACACTATTCTATGTGTCTCCGGCGGGCGCTCTCTTTTTAGAGGTACACAAATACCTCTCAGCGCTGAGAGGTATTTTTGGCGGACCGTACGGGATTCGAACCCGTGGTCTCCTCCGTGACAGGGAGGCACTTTAACCAGCTAAGCTAACGGTCCACAAAAGTGCACCTATTGTACTATCGAATGCGTGTACTGTCAAAAGGTTGAGCGCGGCTTAGCGCGGCGGTTGAAGTGTTAAGAATGCTATGATATAGTGTTCCTACCATTGCTTATTTTATCGACACCAACAATATGACAGGGTCCCCTTTCACCCGAAAAAACGTCTTGATCGGTTTAGCAGTAGCTGCCATCGCTGTACTGGGTGTCTCTTGGTATCGCTCCTCCGGAACGACTCCTGGTATCGCCGACCCCCTCCAAGTCCAAGAGAATGATTGGAAACGTGGGGCTGACAAGCCGCAAGTGACGTTGATCGAATACAGCGACTTCCAATGCCCCGCATGCAAAACATATTACCCTCTTGTCGACAAGCTCCTGAAAACATTCCCAACGCAACTGCAACTTATCTACCGACACTACCCCCTGACCCGGAGCCACCCAAATTCAACCGCGGCCGCCATGGCGGCTGAAGCCGCTGGAGCCCAAAACAAATTTTTCGAAATGCACGATCTTCTCTTTGAACGACAAAATGAGTGGGCGCCGCTACCCA
>OBOI01000185.1_pt1 | contig 25729 bp, 26 predicted proteins | sample 1670151 | NCBI WGS metagenome assembly OBOI01 (sample SAMEA104232303, study PRJEB22302) | sediment metagenome | biome: forest; feature: aquifer; material: sediment | place: USA | collected 2011-08-07 | depth 0.01 m | reverse complement strand
CTGGAGGAAGCCGAAGGCAATGCGCTGGCCTGACGAACAGGAAGCGGAAATCTTACTTTGATCTAATAGGGTTGGTTTCGCTGGTGGATGCCAACCAGCGAAACCAGTGTGTTTTATGAACCGCCGGATGCGGAACCGCACGTCCGGTGGTGTGGGAGGACGGTAGGGGCAACCCTACCTCCTACCCGATACCGTAACTACTTGCCTCTCTTGCAATTTTGTCACTTGACAAGAATGGGTGATCAGTTTATTCTTGCAGATTCTCAAAATAGGCCTGTAATCCACCTGCTAGTATCATTTTGTAACGACTATGTTTGAAACACTTTCTGATCGACTAGAGATCGTTTTTAAGAAATTGCGTGGTCAGGGGACCCTGACCGAGGGCAATATTCAGGAAGCCTTGCGCGAAGTACGCATGGCTTTGCTGGAGGCAGATGTCAACTTTACGGTGGTTAAAGAGTTTATTGCCTCCGTTACTGAACGTTCCATCGGTCAAGATGTGCTGCAGAGTCTTTCTCCTGGTCAGCAGGTTATTAAAATTGTCCATGATGCATTGATTGACCTTTTAGGTGGGACCACTGAAGAGTTGTGCCTTACAGGCAGCTCACCAGTTGTCTTGTTAATTGTTGGGCTACAAGGGTCTGGCAAGACCACTACTTCAGCAAAACTCGCCAAACAGCTGAAGAAAAAAGGTCGTCGTCCCTACTTGGTGCCGGCTGATGTGTACCGACCTGCGGCCATTGAACAGGTACGAGTTCTTGGGCAAGCCATAGATGTGCCCGTTCATCCTTCGCAAGCAGATCAAGACCCGGTTGATATCTGCCGAAGCGCCTGTTTGGCTGCCAAGCATAACTATTACGATACAGTCATCATCGATACAGCTGGTCGACTTCATGTCGATCAAGATCTGATGGCTGAACTTGGACGTATAAAAAAAGAGGTCAATCCGTCCGAGATCTTGTTGGTTGCCGATGCCATGACGGGGCAGGATGCTGTCAGCGTTGCGGAAAAGTTTCATCAAGAACTTACACTGACAGGCATCATCCTCTCAAAGATGGAGGGTGATGCACGTGGTGGTGCTGCTCTATCCATCAAAAAGGTTACTGCTTGTCCAATTAAATTCGTGGGTACAGGTGAAGACCTGGACGGTCTGGAAGTCTTTCATCCTGATCGATTAGCTTCGCGGATATTAGGGATGGGCGATGTTCTGTCGCTGATTGAAAAAGCTGAAGAGGTCGTTGATAAAAAGAAAGCAGAGTCTCTAGCTAAAAAGCTTAAGCATAATACGTTCACCCTAGAGGACTTTCGCGATCAGATCCAGCAGATCAAGAAAATGGGGAGTCTGGAACAGATCATGGGGATGATTCCTGGCTTAAACAAGTTTAAGCAAATCAAGAATATGCCTAAGCCAGATGAAAAAGATTTGGGGCGGGTTGAGGCCATTATCAATTCCATGACACCACTTGAGCGAAAAAGATACGAGATCATTAACGCCAGCCGTCGGCAAAGGATAGCTGCGGGGAGTGGTACTACGGTACAGGATGTTAATAGGGTGCTCAAAAATTATAGTGACATGTTGAAGATGATGAGTAAAATGCGTGGTCCTATGTTTGGTGGCGGGGCACCTGCCATGAATTTTGGTAAGAAAAAAAGAAAAAAAATGAAAGGGATATCCCGTTAGAAACAAATATCAGTTTAATAGTGAAGTTCTTGTAATAAGTTCAATTTAGCCGTCTAAATATGGAGCACTGGAGCAAATAAGGTCGGGACGGACTTTATCTGCTTAAATATCAATTATAGAGAGGATAAAACGTAATGGCTGTCAGGATTAGATTGAGTCGCTTTGGCCGCAAAAAACAACCATTTTACCGAATCGTTGTACAAAATTCCGAGTCCCGCCGTGATGGCAAGTTTCTTGAAATTGTAGGGACGTATAACCCGATGGTTGAACCAATGGAATTAAATATTCAGCAAGATAAACTGCAAAACTGGCTCGATAAGGGTGCTGAGCCGACAACAACAGTCAAGAGTCTGCTGGCCAGGAATGCAGCTACAGTTTCGGCTGAGTAGCTTTAAACAGATAATATGAAAGAATTGGTTGCCTTTCTGGCAAAATCCCTGGTCGATAGACCTGAACTAGTTGAGGTCCATGAGTCCGATAGGGACGATGTCGTGGTAGAGGAGTTACGGGTTGCCAAAGACGACCTCGGCAAAGTTATCGGTAAGCAGGGGCGTACTGCCAAGGCAATACGAACCGTGCTGTCAGCTGTAGCCATTCAATGTCATAAGAAGGCTAGGCTAGAGATAATTGAGTAAAGCTAATCGTACCCAATGGTCCTGTTCTTTCCGACAATGGCTCTTGCCTCTTACGGGGAGACATGATGATCAAAGCCTGTGATACTGACTCTTCTCCTGTAGAGATTGGTAAGATTGTTAAGGCCCAAGGACTTGACGGTAAATTGAAGGTCAGGGTTTATTCGGGGGACCCGAGAGAACTCGTTTCCTTCACGCATATATATGTGGGAAATAGTAATGCTATAAAGCCTTATACGCTGATTAACAGTCGGAGCAAGGGTAAGTTTGCTATTATCACTTTAGCTGATATCGTTGACAGGAATGGCTCAGAAGCCTTGGTTGGCCGAGAAATTTGGGTTTTGAAAGATCAGCTGCCACTATTGTCTGCTGATGAGTTTTATTGGCATGATATCGTTGGACTTACCGTACAGACCGAGCAGGGAAAAGAGTTAGGTCGAGTTACTGAATTGATTGCCACTGGGGCTCATGATGTGATGGTGGTAATGAGTCGTGATAAAGATGAATATCTCATTCCTTTGATTCGGGAAATTATTGTCCGTCAAGACGCGGAGACTGGGGTTCTGGTGATTGCTCCACCTTCAGGGCTCCTGGAGATGAATTTGCCCGATGCGATTTGATGTTTTGACTATCTTTCCTAACCTGCTTGTTTCACCGTTAGAAGAAGGAATTATCAAGAGGGCAAAGGCTAGCGGCGCCGTAGAAATTTTCACCCATAATATTCGTGATTATGCCCTTGGCAAGCATGCCATGACTGATGATCGTCCTTTTGGCGGTGGTGAAGGCATGGTGATGAAGCCGGAACCGATAGTGAGTGTCCTTCGGCAACTAAAAGAGGACCACCCTGGAGGGAATGTTATATTTTTAACACCACAGGGACGGCCCTATAGTCAGCAAGTGGCGTGTGAATTGGCAGAAAAAGATCATCTTATCCTGCTCTGTGGTCGCTATGAAGGGATTGATGCTCGGGTTGAACATTATATTGATGACGAGATCTCCATTGGTGATTATGTCTTAACTGGTGGAGAATTAGCAGCCTTGATATTGATCGATTCAGTCACGAGACTGCTACCAGGGGTATTAGGGTGCTCGGATTCAGCTGAGTGTGACACGTTCAGTCGAGGACTTCTTAAGTTTCCGCAGTATACTCGACCACGCCAGTTTGAGGGAGCAGAGGTGCCGGCAATTTTGCTATCCGGGGACCATAAATCCATTGCTGAGTGGCGGTTGTTTGAATCGGTGAAGCGGACCAAGGCGCGGCGCCCTGATCTGTTAAAGAATGCCCGTTTTACAGCTCAAGAACAGAAGGTGTTGGGAGCATACGGTTTTGGTAGTTGCGTGCGTGATTGCATCATTGTGGATGATAGCCATTGAAGCTCGACCTTGCCCTTGTACATTTTCCGGTTTTCAATAAAAAGCAGGAAATTATCGGCTCAGCGGTTACTAATCTGGATATCCATGATATTGCTCGAGCTGGAAAGACTTATGGAGTGAGCAATTTTTATATTGTCACTCCTTTTGCAAATCAACAACAGTTGGTCCGTGAAATCATCGCTCACTGGCAACAGGGCTATGGCGCTGAGTATAATCATAATCGGAAAGAGGCCTTTTCCCTTGTTCAGGTAAAGGCCAGTTTAGATGATGTTTATGCCGATTATTGTCGGCAAGGAGTGCAGCGGCCCACAACCTTGGCAACAAGCGCCAGAGGGCATGCGAAGAAGCTTAGTTATGCCGCCCTTCGGCAGCGATTATTTGCTGGTGAACATTGTTTACTTTTATTTGGCACTGGATGGGGGTTGGCCCCTGAAGTGATGACTGAGATGGATGCGGTTCTTCCACCGATTGGCGGGAACACAGCATACAATCATCTCTCCGTACGTTCGGCTTGCGCGATCATCCTTGACCGATTGCTGGGGGAGAGATGAAGAGGTTGGTAGTTATCGTTTGGTAAAGAATTAAGGCAATAGATATAGAACTCTTAAACATGAGAAGGTGATGGAAATGAATGTAATTTCAATGATTGAGCGAGAAAATATGCGGTATGACATTCCTACGTTTCGGTCTGGCGATACAGTAGATGTCCATATTCGGATTGTTGAAGGCGCTAAAGAGAGGATTCAGATCTTCAAAGGAGTTGTCATGCGCATTAAACGTGGGACCATGAATGCCAGTTTTACCGTGCGCAAGATATCCCATGGGGTTGGAGTGGAAAAGACTTTTGCCCTTCACTCCCCTAAAATTGAGAAGATTGAAGTCGTAACATTGGGTCGTGTAAGATGATCACGCCTCTATTACTTACGCGACTTGCGTGGTAAGGCTGCACGTATCAAAGAAAGGGGCCTACGCTAAAAAATGTATTTTTTTTCTGACCGTTAGGATACACGTGTTCGGTCGGAGTGAGGGTCGATAATTAAAATTAATAGGGTTAGGAAACAGTCCTGTTGATCAGTGACGGCATTGAAGGGGTGTTGCAACTCTTCCTCCCCCCCACCCCGTCATGGCAAAGATAAAGGCGCAATAAGTGACACATGTTCGTGAGTCACTATGCGCCTTTATCTTTTCTAATTTGGACCTCTTCGCCATGAGGTGTTATTGCGTTTCATTATTCAAAGATCGTGTTAACTTCTCCCCTTGTTTTTGGCTGTCCATCATCCCCCCAGAGATGGTCATGACAGGCAAGAATACGATTTGCGCACCCAGGAGTGAGTGCAAGGGCCGTATGCGAAAAGAAGAATTTTGTGTTGATTCCCAATTGACCCTTTTCCCTACTTTTCAAGAGAGTGACTCCTTCTCCTTTGAACAGGCGTTGTACCGGCAAGGATATAACGGGATAGCAGGTATAGACGAAGTTGGCCGTGGTCCACTGGCAGGACCGGTGGTGGCGGCGAGCGTCATTTTACCATCAGATTGTGACTACACCCTGTTTAAGGATTCTAAGAAGCTTACCCCTGACTGCCGTGAGCGCTTGGCTGAGGTGTTGACCGAGATTGGTGCGATGGTCGGGGTAGGGGTGGTTTCCGAGCAGAAGATCGATCAACTGAATATTCTGCAAGCGTCCTTACTGGCCATGAAAAGGTCCATGGAAAATTTAAGGGTGCCGCCGGATTTCCTCTTGGTTGATGGGAAGTTTCCTGTTCCGGTTAGCCTGCCGCAGTTGTATTTAGTCACAGGTGATTCCCGAAGTGCCTCGATTGCTGCTGCCTCCATTGTCGCCAAGGTCCATCGCGATGATCTGATGCGCAAGTATCATCTCCATTATCCCCAGTATGGTTTTCACAGAAATATGGGCTATCCCACGGCCGAGCATCGTAAGGCCCTTGCCCTACATGGCCCTTGCCCATTGCATCGTCGAACATTTGCCGGGGTGAAGGGGTTCTATGCGGAAGGACATGACTAAAGCCAGGGGGGAGACGGGGCGACAAGGTGAAGAGTTGGCTGTCCAACATTTGACGCGCCAGGGCTACCGCATTATTGCTCGTAACTTCCGGGTGTCGTGTGGTGAAGTTGATATCATTGCTCAAGACAATGGGGTCTTGGTCTTCATTGAGGTCAAGACCAGAACCGGTTCCGGGTTTGGTTCACCTGCCGAGTCCGTAACCTTTCGTAAACGTCAGCAGATCTCCAAGACTGCCCTTGTCTATTTAGGGCAACATAAGCTGACGGACTCGCCGGCACGGTTTGATGTGGTCTCTGTTTCCCTTATTCAGGGAGCGGAACCACGCATAGAAGTGATCAAAAATGCCTTTGATCTCTGTTATGCAGGTTAAACTTCCTTGGTGAGCGGTGACACCATCACTAGCGGCCGATGCATAATAGACCCGCAAAGAACAAGGAGCTCCATTATGTTTCGTTGGTCATTTTTACCTCCATCAGATTTTAGGCGCGATCCTATCATCTTTTTAAACGTAGTGTGAATTTATTTGGTTAGAGATAGTCTGCGAGGCATTACCGTGACAAATTCGACCTTGATCGGCATTACCATGGGGTGTCCGGTGGGGATTGGGCCAGAGATTACGCTCAAGTTTCTTGGCTCGTTCCAGGGTGATGACCGGTTGCAGCCGATTGTGATTGGCGATTTGGGGGTCTTCAGCCACTGCGCTCGCACCCTAGGGATTGAGGCGGAGATTATCCCCTGGCAGCCAGGGGATCGCTGTAAGCCAGGGGCGATCATGATTTGTCAGCCTCCTTACGCGGACGGTGTTTTCTTGTCCCCGAGCGATTTGCGTTGGGGACAACCTTCCCAATCAACTGGCTTGGTGATGGCGGCCGCCATTGAGCAAACGGTGCGTCTGGTCCAGAGTGGCGACCTGGCCGCCATGGTGACCTGTCCCATTACCAAATCTGCCTTGCACGAGGCTGGCTTCCATTTCCCAGGTCATACCGAGATGCTGGCCGCCTTGTGCCAAACCTCGGAGTATGCCATGATGATGGCGGGCGGCTCCCTCAAGGTCACGCTGGTGACCATTCATCAAAGTCTGGCCACAGTGGCTTCGGCCTTGACGAAGGAGGGGATCCTGCGCCTGATCGATCTCACCGGGATATCCTTGATTAAGGATTTCGGTGTGCCTGAACCCCGTTTGGTCGTGGCTGGGCTTAACCCCCATGCCGGGGAGGGGGGGCTCTTTGGCGATGAGGAGGGTAGGGTTATTACCCCGGCAGTCGCCTTGGCACGGAGTAGAGGGTGGCAGGTGGACGGACCATTGTCACCTGATACGGTTTTCCATAAGGCGGTTTTAGGCCACTATGATGCTGTCATCTGTATGTACCATGATCAGGGGTTGATCCCCTTTAAACTTCTACACTTTGCCGACGGGGTCAATGTGACCATAGGTCTGCCCATTGTCAGGACCTCGGTGGACCATGGCACGGCCTACGATATCGCCGGACAGGGCAAGGCCGATCCTGCCAGTCTACAGGAGGCCTTCCGCATGGCAGGGGAGATCGTTCGCAATCGACAGAGGTCAAAAGGTGACGGACAGGCGCAAGGCTCGGGGCCATCGTCAGCGATGCCTTTTGATGCTAACGTTCGATCCCCGCTGGTGGCCAAGGCATCAAAGGTGGCCGGGTGATGACTGGCGAAATGGAAAGGAAAGGGCGTCTGATCGCCTTTGAAGGGATCGATGGCACGGGCAAGTCCACTCAGGTCATCAAGCTGGCTCAACTTCTGCGCCAGCATGGCCGCGAGGTGGTGGTCACTCGCGAGCCAACAGATGGTGTTTATGGTCAACGGATTAGGCAGTTGTATCAGGCCAGAGATTCTGTCAGCCGCCAGGATGAGCTTGACCTGTTTTTGGCTGATCGACGGCAGCATGTGGCAGAGCTGATTTTACCGGGATTGGCGCAGGGCAAGGTGATAGTCACAGACCGCTACTATTTTTCAACTGCTGCCTATCAAGGGGCGGCTGGATTTGACCCGGCGGAAATTATCCGTCAAAATGAGGCCTTTGCCCCAGTCCCTGATCTGGTCATCCTGATAGAACTAACGCCGGAGCAAGCCGTGATGCGTATCCAACGGTACCGTCACGAGACTCTCAACCATTTTGAGCAGGAGGAGGGGTTGCGTCAGGTCGCGGCGGTCTTCAGCACTCTGCAACAGGAGTATATTCGTCGTGTTGATGGTAACCAGGCAATCGATGCGGTCCATGCCCAAATTGTCGCCCAGGTCAGGGCCTCCCTCGCTCTCTTTTAGCCCCTTGCTCATGCCGATGAATAGCGTAAAACTTTTACTGATCGTGGTTCTTGCGTTGGTATCCTGCGTCCCTGCACTCCCCCCACCTGCTTCCAAAACCACGCCTCCATCCCCTCCCCAAAAAACAGCTCCACCGCCTTTGGCTCATCGCGAGAGACCGGACACTCAGTGCTCCTACTTCTATTTTCTGTGGGGCAAGACTGCCGAGATGAAGGGCCAGTATGACGAGGCCTTGGATGCCTTCGAGAAGGCGGTGGTATGTGATAGTGATGCCGATTATGTGGTGCGCAACCTGACGGTTCTGCTCCTGAGGATGAATCGTAAGGAACAGGCCATGGAGTGGGTGGAGAAATTACTGCAATCCAAGCCCGGAGATGCCAAGACGAAGGCATTTCAGGCCGATCTCTACGCCTCCATGGGCGATGAGGCCAAGGCCCTTGCCATCTATAAGGCCCTGTTGGCCAAACAACCCAAGGATACCGAGGTGTTGTTGAAACTCGGCAAACTGTATCTTAATGCCCTTGAGTATTTGAAGGCCAGGGACTGTTTTGAGGAGTTGGTAGCCGTTGATCCGCAATCGTTCATGGGCCACTATTATCTAGCCCGGCTCTTTCGGGAGCTGAAGTTTTACCAGAAGGCCACTGCCGCCTATCAGAAAGTCCTCGAACTCTACTGGTCGCCGGGTTTGGCCATGGAGGCCGCTGATTTTTATGAATCCCAGAAGATGGAAGACGAGGCCATCAAGGTCTACTCCAAACTCTTGGATGATGATGACAGTAGCGAAGAGGCCACCAATCGCTTGGTGCGGATCTATCTGGGCAAGAACCAATCGGACAAGGCCTTGACCGTGCTCCAGGAGCTTCGGGGCAAGGCCATGGACACCAAGAAGATCGATTTCATGATCGGTAGGATCTATTTGGATCAGCACAAGTATCCACAGGCGATAGCAATCTTTAAAGAGATGTTGTTTCGAGACCCGGGTCTGGACTTGTCCCGTTTCTTGCTGGCCATGGCCTACTATGAGTCGGGTGACCAAGACCAGGCCCGGTCCCTGCTGCTCGCCGTGAAAAAGGATTCCCCTGGTTTTGATGACGCACTGTCACTTTTGCTCAAGATGTATGCCGAGCAGAAGGAGTATCAAGCGGCGATGGACCTGCTGAGCAAGGTGATCAACGAGGACAAAGGGGATACCCAGAAATATTATTTCGCCATGGCCTCTCTTTATGAAGAACAGGGCAAGCTTGACGAGGCCGACAAGGTGTTGGTGGAGACCATAAAACGCTCGCCCAAGGCGGAAAATGGTTACTTCACCTATGGCATGTTCCTGGAGAGACATGGTCGTCTGGACGAGGCCATGGTGCAGATGGAAAAGGTGCTGGCCATCAACCCCGATGATCCCTTGGCCTTAAATTACATCGGCTACTCATGGGCGGACCGAGGTGTTCGACTTGCCGAGGCCTTGGAATACATTAAGAAGGCAATAGTCCGGCGTCCCAACGATGGCTTTATCATGGATAGTCTGGGTTGGGTCTATTTCAGAAGGGGGGAACTGCAGTTGGCGGTGGATGCCCTAGAAAAGGCCGTTGCCCTTGAGCCTGAGGATCCCACCATTCACGAACATTTAGGCGATGTCTACCTGGCCTTTCATAAGCCGCAGCAGGCCCTTGATAACTATAGGAAATCCTTTGAATTGAGTGACAAGGATGAAGATAAGGCCCGGATTCAAACAAAGATAGGGGCGATCAAGCCGTGAACAAGACCTTTGTTTGTTGCGGACGATCCATTTCTCTTGTGCTCGCCGTCTGCCTCCTGTTGGTAAGCGGAGGGTGTGCAACCCTGCCAAAGTCCATACCCGTCCAGGAGGGAGTGGCCGATCAGGTCCGGCAGGAGTTTAAGGTCATGCTTGGCAATCAGCGTCACTGTCCACCCGCACTGGACGCCGACGTCACGATTACCGTGGACAACCTGCTGTGGACCGGGACCCTCTCCGGTTATCTGCGGGCCATGGCCCCAGACTATCTCCGCTTCGAAGGGGTCAACCCCTTGGGCCTGACCGAGGTCCTCTTTGCCGTTGATGGCAAAAATTTCACCTACCTCTCAGTGCGGGACCAGCAGGCCTATACCGGTCCGCTTTCGGCCAAACTCCTCTCCCGATATACGCCGGATGGTATGGCCACCTCGATCAACTATTACTGGCTGTTGGGGCGGATCCCCCCTGGCTCGGTGCGAATAGGCGAGGTCAGTCTCGATGAGCAGGGCAAAGAGTACTGGCTTGACCTCTATTTCGCCGCAACCGGCAGATGGTCCCGGGTCCTCTTTAATCCCGGAGAGCATCTGCTCAAACGAAACCTGCTGCTCAGCGAACGTGATGCCATTGACGTTGATCTTCTGTATGAATATTCTCCTCCAAAGACTGCGGGAAGGGAGCTGAACGCTGCCTCCTCGCCAGTGGTTGTTTGTCCTCTTCCTGATCGGATTACGATCAAGAGCCAAGGCCGCGGTCTTATCTCCCTTGGTTTCAATAAACGGTACCCTCTACCGCGCCTGGATAGCACCCCCTTCAGGATAACTCCCCCCGTCGACTATAAAAGGATCGTGGTTCAGTGACAATTGATTCTCTGTTGCCCATGGTGGCTAAGCCAAGCCGCTATTGTGGTAACGAATATAATGCCATCAGAAAAGATTGGTCGGGCGCACGGTTACGTGTTGCCTTGGCCTTCCCGGACCTCTATGAGATCGGCATGAGCCACCATGGCCTGCAGATCCTCTACCACATCCTCAACCGTCGGCCCGACTTTTTGGCCGATCGGGTCTACACCCCGGACCGTGACCTGGAGCTTCTGCTCCGGCAGCGAGGAGAGCCCCTGTTCGCCCTGGAGTCTGGCCGCCCCTTACGCGAATTTGATCTGCTGGGCATCACCTTGCCCTATGAACTCTGTTACAGCAACATCCTCACCATTCTCGACCTCGCGGGCATCCCCTTCTACAGCCGGGACCGGCATGAGGGCCACCCCCTGGTCATTGGTGGCGGGCCCTGCGCCTTTCATCCGGAACCGGTGGCCGATTTTTTTAACGCCATCCTTTTGGGTGACGGTGAAGAGGCCATTCTCGCCATTGCCGAGCGTATTGCCGAGGGCAAGGAGCACGGGCTCTCGCGCCACGAGGTCTTGCTCAGCCTGACCCAGGTGCCGGGCCTCTATGTCCCCGCCTTTTTCGAGCCCTGTTACGCGGTCTCATCTTCGCTGACGACAAGCGAGGTGGATGCCGGCGGTCAGCTCACCGCCATTCGCTCTCTGGTGCCGGGATACACGGCCGTTCGTAGGGCCGTGGTGGCTGATCTCAACCAACAACCGATCATCGACCGGCCCTTAGTCCCCTTGAACAGGATTGTCCATGACCGCTTGGGGCTGGAGTTGGCCCGCGGCTGCACCCGGGGGTGCCGTTTCTGTCAGGCCGGCATGATCTACCGGCCGGTGCGGGAACTCCACCCCGACCGGGTCATGGAGATCGCTTGCCAGGGAATCGCCAACAGCGGTTTCGACGAGCTGGCCCTGCTCTCCCTGAGCACCGGGGATTACTCTTGCCTAGCGCCACTCCTGGTCAGGCTGATGGACCATTTTAGCGGTCAGCGAGTATCGGTCTCCATGCCCTCCATGCGGGTGGGGACCTTGACCCCGGAGATCATGGAGCAGGTCAAGCGGGTGCGGAAGACCGGTTTCACCATCGCCCCCGAAGCGGGGAGTGATCGCTTGCGGCGGGTGATCAACAAGGGAATCACGGAAGAGGACCTGCTGGACACGGTGCAGAGCGCCTTTGCCTTGGGTTGGAAAGTGATCAAGCTCTACTTTATGATTGGCCTCCCCTTTGAGGACGAAGAGGATATCCGGGCCATCCCGGCCCTGGTGGACAAGGCCATGCGCCTTGCCGGTCGCGGCGGGCGTACTATCAATGTCAGCATCGGCACCTTTGTCCCCAAGCCCCACACCCCCTTTCAGTGGGAGCCGCAACTGGGCATTGCCGAGAGTCGGCAGCGCGTTGATCTCATCCGCAAACACCTGCCCCGCAGTGCCAAGCTGAAATGGAACGATACCAGCATGAGCTTTCTGGAGGGGGTCTTCTCCCGAGGCGACAGGAGGTTGGCTGCGGTGATTGAAAAGGCCTGGCGCAATGGTGCCCGCCTGGATGCCTGGTCCGAACATTTTCATCTGCCCCTGTGGCGACAGGCGGCCAGCGACTGTGGTCTGGATCTGGATTGGTACCTACGCCGCCGCGAGCCAGCGGAGATCCTCCCCTGGCAACACCTGGAGTCTGGCGTTGACCCGGATTTTCTGGTGCGGGAGCTGGAAAAGGCGCGACAGGAGGCCTATACCCCGGACTGCCGTAATCATGGTTGTCAACAGTGCGGGCTCTGTGATTTCAAGACCATCCGCCCGGTGGTCCATCACGGAGTCGAGATGGCCCCGGTCCCGGCCTACCAGGAACCGCCCAAGCGCGAGGGCTCACGGCCGATCTATCACTATTGGATTCACTACCAGCGCCGGGATCAGGCCAGATTCCTGGGCCATCTTGAACTGTTGCAGGTCATCTTTCGGGTGCTGCAACGGGCCGGCCTGCCGGTCCTCTTCTCCCAGGGGTTTAATCCTTTCCCCAAGATTTCGTTTAGTCCCGCCTTGTCGGTGGGGGTGGAGAGTTTGGCCGAATACTGTATCGCTGAGACCGACTCCCCGCTGACGGATCTGGATGAGTGGCGCGTACGCCTTAACCACCAGATGCCTGCTGGTCTAGAGGTGATTTCCGTGGTGCTTGGGCCTGCCACCCAGTCCGGCAGCATGGAGATCGACTACCAGGTCACAGCCCCACGCCCCTTTGACCCGCAGGTGGTGCAAGGGTTTATGACCCAGGAGGCGTATCCCCTCCTCGTCCAGCGCAAGCAGAAGGGGCGCACCATTGATGCCAGATCCATGGTCAAGGCCATGGCCCTTATCGATTCTGGGGTGCTTGCCATCACCTTCATGGTGGAGGCGGCCAAGGTTGGGGTGAAGCCCATGGAGTTGGTTGCCAGCCTCTTTGGCCTCGGCAAGGAGGATATCCCCCAGGTCAGGCTGGTCAAGATGGACTGGCGGCCGCTTTCGGAGATCAAGTGATCATGGTCAAGCGAGAACAGGATGCCCAAGAGACCACCGGTTTCGCTGCTTCAGTAATCGGTATCCTACGTGGGGTGGAGGAGGCCTTCTTCAGTGAGATCATGGCGGTCTCGTTTGCCGCCGGGCTTACCGCCCTCGAAGTCACCCTGAACACCAAGGATGCCGAGGGCATCATTGCCCGCAATCGGGATCAGGTGCCGGCCGGCCGCTCCCTGGGGATGGGTACGATATGCACGGTGGAGGAGGCGAAACGGGCTGTTGGTTGTGGCGCCATGTTTTTGGTCTCGCCAAACTTCGATTTCCGCGTGGTGGAGTACGCCAGATCCGTGGACGTGCCCATCGTGGCCGGGGCCTTGACCCCCAGCGAGATACATGCCGCCTGGTCTGCCGGTGCCGCCATGATCAAGGTCTTTCCCTGCCATGCCATGGGTGGGGCGCGCTACATCCATGATCTGCGCGGCCCCTTCGCCTCATTGCCCTTGGTGGCGGTGGGCGGGGTCACTTTCGACTCTCTGGAGGCCTACTTTACCGCCGGGGTCAACGGCGTTGGCGTCAGCGCCGCGCTTTTCGGCAAGGAGGCGTTACGGGAGCACGATCTGCCCGCCATTGGCCGCAATGTGAAAAAATTTATTGATCATTGCCGTCAGATACAAGATCGTTTACAATTGCGCGCTTGTTAATTTGAATTCAACAGTCCGGCGTTGGCGCTTTGGTGCGTGGCGTTCGGGAATATTACGATTAGCCTAGGAGAGGCAGCTATGTACAGACCCGGGATTAAGGTTATTGATTGCACTGTCCGCGACGGCGGTTTGATGAATAAATGGCAGTTTGACGAGACCTTTGTGCGCGAGGTCTATGACGCCCTGACCGAGGCCGGTATCGACTATATGGAGATCGGCTATATCAGTTCGGAGAAGTGTTTCTCCAGGCAGGAGGTCGGTCCCTGGAAGTTCTGCGCCGAGAGCGATATCCGGAGGATTATCGGGGACCGAGAGAAGAAGATCAAGCTCTCGGCCATGGCCGATATCGGGCGCATCGACTATCACGATATCCCCCAAAAAGCGGAGAGCTCGCTGGATATGATCCGGGTTGCCTGCTACGCCCACCAGGCCGATGCCGCCATCGACTTGGCCCACCACTGTCAGGACAAGGGGTATGAGACCACCATCAACCTCATGGCCGTATCCACTGTCGGCCTGCGGGAGTTGGACGAGGCCTTGAACGACCTCTCCAAGAGCCGGGTGCCGATCATCTATCTGGTGGACAGCTTTGGCGCCTTTTACTCCGAGGATATCGACCACCTGGCCAAGAAGTACATGCAGGCCCTGCCCGGCAAGACCATCGGCATCCATAGCCACAACAACCAGCAGTTGGGCTTTGCCAACACCATTGCCGCCATCATCTCCGGTATCGACTACCTGGACGCCACCCTCTTGGGCATTGGCCGTGGCGCCGGCAACTGCCCCCTGGAGTTGCTCATCTCCTTTCTCAAGAACCCTAAGTTCAAGGTGCGCCCCTTGATCAAGGCCATTGAGGAGCAGATCCTGCCCTGGCAGAAGAAGATCGACTGGGGCTACCACATCCCCTATATGATCACCGGCATCATGAACCAGCATCCCCGCACCGCCATGGCCCTGATGGAGTCAGAGGACAAGGAGAAGTTCGTGGAGTATTTTGATCAGATGACCAGCGCCTTGCCGTAAGTTATTTTACTGACGTCCAAACGCAGGAAGGGGCTTCCCATGGCGGGAAAGCCCCTCTTTTGTTTGGACGTCAATGCAAAGTCAGGTCGATGACGGATTCATGGCTTGATTGATCCTAAAAATTCGATAATTTCAGGTGATCCCGGGATGATGGTTATCTTGTCGTTAGGCTCCTTGAAGACCAGAACCGGGACAGCATTAAGCCCGTTGTTGGCAAGGAATGACCTGGCTTGGCGGGTCAGTTCCGGAAATTTTTTCAACAATTTGTTGTCTGTCAACTTGGCCTGTTGACTCTTCTTACTCTCTATCAAGAGTTGAAAGGGGTTGGTCGTTGTTTTCTGTTCGGCATAAAAAAGACCAAGTTTCTCGTACGATGTGAAGGAAGTGTCTGTGATGGCAAAACGCCACGTTATGTTGTGGAGATTTTGTTTGGCCATTGCCTCAAGGACCATGGTGCAGTGCGGGCATTCGAGGCTGAAGATGAGCGTGGCCACTGGGGGGTGAGCGAATTCTTTAGCCGCCGGGCGCTCATAGAAGATCATGCCGCTGTGGGCCTCGGTGGTGTCGGGCATGATGAGGATGGCATTGGCCAGAAACCCGGCTGTCCAGGCAGTGAGAACGGACAGCAGGATGGTCCAGTTTCGGAGTGAGGCGGAGTAGAGCAGGGTGACTAGGCCCAAGGCGATGGCGACCGAGATGCAGAGTTGACAGTGTTGGCGCAGGGTAATGAACTGGAAGCCCAGCAGTGCCCCGTCAAAGGCAGCGGCCCCGATGAGGGTAAGGATGGGCAGGAAACGGACCATGGGTTGTTTCGCGTATCGTCCTGCAAAAAAGATAAACGCCGCAAGCAAGAGAAACATTCCCGCCCCAAGGGACAACAGCAGGGGCTCGCCAAGACGGACAAATTTTGTCACAATCGCGCACGCCGAGGTGTGGCAAAGACTCTTGCCCGCCTGGTTGGCGTATCCTTCTGCCAACAGTCCGCCGGTGGCGAGGAGCGCGGCTGCAATCGCTAATCGATGAGTGATTTTGGTCAACTTACCCATGGTGCCTTGTTTACACTCTCTGGCGGACGGTGTACTTGGGAAAGCGACCAGGGGTGAAGACTCCATGCCATCGGTACTCGAGAATCAGGCGGATCATGCGCAGCCCCAGGAAAAAGGCAACCATCTTGTTGCCGGTCACCGATGAACTGCCGATCCGTTTGGTGTAGTTGACCGGAATCTGCACAATTTTCATCCGCATTAGGATGGAGAGGACCATCATCTCTGGTCCAAAAAAACTGCCGTCCACGGTGAACAGAGGCTCCAGGTGGTTCAAGGCCCGACGGTGGATGCAGCGCATGGTACAGCCCACATCGGTAAGCGATGTGGTATTGAAGAGAAACTCCATCATTTTGGCAACGGCGTAGTTGCCCCACTTCAGAAACAACCCCATATTTGCCCCTTCCCAGATCAGTTCCTTGACCGTTCTGCTACCGTAAACCACGTCGAAGTCATCGGCGTAGGCCAATAATTTGGCCACGTCCCTCCCCTTGAAGGTGCCGTCCGGTTCGGCCACGAGGATAAAATCCCCGCTGGCCTCCTTGAACCCCCGTCTGATGGCGGCCCCATACCCCTGTTTCGGTTCGTGAATCTCCTTGGCGGTGGTCTTGGCGACCTCCTCGCTGGTGCCGGGGGCCGCGTTATTGTTGATCACGATGATTTCGTCAACGATCTGTCCGTATTGAAAATCCTCGATCGCGGCCCGGATGGACGATTTTTCGTTATAGGTGGGGAAGATCAGGGAGACTTTATGGTTGTTCCACATGGCTTACCTTTTCTGGGCTATGATGTACATCTGGCCGGCAAACGGTCTCACCGGCGAGGCCAGATAGAGGCGGACCAGGATGGGCCACTTGGGGAGCCGCGTTTTCATGGAAAAAGGGAGGAATCGCGGGATGAGTTTAATAACCTTGAAGCTGAATCTCTCCAGGAAGGCCGCGATATTCAGGTCGCTGAAGATGGTGCGGTGAGTAGGGTCGTCAAAGTAGTGGTCGGGATTCAAACGGTAGTTGGGTTGAATCAGGACCAGGCGACCGGTTGCTGAGAGTGCTCGGTGGATATTGGGCAGCAGGATCCCATGTTCCTCCTCTCCGAGATGCTCCAAAAAGTTGCTGGCAAAGACCAGGTCAAGTGAGGAATCGGCGATAGCGGAGAGCTGGCCGGCATCTTCGCACATGAAGCGGACCCCTGGAGTAGCATAGTGCATCATCGACTCGTTTCTGTCAACACAGCTCTTTTGGGCAGCCGGAAAGTGATTGATGAAGTCACAGTACCCAGGCCCCAGTTCAAGGAGGTGTTCCACGTTCGGGCAGTCACGGCTGATATAGTGGATGATCTCCAGCCAGACCTTGGTTCTGTATTCCAGGAAGGGGTAACGCTGCTGGGTGGTGGGAGTGTAAGCCATTATCAGAAGTCCTGTTTGGTTGCCGCGGGTTGGGGGGCCTTTTGTTTGGCGGCGAGGAGTGGCCGCAACTGGTCGTGAATATCGGCTAGCATCTTTTTGTTTTTTTTGGGATCGGCGGCATGTTCAATGTCCCTGGCCAGATGTTCGGCATCGTCATAGTGTCCCTGGCCGGCGAGAATATAGCTGTACACATGGAGAGCTGAAAGGTTTTTGGCGTCGAAGTCCAGAATATTTTTGATATATCGTTCCGCCTCCGTCAGGTTCCCTTCATAATAATTGATCTTACCCAGCACCGTCAAAACACTGGTCATTGCTGGAGGACACGTACCGTTTTTGCAGTACCGGGTATAAGCGGCGGAAGCGACTCTCTTGGCACCTTGCAGGGAGGACCGGGCCTCGTGAGAGTTCGGATTTGCTTCGAAGGTGGCGAGAAGGGTCTTGGCGAGGGCGGCATGAGGGGTCAACCGTAAGGGGGCCACCCGGAGAGCGTTAGTCCATAGGGTTTCGGTGCTCTCCCAGACCTTGATCGTATCGATGCTTACGGTGGACATGGCAGCGCACAGCATGATGGCAATGGCGATGAGGGAGTAGCTCAGGGAAAGGCCAAGGGGTGACCGTATGGCGAGACAGCGCTTGTGCAAGGCGGAAAGGGCAATAGCAGCCGCGGCAAGGAGCGCCAGCGAAGAGAGGTAACAATAGCGGTCGGCGACGTATATGTTGACCCCCGCCAGATTCAGGTAAGGCGCAAGAGTGATGATAAACCAGCCGAGGAGGAACAGGGGGCGTTTGTCGGGTCTGCGCCAGAGCGCCATGGCCATAAAGGCCATGGCTGTGGCTACAGCCATGGAGGCCCCCAGCAAGGTCGGGTTTTGAAACAATTTGAGCAGGGTCGGTTCGTTGTAGATGATGGCAAGATTCACCGGAAAGCACAGTTTGATCAGATAAAACGTAATGACTTCCGCGTTCAACAGGAGCCATTGGCCCGGGGCATGTTTGAGCAAGGGGGCGCCGTGGTTGACGAAGACCCCGAAAGTCGCCAACTCCCAATGGTACCAAATGACAAAGAGCAGGGTAGAGAGAGCGGTTGCCGCCAGATAGAGCAGTTCCGCCGATTTCCCTTGCTGAGTAGAGGAGCCGAGCAGCAGCCTATAGGACACGACGAGCGGGAAGAAGGCGATGGCGGCTGATTTGGAGAAAAGGGAGAATACGAACAAGAGATAACTGCAAAGCAGGGGCATTCGTTTCGAAGTGCAAAGAAAACGCTGATAGCTCAAAAAGGCGGCGAGAAAAAAACAGGCATACAGGGTGTCTTTCCGACTGGAAATCCAGGCAACGCTCTCCACGTGAATCGGGTGCAAGGCGAAGAGGATGGCCGTAAACATGGCCGTCCAGTATCTGGCTGGGAAGAGGGAGAGAAAGAGACGGTAGGTCAGGAAACTGGCCAGGATATGGAGGAGCAGGTTCCCGGCAAGGTAACCCAGGGGGTTGAGAGGTCCGAAGAGCTCAGCGTTGATCAGGTATGAGATATCCCTGACGATCAGTGGCTCCTCCCGGGGGTGATCACGGACAATAATGGCAAGGAGATTATCAAGATTCAGGCCGTCATAGGTGTCGATGCGGTTGACGATGATCCTCAGATCGTCGTAGTCGACAAATGAGTGGCTTGCAAGGCCAAGGTAGGTGACGACCGTTACGAGAAATACAAGAAAAAAGGCCAGGAGGTCCGGTGACACCGAAGAGCTTCCGTGAAACAGGGAAATTCGGGGGGCGGGTTGACTTGAGGTCATGGCCTGGATGCGTCTGAAACGAGCTGAAGGGTATTCAATCGCATGAGGGTCTCCTCGACCGCCAAAGAGACGCCTTGGCCGTTCCAGTGGGTGTCGTCAAGGAAATACAGGCTGTCACGGTCCTGTCGAGATTTTATGAAGGCGGGAGATGCTGTCCGGAATGGACCGTAGAGATCGACGGCGTTGATGCCTTGATCGCGAAGCGTAGCGATTAGTTTTTCAAGGAAGGCCGGTTGTTCGAAGGCACGAACGGGCTCTGGGAGCAGTTCCTGATAGATATTTTCCTTGTCGGGCAATGGGACGAAGATCAGGGCAATGCCCCGGTCGGCCAGGAGGTGGCGGATCCTGCTGACGCCTGCCACAACCTCTTTGAGGCCACGACGGTCGGCGTCCTGTTGTAACATCTGGACCCCCGGCTGATAAAAGAGCATCCCTGAGTTCTGGTCAATATGGCTGATGGCGCTTTCGTGATGGCCACAGAGGTGCCAGGCTATCTCATGGTAGAGGTCCTTGGCCCAGTAATCAGTCAGACGAGGTTGAGTCTTGGTGGCCTTATTGGAAGTTCCTTTGCTCCTGGTAAAATGAGCTTTAGGAGGCAGGGCCTCGTAGGATTTGAAGTTGCGGGCGCTGATGGCCCGTTCGATTGCCTCCCAAATCACGACCTTGGGTGGATTTTTCTGGAAACGCTCATCGGCGAGAAAGGCCAGAATGCCGGACGGGGCATAGTTATAGATCGGGAGATTCAGTTTCTTGCCAAGGACGCGACAGAAGGTCTCCTCGTCGGACTGGGAAGATCCTGCCATGTCGGAGTCGCCGACCACCACTATCGGGAAGTAGGTCCCGGGAGCGAACTCCGGGTTACGGAATCCTGCCGAGTCGGTCGTGAAGGCCTGTTGGCGGTAGCGTCGGAACTCCCTGATGTGGAGCATGTTGGCCAGATCACCGTAAATCTTGGCATGGAAAACCGTGGAGGGCTTGAACGGCCCCTGTCCATCGGTGGCAGTCATGAACTCCCACTCGCGGTATGCGTAAAAGGATGGGGGGAGAAGAAAACGGGCGCTCATATTGATGGCCGGGATTAAAAGCCAAAGCGAGATGATTACGACGATAAAAATTTTGGACGACGACGGTATGGGCATGGCCTAGAACTGATAGTAGAGGAAGGGCGAGACCTCTTTGCCCAAAATGACCACAGTGCTGGCCAGAAACATGGCGACAGCGGTGGCCCCTCTGAGCGTGATCGAGGCAGGTATCAACCGCAGTTCCCGTGGCCACAACCAACACGCAAGCTGGGTGATCCCGATAAAGGCCGCCTCACTAGCAGGGATCTGATTGAGTTGTGCTGGGGTGAAACTGGTGAGGTCCGTCATGCTGGCCAACCAGGACCAGGCCTGAGAAGTGGAGTTAGCCTTGAAGAAGACCCATCCTACAAGGACCAGAAGATAGGTGCAGGGGATGACAATCAGTCGGTTTGTCCTTTGGATCAAGGGCCGCAATGGTCGCTCAATAACCAGCAGAACCCCGAAATAGCCACCCCAGAGGGCATAGGTCCAGGCCGCGCCATGCCACAGACCACAAAGGAGCATGGTGGCAAGCATGTTGGTGGCCAGCCGGGGCCACGGGCACCTCGACCCGCCCAAGGGGATATAGACATAGTCCCTCAGCCAGACGGAGAGACTCATATGCCAACGCCGCCAAAAGTCGGATATGCCCAGGGCCTGGTAGGGAAAGTTGAAATTTTCCGGCAGGGTGAATCCGAACATTCGGGCAAGGCCGATGGCCATATCGGAGTAGCCAGAGAAATCGAAATAGATTTGCAGGCTGAAGGCAGTGATGCCGAGCCAGACACTGACCAGGTCCGGGGTGGCCAGTGCGAAGAGGGGATCGGCGATGGAGGCCGCAGTGTCCGCGATCAGCACTTTCTTGCTGAGACCAAGGATGAAGCGCTCGATTCCGGCTGCGAACTGATCGGACGAGAGTCTGCGGTTGTGGATCTGCTGACTGATCTGTTGAAACCTGACGATGGGACCGGCCAGCAGGTGCGGAAACAGGGTGACGAAACAGGCATAGTCAATCAGTGACCTGGCAGGGATTGTCTGACCCCGAAAGAGGTCCACTACGTAACTAATGTTTTCGAAGACATAAAAGGAGATGCCAATGGGTAGGATAACCTTCAGCACGGGAAGATGGGCCTGGGGCAGGATGGTGGCCAGCGACTCAAGGAAAAAGTTGGCATATTTGAAATAAAAAAGGGCGCCGAGGTTGATGGCGATGGCGCCAATGAGCAGTTGGCGACGGTTTCTGGTACTGTCGGAGAGGGAGATTGCCTTGCCGACTGCATAGCTCAGAATTGTCAGTGCCAAAAGAAGTGCGCAGAAGGGGACGCTCCAATACCCATAAAAGAGATACCCTGCCCCGGTCAAGAGGAGATTCCTCCACCTGGGTGGGCATGCATAGTAACTGGCCAGGGTGATCGGCAAGAAGATAAAGAGAAAGTCGTAACTGTTAAAAAGCATGATGGGGTGCCGATGGGAAGCGGATTATGTTATTTGGCTTTGATCTTTTCTTCTATAAAAGGGGCGATGGTATAGGTCAGTTCCGAGACAAGCCTCATATCCTCAACATCGTAAGGGTTGGCCTGTTGCCTGACTGATTCTATGTCCTCTTTGGCTGTCTTGTAGTCCTTTTTTTTGAGTGCCAGATAGACGTGCAGATAGTTCAGATGAATATTATCAGGCTTGAGGAGTAAACCTTGTCTAAGATATCGTTCCGATTCTACCAGGTTGTCTTCCTCGTAAGATATTTTTGACAGATAGTAGAGAATGCCAGTAGCTTGTGCTGCACAGTTATTGTTAGGGCAAAACCTTCTGTAGCCCAGGTTAGCAATTTTTTTCGCATTGGCCAGTGCTTCAGCTGCTTTCGGTTTCCCACTATTTTTGTAATAGATATCGAACTCATGCCCCAAAAGGCCGACGTAAGGTTCCGCGTGATAGGGGGCTTCCTTAACAGTATTAAGCCAGAGCATGGATGTATTTGCCCAGGTTTTAGTGGCCTTGATTCCTCTTGATATCAAGAGGGCGAAGAGTATGCATGTGAGAAGGATAAGCAGACTACCAACTGCCCGGCTGCGACGAATGCTAACATCATGCAGAGTCGTTATGAGATAACTGATTGCTGACAGTGGTGCGAATGACGCAAGGTACACGTATCGATCAGCGACAAAGATATTGATTCCAGCCCAATTGAGATATGGGCCCAATACGACAAAAAACCATAGAAGGAGAAAAAGCGGTTTTTTATTTGGCACCTTGCTAAATTTGAAGAAGGAAAAAATGAGAGCCGTACAGGTCATCAGAGAAAGCACGAGGTACGGAAGGTCTTTAAATATCATCCCCGGAGAGGGAAAACTATATATCGCCGAAAGTGTTTTTGGGTAAAACAGTTTCCCAAGGTAGAAGGTGATGGCCTCGGCATTCAATAATACCCAAAGCCCTGGATTTACCTTAAATAAGGAAGGGGTCGGTTGCATCTTGCATAATCCGAAATCGGCCAACACCTCTGAGTACCAGTGGACAAATACAAGAGAGATGATGGTGAGGAGGAGAAAGTGGACAGTCTCCTGCCACCTCCATTTTTTGTCTGGTGCTAAGAGGCATCGGTACAGTATGGCAATCGGGAGATAGGCAATCGCAGAAGATTTGGACAGGAGGGCCATGATGTACAACAATAAACTGGCTGATAACAGCCAGGCCTTATTTGTCTTGATGAATTGGGCATAGAAAAGAAATCCGGCCAGGAAAAAGCAACTGTATAATGTATCTTTTCGGCATGATATCCAGGCTACGCTCTCGACATGTATCGGATGGATGGCAAAGAGGCAGGCGGTGATGATTGCCTGCCAGTATCTTTCTGGGAAGATCAGAAGCGATAGGGAGAAAACTAGATAGCTTGCCAGCATATGAAGGAGGATGTTGCCGAACAGATACCCCTGGGGGTTCATGGGACCGAAGAGAGTGGCGTTAACAAGATAGGAAAGGTCTCTGACGAGGAGAGGCTCTTCGCGAGGAAAGTCATCCAAGATGATTTTTTTGATGTTGCTGATGGTCATCCCATCATAATAGGAGTCAATGTGAGAGAGGATAATTCTGGTATCGTCAAAGTTGACAAACTGGTGGTTAGCGAGGTCCAGATAGGTGAGAGTTGAAAGGATGAAGATGAAAAAAAAAGCCAGATATTGTGGGGATGCATGGTATCGGCTTAAAAATACTTCTCTGGTTGTTTGGGCCATGGTTATCAGTGTTGAGTAAGATCGGGGGATGGGCCTGTCTGTAATCGAGGTATAGCAGTCTGTTACTCTATGCACGATCAATGCCGTCCTGGCAGCGACTGTCGGTGGGCAGTGTGCCGAGAAAAAGGTCGCATTCGCTAGTTCAAATCATTCTTGGCCCTATTTGTTAAGTGCCAATTGTTGTCACTAGGTGACGCGTTGTGTCATGTTGGTCAACCAGGAAATTTCTTAGCCAAATAAAATATGTTAGGCCCTGACCGTAACTGGTTGAAATGATGAGTCCTGCGATCATAGGGAACAAGAAAATAGGTGCCGTCAAGGTGTGGCATACAATATGCTCATTGTTTGTGCAACCATGATGATGCACGCGATGCATCGAACTTACATTAATCTTTTTATAAAGGAGAATGCGCATGAAGAATCAGAAAGGTTTTACCCTTGTGGAATTGATGATTGTTGTTGCTATTATCGGAATTCTGGCGGCGATTGCGATTCCGCAATACCAGAATTATATCAAAGGCGCCAAAATCAACGCCTGCAAATCAAACGTGGACGCCGCTCATTCGTTAGTGAAGGCAGAATTGGCCAAGCCTATAAGCGATCGGACTACCACCGCTGTGGACAATTTGAATCAGGGTGGCAAGAAAGACCCCTATAGACCAACCACTGACGCCTTTATTGCAAATACGGGGTCCATAGGTGTTGGAACGTGTCAGGTTGGTATTAAGGTGCAGGGAACTGCCACTCAGTCCTTGCAGGTGGCAACGGCGGGAGGCACGGTCGTAATTGAAGGTGACACTAACGCGGATGGTACAGCACAGGCTGGTGACACGATCGTTGTTACTGCCGAGTAGGTAGTTTTTATTTCAAGGCTGTTTATGCCAGGGGCGCTGAATTGGTTTTCAGCGCCCCTGGTGTTTTTTTTACTTCCCTTTTTGATCCTGATACTTCTCATGACCCGTTATATTGACTGGCTTCATCAGGCGAAAATGACCTGCTGAGGGCCGAGCACTCCCTGGCCTCGGCCCGTGAGATCTGCCGGTCATACGCCAGCGCATCACGACGGACTAAACCCTCTGCCGATGCAACCCATTCTTACGAAGTGTCGTCTCCTCGTCTCAGTTCTCGATTTTGACCGCCCCCCCCTGATCGACCGGATTACCGATCTCCTCATCACAAAAAATGTCACCATGGCCTATCTGTCCGTTCTTTCACCCGGCAGGAGGCTACCCCCTGGAGCGATATCGACCTGATCATCGTCTGCGAATCAGGCGCCCAATTCATCGAGTGACCACAGGCCTTTGAGGAACATCTCGACATCGATTTAGCCGTCCAGGAACAGGACCCCATCAGCTTCAGGAAGACCACGCAAGCAGAGAGCAACCTGATGTCAGATTACCCCCTTCTTCTCACCCGCCAAGCAGTAACCAGCAGACTCACCCCAAACCACGCCGAGGCCACCAGGATCACCGTGGCGCCGGTGGCGGTCCGAGCCCAATCCTGGGCTGAGAGGATCAACCCCGTCACCGCCGAGGTCAGGCTGACCAAGAGCGCCCACCAGAACATGCCGCCGGCGGAACGGGCCAGATTTCTGGCCGTGGCTGCCGGCACGATCAATAGGGCGGTCACCAACAACACGCCCACGGCCCACACCGCAAAGATCACCACCAGCGACAACAGACCGGCAAACAGGTACTGATAGATGGCGACCCGCACCCTGTGGGCCTCGGCCAACAGCGGGTTGAGACCGATGTAGAGCATGCGGTTGTAGCCCAGGGTTTGGAAGAGGATGATCGCCACAAAGAGGAGCTTGAGGAAGATGATGCTCCCGTCATCAATGGTCAGGATGTCGCCGTAGAGAAAGCGCTGGAGGTCGCGGGCCACGCTCCGGTCCCGGCTGACCACGGCCAGTCCGAAGGCCACCACCGCCGAGAAGAAGACACCGATCACCGTGTCCGAGGAGAGCGCGCTGTGCCGTTGCACCGCCATGATGCCGACCCCGACCATGAGCCCGAAGACCAGCATGCTCCAGTGGGGATTCACCGCGAAGATGAGCCCCAGGGCCACGCCGGCAAAGGCGGAGTGGCTGATGGCATCGGCAAAAAAGGCCATGCGGAAGTTCACCACCTGTACCCCCATGGTGGCGGCCATGGGGGCCAGGAGCGCCAGGCCGATCAAGGCCTGGCGCATGAACGGCGCTTGCAGGCACTCAAAGGGCAACAGGGTGGTGATCAGGGTGGCGAGCAGACCCGGGTCGCTCATGGCCTCTTCTCCGGGAAACAGGAGGGGGCGCAGCAGGAGGCGGTGCAGCCGGGGCCGGCCTCCGGCATGGCGCGGGAGGCGACCAGACCCATGTG
>OBOI01000184.1_pt1 | contig 25739 bp, 28 predicted proteins | sample 1670151 | NCBI WGS metagenome assembly OBOI01 (sample SAMEA104232303, study PRJEB22302) | sediment metagenome | biome: forest; feature: aquifer; material: sediment | place: USA | collected 2011-08-07 | depth 0.01 m | reverse complement strand
GATTGCATCATACCGATGGATCAGAAGATGTGTCTAGTATATCAGGGGCACCCCATATCGGCTCTGCTCTGATCCCCGAAGCGGGGGGCGATGAGTTGTGGGGCGGGCGGTGCAGGGAAGGTGTCGGTCTTCTTTGAGCCGCAGGGCCTTCCGCTACCCACACACGCACCTTTGCAGACTACTGGATCTTGGCATGGTCGCATGATCGACCTCCTCGGGATCAGTGCATCCCGTTCGTGATGTGATGGTTGTCTGTACAACAACCGTTGTTCGACGATGGTTTTGTCATCCTGAGTACAATGAAGTACGGTACTAATATTCCCCGAGCGGAGTCGAGGGGCGAACCCTCTCGATCCTTCGACAAGCTCAGGCAATATTTGTTACGACGCTTCACTCTACTCAGAATGACAGTTAACCAAAACCCCTCCCCGATGTCTATCGGGGAGGGGTTGAATATACTAAAAACAAGACCGTTGTTTGTAGGCTATCTTCCCCTAACCGATTGTCAGGGCTGGAGTTCGCACTTACCGTCCTATTGTTATAGGTTTGGGAGTTGCGGGGACATTTTACCGAGGCCAGTCCTCGTGCTCCATCCCTCCTCTTTCTTTTCTGCGTAGATCTGCGTTTAGATCCGCGTTCATCCGCTTCTAGAAGTGTAGATGCAGATAGACGCTGATTGACACGCGGATCTACGCGGAACAGTGAGGAAGGTGGAATATATAAGTCCACTCTTGATAGAGACATTGATGATGTCTGTATGGGAAGGTACGTCGAGATATAGAATACTGCGGATACAAAAAAATGTCAAATTTTTGTATCTATAACCACGTTTACCGGGTTAATTTTTTTGTGTTGTCTGCAAAGCCCGGTCAATGGAATGCTTGTATTGGCGAGCAACGCCAGAGTAGGTGCTTGCAGAATCGGCAATTTTATCCAGCGTAGTTTTTACCAGTTTTGCGCTGTTGGATAGGGCGGTCTTCTGGGTAGGCTTGTTGTTTCCTTTTATAAACTCCATAAATCCTTTGAGCAGTTCTGTTTGATTTTTGTCGCCTGCTTCTAGTGCCCTTACAACGTGCAGGGCCAGATTATTCGCCTCTGTTTCAAAAATTCTTGTAGCCGCCAGGGCGTTCTCGTTGAGATGCGTGGCTGTCGTTGTTGGGTCAAGCATTTTTTCCGGCATAGGGGTGAGTAAAAAAATAGATGATGATACTTATATCTATACCGTATCCTGGTTCTCAACGCAAGGCACTTGACTGTAGGGCAACCCTGGATGAACGATGCGTTGGGCTATCATTCATCCAGGGTGCAGGGGGCCGGAAGTGTTCTGGGCTACCGGCCGGGATTTCGGCGATCGGAGATGTCGACGTCGTGCTTGGCGCCGATCTGCCTGAGCGCCTGCAGGGCGCTCGTGCGGTCTATGACCAGGGCCGTTTCCAGTGCGGCCTCCCAGCCTTGGGGCTGCTGCGGTGCGAGTCCGTCAGCCCCGTCGATGGGAAGCGGACCCGCAGGTCCAGGGAACTTGTGGACTGTTGTACTTCGCAACGCCATGACGCCTCCTTCGGTCTTCCGACCGTTGTCGATTACCTGGTGCTGACCGCAAGAGGATTTTTTGAGATTACCAGTTTATGGTATCATCGTCAATTGCGGCACCATTGTCAAACAGAAATAAAAGACAAAAGGAGCCCAGAGACGTTCCGAGGGTACCGAAACACGCTAAGGATTCCTAAGCGCTAGAAAAAGAGAATTAAACGTGGTAATGTAATCTAAAGTGTTTTGTTATGGCTCTATTTACTATTGTTATGGATTCTTTTCCTCCAAGTTACGACCCAAAGTTGGTAGAAGATTCGATCTACAAAATGTGGGAGGAGTCGGGGTTTTTTAATCCCGACAAATTACCAATTACCAATTACAAATTACACGATGGAAAACGCCGAGCGTTTTCCATCGTTCTGCCGCCACCGAATGTGACGGGCACTTTGCATTTGGGCCATGCCACCATGTTGGCTATTGAAGACATCATGGTGCGCTTTCACCGCATGAAAGGGGACGACACGCTTTGGGTTCCGGGCACAGACCACGCGGCCATTGCCACACAGAATGTGGTGGAGAAAAAACTTTGGAAAGAAGAAAAGAAAACGCGCCATGATTTGGGGCGCGAAAAATTCTTAAAAAAAGTGGATGAATTCGTCCAACAATCCAAAGACACGATCCATCGCCAGATGCGCAAGATGGGCGCGAGCTTGGATTGGAGCCGCGAGGCCTATACGCTGGATGCTCCGCGCGAGCAGGCAGTGCGCACGGCCTTCAAAATGATGTACGACGATGGCCTGATCTATCGCGGCTATCGGATCGTCAATTGGTGCACGCGGTGCCAATCGACCCTCTCAGATGACGAGGTGAGCTACAAAGAAGAAAAGACGAAATTTTACTATCTCAAATACGGCCCAGTCGTAATCGGCACTGCGCGGCCGGAGACAAAGTTTTTGGATAAAATTATTGTCGTCCACCCCACCGACGAGCGGTATAAAAATTTGGTGGGTACATCGTTTGATGTGGAATGGATTGACGGCAAAGTGAAGGCCACCGTTGTTGCGGATGAGACCGCCGAAATGGAACTTGGTAGCGGCGCTATGACCATTACCCCGGCGCATAGCTTTACCGATTTTGCATTGGCACAAAAATACGGATTTGAAATCCATCAAATTATTAATGAGAAAGGGATGCTCACCGATGCCGCCGGGGATATGGCCGGGATGCCGGTGGCAGAAGCTCGGCAGAAAGTCGTCGAGCGGCTCCAAGCAAAGGGACTCGTTGATCGAATTGACGAAGCATACGTGCATAACCTCTCAGTCTGTTATCGATGTGATACGCCGATCGAACCGCTCGTGAGCCAGCAGTGGTTCATAAGTGTGAGTAAAGAATTTCGAATAAAGAATAAAGGATTGCAGAAGATTGTGGGCAAAAAAACCGCCACGTTAAAAGAGGTTTCCGGAGCCGTGGTCCGCAAGGGGGCCATTAAAATTATTCCTGAGCGATTTGATAAAACATACTTCCACTGGATGGATAACTTACGCGACTGGTGTATCTCGCGCCAGATTTGGTTTGGGCACCGCATCCCGGTGTGGTATTGTCACGGTAAGGGTTTAGGGTCTAGGGTTCAGGGTTTAGGGTGCGAACTGATCGTTTCTATTGATACACCAAAACAATGCCCCACGTGTGGCAACACAAAACTGGAGCAAGATCCCGACACGCTTGATACATGGTTCTCTTCGGGGCTGTGGACATTTTCCACTCTTGGTTGGCCGGGCGACGATCGTCATCCTGAACTTGTTTCAGGATCTCTAGATTCCCTGCCTGCGGCAGGCAGGCGGTCGGGGGCCGGAATGACGCCGAGTGATTTAAAACGTTTCCACCCAACATCTGTCTTGGAAACCGGCTATGATATTCTCTTTTTCTGGGTCGCTCGGATGATCTTGATGACGACGTATGTACTCGGGGAAGTGCCATTTGAAACAGTATATCTCCATGGCCTCGTGCGCGATGAGCAGGGCCGCAAAATGAGCAAGAGTCTAGGGAATGCGATTGACCCTCTGATCGTGTCGGAAAAATACGGGACCGATGCGGTGCGGTTGGCGTTAGTCGTGGGCACAACCCCAGGCAATGACCTAAAACTTTCGGAGAAGAAAATCGAAGGCTATCGGAATTTTGTGAATAAGTTGTGGAATGTGGCGCGATATGTGAGTACTCAGGGTTCAGGGTTCAGGGTTCAGGGTTCAGACGCCGGTGACTATACCCCATACCCTATCCCCTATACCCTTGTCGATCGTTGGATCCTCAGTCGCCTCCAGCGCACGGTTGAATCTGTCACCGAGGATATCGAAAATTATCGATACTCGCAGGCAGCCGAAACATTAAGGGCCTTCACCTGGGACGAAGTCGCGGATTGGTACGTGGAGGTTTCCAAACACCAATTACTAACTACCAATTACAAATTACCGACGCAACAAATTCTCTCGAATCTTCTCGAGAATTTGTTGCGTCTCTGGCATCCGTTTACACCGTTTGTCACGGAAGAGATTTATAGTAAATTAAGTAAATCAAGCGAGACAAGTAAATTAAGCTCGGCGTTGATGATTGAGCCATGGCCAGTGGCAGACAAGAAACTCATCGACAAAAATGCAGAAAAAGAGTTTGCTATTGTGCAAGATGTGATCTCCGCGATTCGGCAATTGCGGTCCAACTATCAAGTGAGCCCGGCGGTGATACTTCCCGCCGTCGTAACGGGCAAAAGTAAGCTCGTTATGAAAGATGAGAATCACTTGATGATTGAACGGCTCGCAAAAGTGACGCTCTCGGCCGCACGCAAAAAACCTTCGACCATGATTACCGCGCACCCACAAATCGCTAATATCGGATTATTTGTGGACATTGGCAAAGAAATTGACCTTAAAGATCAACAGCGGCGGGTGGAGAAGGCGCTCTCCGAACTGCGCCGGCATGTTATTTCATTGGAATCGACATTGAGTAATCAAGAGTTTATAGGTAGCGCCCCGAAAGATATCATCGAGGCGCGCAAAGAAATGCTTAAAATCCAGCAGGAAAGGATGAGGAAGTTAGAGCAGGAGCAAAAGGAGTTGGGAGTGATTGGGTAGTTTTGTCATTGCGAGGAGGTTACGCCGACGAAGCAATCCAGAAAAATCGAGGCGTTTCTGGATCGCCACGCCCCGCCGAGGCGGGGCTCGCGATGACGGTTGAAAAGAAGAAAGCCCCGACCGACTCGCGCGTGAAACGTTGCGCGAGCCAGTCGGAGCGGAAACCGAGGGGGATCGATCAGGGCGAGATGAGCCTGAGGACCGCGACCGTGTTGATCACGTGTTGCGCGGTCTTGGGCCGCTCATCTTTGTGCAGTTCTTGCACGAGTTGAGCGGCGTGGCTCTCGATTTGGGCGTGGGTGAGACCCGACGCCCGCATGGCCCAGTGGGCCTGGGTGTATCGGCCCACGAGGGCCATTTCCAAAATCTCGACGACCATTGTGTTGCGGGTCTCCTTCACCCGCTTAAAAAACTGGTCACAGTGAATGGTGCCCTCCCTTGGGTGGGATGTGAACATGCCCTTGGAGCGTTGCGGCGCTCCACTACCTCCTTTCCCTCATGTGTGAGGATAAGATTCTTGGACTTTGAATTACGAAACACACCTTTTGTCATTCCCGACCTGATCCCCGTTTTCACGGGGACGAATCCACGATCATTATGTTTGGATCCTCGGGTTAAACCCGAGGATGACAGGAGAGGTATTTCGTAATTCAAAGTACTTGCAAAGAAAATTATCGTTTGAGGGTAGTCGACAGTGAGAAAATATAGCATGAGTTCCTGAATTTGTCAACGGTTGAATGGCCGTGATAGACTATAATCATTATTCTTCGACCAACCCCGTACCCTGCAGGGTCGGGAGCATGGAGAAGCGCCTTCGACTCGGCTCAGGCTGTATTGTATTTTTATGTCCACTCAAGATCAGGTAATCAACAATCTCCTCACCAACGGCGTAGAAGAAATCCACGTTAAAGAGCACCTAGAATCTTCGCTCAAAAAAAGGTTCCAGGAACCTTTTTCGCGCCTGCGCGTCAAGCATGGCATCGATCCCACAGGCCCGCTCATCCATGTGGGCCGTGCCGCGACGCTGTGGAAACTGCGAGAATTCCAAGACCTTGGGCATCAACTGGTGATTATTATTGGCGACTACACGGCCCAGATTGGCGACCCATCGGATAAGCTCTCCAAGCGACCGTTTTTGACCGCAGCCCAGGTCAAGGAAAACATGGTAGGCTACAAAAAACAGTTTGGGAAAATTCTTGATTTATCAAAAGTCGAGTGGCGGTATAACAGCGAGTGGCTGGCCAAGCTCACCCCCAGGGAACTGGATGAATTGGCCGAACTCTTTAGCGTTCAGCAAATGTTGGCGCGCCGGAATTTTAAAGACCGATTTGAAAAAGGCGAAGAGATTAGTATTCGCGAAATGCACTACCCGCTCTACCAGGGGTATGATTCGGTCGTGATTAAAGCGGATGTCGAGGTTGGGGGATCGGACCAATTGTTTAACATGTTGGCGGGCCGGAAGATCCAAGAGCGCTATGGCCAAAAACCCCAGGATGTGGTTGCCACCGAAATGTTACTAGGGCTCGACGGCCGCAAGATGAGCACGAGTTGGGGCAATGTGATCAATATTTTGGACGAGCCCAACGAGATGTATGGCAAAGTGATGAGTATGACCGACGAGATGATGCCCATGTATGCCAAGTTGGTGGCGCGTGTGCGGGGGCAAGAGTTTGATCTGTGGCAGGCACTTTGTGCCAGCGACCCCAAAAAGGCAAAGATGGCAATCGCCCGGAAGGTGGTGGAACTCTACCATTCCATTAAACTTGCACAGAGTGCGGAGGAGGAATTTGAAAAGGTACACGCGAAAGGACAGACTCCTGATAAGATTGCAGATTTTAGATTTAAGATTGCAGATTTGTCCCTCGTTGACTTGTTGGTTGAGACGAAGTTGGTGGCAAGTAAAAGCGAAGCGCGGCGGGCGATTGAGCAGGGGGGAGTGAAGGTAGATGGAGTTGTCATTAGGGATCTCAAAAAGATTATTGTGCTGTTGAAAGAGGGGGTATTGATCCAAAAGGGCAAACGAGGGTTTGTGCGGGTCCTAAAAAAATAATTCTTCACCTTTCGTATAAAAGAAGAACCCGTCCAGGTAGATGAAACCCTGGACGGGCGTGATCGTTAGGCCCGATCACCCGGCCCCGGGGCTATCAGCTCCAGACGGTGGTGATGACGAGGACGAAGGCATGTGCGCCTTCCTCGTCTTCGCGACGGCGGTGGACCGCCTGCCCGCAGAAGATACGTCTCATGTTGTTTTCCTCCTTTCGGGGACCTTTTGGATTCTATCCGATGTCGGTCCCCCGAGCATCAGATGGGTTGTGGATTCCCTGCCGGTCATGGGTTTTAGCGTACGCTCTTTGGGCTTGGTAGCCACAATCGAGTGTAGCGTTAGCTTAAACCCGTTTGACCGCATGCGGGAAATCCAGTTGGTGTGTCTGCGAGGTCGTCGCTTCATCGCCCGAGTACCGCTCGCAGTCGGCACCCTGGGTGGCTGGGTTGATTCGATACGATTGTGTCATACTACTGTGGTTGAGTGCATCGCGTCAAGTATCGAGGCAGTCGCTCCAATCAGTTTTTGTCATCACGAGCTACAGCGAAGTGATTCAGAACGGCGTTTCTGGATTGCCACTCCCGCCTTTCGCGAAAGGCGGGATCGCAATGACAGTGAATACAAAAAACCTCCGTTTCCGGAGGTTCTCAAGTTCGGTTCGATTCGGTCAAGATTCGGTCAGTGATTTGCATTTAGGCTTTTGCCGCTGCAGCCTTTTTCTTTTTGCCCGGCTTTGACTTTGAGGCTCTCACTTTTTCACCGGTAATAATCTTTTCATCAATGAGCAGGTTGCGCACCGTTGCAGAACATTGCGCACCCTTGCTGATCCAGTACTGGATCCGTTCGGTGTTGAGTTTGACCACGCGCGGGTTGCTGCGGGGGTTGACGGTGCCCAATAATTCCAAATAATGGCCAAGGGTATCGCGGCTTTTTTCATTCACAATCAATCGATAGGTTGGTTGCTTGGTTTTACCAACGCGTCGGAAGCGGAGCATGAGCATAGAATGCAGTACGAATAGATCCAAATTTAAAGCGAATCGATCCGAATAATATTGAAGTCAGTGATCAGTAGTATATGGGAATACGTGAGTTGAGTCAAGCATGCGATTTTCAATGTCTAATAACTAATGACGAATGACTAATCTCCGCCAGAGGCGGATCAGCCTTTGGCTGAAAATGTCCAATGCTCGGTCATTAGAAATTAGACATTCCCCTGGAGCCTAGGCTCCAGGGGCTGCTTCCTCCGCTTCTTCCATTTTGAGCGACAGCACCTGGGAGATGCCATCCGGGCCCATCGTGACCCCATAGAAGGTATGGGCGATATGCATAGTGGTGCGATTGTGGGTGACCACAAAGAATTGGGTTTTTTGGGCAAGCTGTTTGAGGATGTCGGCATAGCGCTCCGAGTTGGCTTCGTCCAGAGCGGCATCGACTTCGTCCAGCACCACAAACGGGGACGGGTGGAACGAGAGAATGGCGCACAACAGGGCAATGGCGGTCAAGGCTTTTTCACCACCCGACAGCAGGGACACACTCTTTAAGCGTTTGCCCGGAGGGCTTGCGGAGATGTCGATTCCTCCCACCGTCGGTTCCCTGCCCTCCGAAGCTTCAGCGGAGGAGGGTTCCTGAATTTCTGGTTCGAGTAATATAAGTTCTGCCTTGCCGCCGCCGAAGAGCTCTGCAAAGTATTTTGAAAATTCTTTGGAGATCAGCCCAAAGGCATGGTTAAACTGCTGCTGCATTGTTTTATCCAAAGTTTCGATAACTTGTTCCAATTCTGTCAATGCTTTGGTGAGATCCTCCGTTTGCCGGCTGAGGAATTCAAACCGTTCTTTCGTCGTCTCGTATTCTTGGGCAATCTCCGGATCAATACCACCGATCAACTCGATCTCGTGTTGGAGTCGTCGGATATCGTTATTAAGCTCAGGCAACGGTTTGCGCGGTTGTGGCAGCGGGTCGGCGAGCACGACCGAGGGTTCGCCGCTCATCGCTTGCCGGATTTCGCGCACCAGATCTTCGTGATGTGCTTCGGCGCGCGCTTGCTCAATGGCGAGATCTTGTTTGACTCTGCTCAATTTTTCGCGTTGCCCGTCCAGCTCGCGCAGTTCATGCTGGAGGCGAAACAGCATCGATCGACTATTGAGCTCGTTTTCTTCAACGGACTTCATTTTATTGCGCGCATCCAGCAAGGTCGATTCCAACATTTCTAATTCTTTTTGGATCGCTGTGAGTTCTGGCGAGACGTTCGTCGATGCCGCCCCGGGCTTTAAGCGCTTAAACAATTTTTTGAGGTCTTCGACGCACTGGCGGAAATGCTCCAGGGTTGTTGGAAGATTCTGGGCGTTGGGTTCTGACAGCTTCGTAACTAGGTGCTCGTATTTTTCGATGAGAGCAGAAAGCTCATGTTCGATCACCGCCACACTGAGGCCCAGCGTGGGGGATTGTTGTGCTTGGGATTTTAAACTCCACAGGCGTTCTTTGAGTTTTTCTCTAGTTTGTTGGTGGTGGTCGATGATTTTTTGGAGCTCTATGAGCTTGGACGAAACAGGCGCTTCTTTCTCCATGGTTTTGAGTTGTTGGTCCAAGTCAGAGCGCTTATGCAGAATACTCGCGAGTTGCGGTTCAGTCTCCGCGACCCGTTGGTTCGATTTTTTCAGCGTCACGGTGCTTTCCTTCCAAAGAGCGCCGTAGTATTCTCGCACGCATTCATGGAGCGTCTGTTCGAGCTCAGCGCGGCGTTCGAGGCGTTTGACCATGCGCGTGAGGGTCCGCATGCGCGGTTCGATTTCGTTCAAAACAGTTTGGCCTTGGGTGAGATTTTCGCGCGTGGTGGCCATCCGATTTAAGGCGTCGTTGCGCTTAAGCTCATACGGGCGCACCCCGGCGGCTTCATCAATCATTTCTTTGCGTTCGCGCGGTGTTGCCATCAGCAGATGCTCGACCATCCCTTGCCCAATCACACTGTAGCTCCTCTGCCCCATGTGGGATTGCGCCAACAACATTGTGATATCGGAGAGCCGCACTTGGCGGTTGTTCAAGAGGTATTCGCTTTCGCCATCGCGATAGTAGCGGCGGGCGATTACGACCTCGGGGAAGTCCACGGGCATGGAACGATCGGTGTTGTCCAGTGTCATTGCTACTTCGGCGTACCCTAAGCGCGATTTCGTTTCTGAACCCGAAAAAATAATATCCTCGTGTTTTTTACCACGAAGATGTTTCATGCTTTGTTCGCCCAGCACCCAGCGGATGGCATCGACAACGTTGCTCTTTCCACTGCCATTGGGCCCCACGATGGCCGTAATAGGGAAGGTGCCTTTGGGCGGGGCCACGGTGAGTGTTGCTTTGCTGGCGAATGATTTAAATCCGTGAATTTCCAGTTTGGTGAGATACATAAGAGGAAATAGGTTGTAGCTGGTAGCTTGTAGGGTCTGATGTTAAAAAGACTACAAGCTAATTCCTACCACCTACAAGCTTAGGATTATTGTACTGTTTCTGCCGCTGATTGACAATCCAAGGCAAATCGTGTTTGACTATGAAAACCATTCATCATCCACGCCCCTCTCGGGGGAAGGAGGCCACGGTACCATGGCGAGAGCGCAGGATATCGACTTCAACGAACTGCCGGCTGGCCAGCAGTTCAGGTTTCCCTACGGGGGTGGGGAGATTTACACCAAATTGCCCAAGCCGATTTACGTCGGCAAGGGCAAAAGCGCTGTCGCTCGCAGCGGCAGCGGAAGGAATCTGACCGGCGATCAGATCCAGAAAAATCGCCGAGTCATTCCGCTTTGATGGGTTTGCTGGAGGGCAAGTGCCGTCAGTGTCTTGCGCAGCGTCTGGGTTTCGTTCCTGGCCGCTGCGTCTGTTTTTAAAAAAACGCCCCGATCTGGTATCGGAGCGTCCGTCGTACATTTTTTGTTGCGACTATGCAGAGGGCTGCCCATCCTTCTTTTCATCATCCGTGCATTGGCATTGGCTATCGCTTGCGCAGCAGCCTTCTTTCTCGTCGGTCTTTTTTTCTCCGGCGTTATCGCCGCAGTTTCCACAACATGTCTTGCTGCTGCTTGCTCCATCATGACACATATAAAGATGTCGATTAATAATAATGTCCTGCTATGATACCGCCCACAAGCGGGATTGTCCACCCGCCTCTATTTAACTGCTTTTTTGTCTTTGATGGTCGTGCCAATACGCACATCGTGGTTTTGAGAAAATCCCGCGGGCAGTTCTAGAACATATTGCGCCGGCATTTTGGGTGTAAAAACAGTCGGATAGGTCTCGGGCGAAACATTCGATTGTAGGTCCACGACAGTGCCGTTGGGATCGAGCCACAAGATGTCGATGGGGAAGCGCATATCCTTCATCCAGATACCGTGGCGGTCTGGCGTATCGAACACAAACAACATGCCATGGTTTGGTGCGAGGTGTTCACGATTACTCAGCCCCTGCTGCCGTTGGGCGACGGTCACCGCCCGCGTGATGGCAAGGGGCGTACCATTGATGAGTATCGTCGATGGGCGTGTGCTCTGGTGGTCCAACAGCGCGAGTGCCACCAATGAGAGGATGAGCAGGGCATATCCGCCGACGGGTAATGCCCGCCAGAGAGGATGAACGGGATTGGGAGCCCGATGGTTGGTGAACGCTTCGACGCTGCGGAATGTTCCCGTCACAAGAGCCGTCACCACAAACCATCCGATGAAATTGCCGATCGGGATGCCAAAATACCAACCGCCTCCCAACCATTGCCACGATCCGGCAGACACTTGGATCGGATCCAAGAAGAGATCAATACTCACGGCGATCAGCCCATCGGCCACTACCATCAAGGGGAGAAATTTCCATCTCACCACCACATTGGTGATGCAGTAGGCTAAATAGATAAACACCGGCCAATACAATATGACTAAGAGAGGGACGTTCCCAATAAAAATCCCACTTGTTTGATAGGAATACGCGCCCCCAAAGACCGTTTCGTATTTGAGCCCGAGCTCCTCAAAGAAAAATCCGACCGAGGCTGCCCCCAGCAGTAGCGGTACGGCACGCCGCCACGAAAGCGTCCATCCGCTATGGAGGACTGTGAACAGCAGCGGCAAAGCCATGATCGCCGTTACGGGCCATGATCCGTAGGGGGATTGCATCCAGGGGATGTCGCCGTGGGCCCACAATTGGGTGGCAATCAGAATGATTTCCGCAATGCAGATGGTGCACAGAATAAACAGCCTGGTTCGCATAGACACGATATGGATAAATACACTCATTGTGGAGACTTGAACTCAGTGTATATCATGGTACACTACGATCGTGTACTAGTGTAATTTTATAGAGCTATGTCCAAACGCACAATAGTTGGCCTTGGAGTGGTTGTGGTGTTGTTGGTCGCTGCCGTCATCGCACAGCGATGGAAGCGCCCGAGCCCTCCTCCCGATGCCAACAGTCAAAAAATTCAAGTCACTGCCTCCTTTTACCCCCTGTATTATTTTGCTTCGACGATTGGGGGGGAGGATGCCGTCGTCACCAACATCACACCCGCTGGCGTGGAGCCTCATGAGTACGAGCCAACTCCTCAAGATATCGTGCGTCTGGAGCACAGTAAGCTGCTGATTCTCAATGGAGCACGACTCGAACCATGGGCCGAAAAGATTGGCCCCACGCTTGAGCAAAAAGGTGTTGTGATTGTCGAGGCTGGGCGTGAGGCAGTAACAAAAACAGTCGAAGAGAACGGGCAGACGGTTCAAGATCCGCATGTGTGGCTGAGCCCGGTCGCGGCCCAGCAAGAAGTTGACGCGATCGTCGCCGGATTTGCGAAAGCCGATCCCTCACGGGCATCCTCGTATCAGATGCGCGCAAGCGAGCTCAAGGCTCGACTCGTCGCGCTTGATCAGCAATACAGGCAAGGGTTGAGCGAGTGCGCAAAAAGAAATTTTATTACCTCGCATAATGCTTTTGGATACCTGGCGGGCCAGTATGCCCTCAACCAAGTATCGATCGCGGGATTGTCTCCTGATATGGAACCATCCGCAAAGGAATTGGCCCGCATCGCGCAGCTTGCGCGGTATTACCAAGTGCGCATCATCTTTTTTGAGAGTCTCGTGAGCCCCAAATTTTCCCAAACCATCGCGACGAGCATTGGTGCTCAAACGATGATGCTTAACCCTCTTGAGGGATTATCCGAGGAAGAATTAGCGCAAGGGAAAGATTACTTTACAGAAATGAAGAGTAATCTGGAGAATCTGCGCGTGGCCTTAGAGTGTCGATAATTGATATGGATGAGCTTGTGAAGAAACTCATCGAGGATGGCATCTTGCGCACTCCGGAAATCATTGAAGTATTCCTGTCTGTCGATCGGAAATTATTTGTGCACCCCCAAGATGCTGATAACGCCTACGGTGATTATCCCCTGCCCATTGGCTATGGGCAGACCATCTCGCAACCCACGACGGTCGCGTTCATGCTCGAATTGCTTCAGCCGAGACCAGGCGAAAAAATTCTCGATGTCGGTTCTGGTTCGGGGTGGACGACCGCTTTGTTGGCTCAGCTCGTGGGACCCGCAGGCACCGTGTATGGGGTTGAAGTCGTTCCCAAGTTGGTGCAATTTGGCCAAGAAAATTTAGAACGCGCTTGTCTCGGCAATGCAACGATTGAACAAGCCGGAGACCGGATGGGTAACCCCTGGTATGCTCCATTTGATCGCATCCTTGTTTCTGCCGCGGCGACAGAATTACCGCAAGCGCTTGTCGATCAATTGCGTCCGGGTGGTGTTATAGTTATTCCCATTGGCAGTGCCGTCTGCCGGGTAAGCAAAGACGCCTCATCGCATTGTACGATGGAGACATTTGACGGTTTCGCGTTTGTCCCGCTGAGGGAATGATTGTATGGATGGGGGACGTCAAAGAACGTCTCGTCAAACGAGACGGGTCTGACGTTCTCAAGCGCGACTGAATGAAAAACACTCAACAAACAGTGTATGTTCTTTGTATCTCGTTTGACGAGGCGATGGGCCCCGTCAAACGGGGCAAGGCCAGCAAGAGTGCCCGCCACAATGCCCGCAGGCTTTGGGCAGGGTGAAGGATGCTAGAACCTATTTGCACCGCACAATGGTATCAATAATCTCGATAGGTCTTTTCAGACCGTCGCTCTATCGCAAGGACAAAAATTTCTACCGAAGTTTTTCTATAAATAATTCGAACATCTCCTTTACGAACGCGATAAATATCCGTATGCCCCTTGAGTTTTTGAATATGAAGCCAGGCATCAGTATTTGAGTTGAGGGCTAAGAGAATTTCTTTCACTCGAGCGTACTCTTTCGTTGAAAGTCGAGCGAGTGCTTTCTCGATCTTATCCATATCAGAGTCGCTTCAAGAGTGCGGAGAGTTCTACGCCACCTTTTTTGAGTTTAGTAAAATCAATCACCTCTTCCCACTGTTCGTCGCTGTCGACGGGGGAGAGCTTGAACAAGGGTCTGGAGCGCTTCAGAACCACAAAGCTTTCGCCTTTAGCCACTCGATCGCAGTAGCGTACCATATTTTCTCGTAATTCTTTGAGCGCAACGAAATGATTGGGCATAGAAGATAGTAGGAGTTAATGGTCTATACTAAGTTTATCTTTAGATAATCTTCTTGTCAATAGGTAGGTGCCGGCGCTGGACACATTGAAGCTGTTATGGTTCAATAGACCCTGATTCATAACGGGTCGGTTTGACAACGTCAAAAGGAGAGCTGAAAGTGAATGATCTGCATTCAGGCTCTCCGAGAGAGCCAAGAAAGGATGGGTCGCGGAGCTGGCGAGATCTAGCCGAGCGAACTATCAGTGAAGGAATTGCCAAGTACGGCAATCTGAACATCAGCGTCCCCGAGTTGGCTTCGTGGATCGAACTAGTAAGGAGTCGCAAGCGCAAGAAGGAAGACCAGGGAAACGGTCACTCTGGTGTTCCGCCTAACCTAAATGATCTTTACCTGGCGGCTGCGTTGGCAAAGGGACAACCGCGAGCCTGGCAGCTCTGGCGTGATCAGCTTGAGCTCCCCATTGTTCGTTGGATGTCACGACTCGTTGGAGGCGCGCGTCTTGCCGACGACATCTTCAGCGACCTTACGGGGGATATGTTTGCCGGCAAGCTTGAGCAGTATAGAGGTGATGCGGCCCTCAAGACGTGGCTCACCGCAGTCGCCAGGAATCGTCTGGCAGACAGGCTGGAGTCAGAATCTCGGCGAGGAGTGAGTCTCGAGCTTTGGAATAGTGGCCAACCGATGAGCCATCCAGACAGAGTCGAGAATGACTTTGTTGAAGATCTCACCGGGCGCCTGTATTCAGAGATGGCCACCAAAGCGCTTCGGGACGAGCTCAAGAGACTCTTGGAGGGTGAACGACTGTTGATTAGGCAGTATTTTGAGAATGAGATCCCAATGACAGTCTTGGCAGGGGAATACGGAGTGAATCGTACGCAGGTCGGGCGAAGGATCAGGGCCATTCGCGACAAGATCCGTACAGCCCTCATCAACCGGGGAATCGTTGATCTTGAAGCAAGGGCTCGCTCGCCTCGATCAATGATGAAACGCCGTCGGAGGCATGTTCCGGCCTTACGAAATGATGGGCGTGCTTGCAGAGTGTGTGGCGGCCAGGGGCATAACCGGCGCACATGCGGTCGTATCTGAAGACGAGCGCATCATCATGTGCCTCAATAATCCTCTCAAGCGGTCTCAACGCGACGGCTTCGGTGCAAAGTAGTTCGTTCAATTCAGAACGGATAGCAGCGCACCGAGGTCGTCTTTCTTTTTCAAAAGTTTTAACCTGCAATATTAGGTATCAAAAAACACCCGAACATTCATTGGGTGTTTTTTGATGGGGCCAGCGTTAGATTAATGTTGCATCATCCATGAATTTCGGCGTTGACTGCGGTTAGAATAATGACCACAGGTTTCTCCAATTTGCAAGACAATGAAGACTTAAGAAATAAGAGAAGATGTTTTGCAACCGTCGACGGATGTTGCCGATGAAACCGGAGAAGTACGACCGGAACTATGCTTTGGTAACGAAAGTCGTTGTCATGAGTCAGGATGGTACGGTGTTGACGATGAGCAATTTCGATCAATGCAGTGTCGGTTTTTCCAAACCAACCTTCTTCTTTTACATCTAAAATATCATGCCCTGCATTCCGCAGGGCATGGACAACGGACGTCGCGATATTCCCGTCCGCAAGAAACAGCATAGGCTATGCGTGGACACGCTCGTTGAGCGAATAGATTTGTTCGCGGGAAACAGCGCGCTTAGCAAATGCCAACACCGCTTGAATATCCGATTTCTTCAAGTGAGGATACTCATGGATGATGTCGTTGAGATTCATGCCAGATCGGAGGAGTTCTAACACAAACTCTACAGAAATTCGTGTCCCTTTGATGACGGGCTTTCCGCCAAGAATTTTTGGGTTGCTGATGATGGGGGAAAAAGATCGCATAGTATAGTGTTGATTGTTATAATGACTGTAGTCTATCAAAGAATCTTGAATAAAGAAAGTTGCGATGTGCACTATAATTGGGTATCAAAAAACACCCAACAACCATTGGATGTTCTTCGATGGGCCAGCAAGTGAAGGATGTTAGAACCGCATTGTTGGGTTTGGGTGTGTTGCGAAAACCGTGAGCCACCATGTGGATGTTGTCGTTTTCCTCTTAAGATATGTTGGGCGCGGGATCATATTTTCCCGCGGCTTCCCAGGCAAGTTTGAAAATCGATCGTTGAGTATTGGCAATCTCTTCGCTCTGAATAATCACGCCGGTCATGTCTTTGTGAGAAATGATGAAAACCTTGTCATCATAAATGTTAATCTCATTGCTCATGGGGAATTTATCCTTTGGCACAAGCCGAACAGAGCGCTGTTCTTCCTTGCTCTTTTCTTTAAAACGCCGTCCCATTGGATTGTCATTGAGAATTACAATGGGAACGATTTTTCTCTCATTCTTTTTCTTTATGTACGTCGGATAATAGTCCTCAAGCGTTTTCCAACCAAGCTCGATATCCGCGTATGCATAAATTACCTTATTCGGTACCTGCAAAGTATCTTCCATAATCGCCACGAGTCCATCATGGCCTTCAAAATATTGCACACGCGGTTTGCTCTTTAAATCCGATGGCGCTAGAGCCATCAGATCTTGCAATATCAATTTCGCATCCGTTGCCTTCTCGTATGCAGATTCTACAACTTGTTTAGGACTCTGAGCACCAAAATACGTCACCCCCCGCTTCCTAAAGGTAGAGATACATCCTTTTTTGATCAGTGCTTCTAACAGCACGTATGCACTGGGGCGTTTAACACGGGCTTTTTTTGCAATATTCGCTGCTGTCGCAGCTCCCAATTCAAGGGTTGCTAAGTAAATTTTCGCCTCCGCTTCCCGAAATCCTATACCTTCAAGAGTTTTAACAATATTCATACACCGTTGGATACAATAATGTTGTAACTTACAACAACATTATATCATGGAAATCAAAGGCTGTCAAGTAAAATAGTCCCTATATATAAAGAAAATATTTGGACTATTTTAACTTGATCAAAAAGTAACAAGAAAATCTGTTGTAACTATTGACGCTATAAAAGAATTACGCTATCCTATGGAGTTGACTGTGATGGGTGCACATTAACAACAAGGAGGCGCACGCATGCGCAAACATTGTAGCCAGGTCGTTGCTAGTGTTCTGAAGGTTCTCGATCTGGAGGGGATCGACTACTCCATGCAGATGAGGGGTAGGCGGATCATCCTCCGGGCTAGTTCCGATGACTATTGCATTGCTACCTCCTACGGCGGCGACGACTCTGTCAAAGCGGAGAAGGTGCTGTCGTATCGACGTGCAGAACTCGCCCGTGTTGCGGGTGTTCTACAGAGGATGGGGGCTATCCTCAAGAGCACGCGGGCGGTCCGTGGCCCTACCGTGGACGAGGTGTATCATTTTCTCATCGAGGGGGAGGAAATCTTCCTTGTGCTCAGGTCGTGAACCACATATGAGACTCTTCATGAGCCCCTTGCGGAATACGTTCTGCTTGGGGCTCTCACTTTATTGGATGGCGCAGGCTGACCGCGGTAGCAAGGAGGCGCTCACATGAGCAGAATATGGATTCCAATCGAAGTTCCGCACAAGGACATCTGTATCACGTTCGAGATGGCAGGTCTGGAATTCGATGCTGTTGGATTCATGAGGGATGGAGAGTCGGACATTAGCGCCAGCGAGATGTTCCGACGAACGGACAACGGTCTGATCGTGGACAACGAGTTCATAATATGGCGCATCTTGCGACATCAGGGGAAGCTTCCTGCAGAACTGCGGGGTCGCTATCTCTGCACCAAGTGTCCGGGTTTTGGCGCCAATGCCAGACTTCAATACACAGCCCTCTTCTTTGATGATGATCGCTGGCGGGAATGCTCGTGCTTGCTTGGACGACATGAGCAAGAGACCCCGGGCATCACCGAAAGTCCGTGCAATGAGTGGCAGCTTGTCTTGCGCCACCGCTGACCTCATCTACTCCGTTTGCTCATATCCTTCACGGAGGGGTATCAGCAGACGATGTTCTCACAACCGGTATCCGATATTCAGTGCGCACAGCATTGACGCTTCGATACCGGTTCTTTCTTTCAAAAAAGTTCTAACCGGTACTATTGGGTATCAAAAAACACCTTCGAAAGAAAGTGTTTTTTGCTGGGGGAACGTCAAACGTCCCAAAGCCAGCAAGCACGCCCCGTTTGACGGGGTGAAGGATGTTAGAACTTGTTTGGTGATGGAATCCCTAGATCCTTACAGATTTTCTTCACCAGGAAGTTATTAATTTCGTTATGTCTTGGAACTGTAGATGTTCTCTGAAATAGCGGATTAAAAAAGACGCTATGATTCGCGCCTTCGCGGATGAATACGCACCCATGCTTTTGGAGGTGGCGAATGAGGTCAATACGCTTCATGCAGCCTGGAGCGTTAACGTTTCTCGAATCACTTTCCCCTTGAGATCTTTGTGGAGCATTGCTTTATTTACTTCCAACGTTAACATCAAGGCCTCTTGGAGGTTTGTCTTTGCTTCTTGAAGAGTCTTGCCTTGTGTATTCACGCCAGGAATTTCTTCCACCCAAGCGCTATACCATTTCCCCGTTTTTTGGTAGACGGCGGTAAATTGTTGTTTCATATATTCAATGTTTATGATCATTTATTATTTATTGGAGTATATCAATAACAGAGGAAAAATGAAAGGTGAGTTTTACTAATAAAAAATCCCAACACCACAAGGGCGTTAGGATTTTTTATCTGGGGCCAGCAAGCCTGCCCTCCTGTAGCTTTAGCGGAGGAGGGTTAGAACCTGCTTACTCCAAAACCTCTATTATAAAGACATCAACTCCGAATCTTGGAGTACGGTATTGAGATCGGTGTTCTGTGCATGAAATTGGGGCTTACTATGCGCTGGGAGTACCCGGTTGGCTGCAACCGTTCTTAGCATCGATTTGACCGCGTCATTCGTATTGATCAGTATTATTTCATGCTTTGCCGACAACTCTTCTTTAAGCCCCACAATAGCGTGGGCCGCAGATCGAGAAATAAAATCTACACCCGTAAAGTCCAGAGTGACGGAGAGGGTCTTTGTTTGAGAAATAGCCGAGCGCAGAATACTCGTGACATCCCGTGAACTAATGACGCGAGCGATCAACTCCGCAACATTGACTCGATCTGTGTTGCTTGCGGTAGCTTGTTTCATAATTATCCAAGTCTCACTCAATAGAATAATCTGACTATCTTACTCCAAGTATGGAGTTATATCAAGGGGTGTGGTTGGCTTTGGTATTCTGTACGCTATGATCACCCCCTGCCAATGAAATTTTGGCAATTCGACCAATCTCTCTTGTTTACGCACCGCAACAAACGCCCCACCTCCTGAGATCATTATATACCCTCCATGGAGTCCTTCACAAATAATCCGTTTTGATGTCCGGACACCATACCCTCGCTCCGGAGATTTTGTCGATACACCACGCATGACTTGTTCAATTGCTTCCTTGTCCGATAAGATTACGTTCTTTTCATCCGCGTACGTTTTGGACAATCCTCTCCCGCGGTCCACGATACAAATATCTAAGTACTCCTTCTTTGGATAGTATTGCCCGAAAATAAATCCTTTACCAGCGTTGCTATGATCGAAAATGTTGGCCACCAATTCGCTCATTGGGTAATAAATTGAACTCTGGGTTCCTGGGACGGCGTCCATAATCTTTAATACCATATCTGCAAACAGAGATTCCAGTCGCTCTCTATCAGCACCCGCCTCTTTTTTAAGTACCTCAATAGGGAGATAGGTTTTCTCCCGTTGCCAAATCATTGCCGAGGGTGAAATAAAATCAATGCCATCAGGGAATTGAATACTTTCAAGATACGGTTTTATGGGGTGAGAATGTGGTATCTTGAATGTGCTACTCGTTGTTTGAATGTAAGCTGCTAACGGTGTGAGTAGTACAGGACAAGCCCATACAAGATTTGAGAGATCAAAGCAAATTTTTTCAGCACCATCTAATCCTTTCAACGTCATGTAGAAAGAGGAGAGTTGCTCGACGAGCGAATCACCAGCGGGTTTTGGTATCAAGATTGTTTTCATAGGATTTGGCATGCTCTTGAAGCAACTATACCAATACCCGTAGTTTAAATCAAAGCATTGGTTCTACCATCCCATTGCCGGTATCATCGCGTCAAACGCGACTCAATGAAAAACACCCAACAAACATTGAATGTTTTTTGATGGGGGACGTCAAACGTCCCTTGGCCAGAAAGCCTTGCCCTGTTTGACGGGGTGAAGGATGCCTGCCCTCCTGTAGCTTTAGCGGAGGAGGGGTAGAACTTTACTACTGTACAGTATTGGACAATTACAGAGTGTTGTGGTATAAAATATCCTTGGTCTTTACAAAGACTGGTCGCAACGACCGCGGCTTTGATAAGCCAAGAGGAGGATATAGTGATCGCCATCTCAAAAAGCGATGCAGAAAAATACGGATGTCCGTATTGCCAGTACCCGATCGATCTCCAGCACTTCAATCATGGCGCAACCGATAGCGCCCTCAAGTGCGATGCGGATGCTTGCAGGCAGACGTTCATCATCTGCATGGATGGCAAGACTGAGTCGGCGGTTGTTTCGGGAACCAGTTTCCGACAGCCCTACAAGGTTCAATCGCATCCTTTCGCGCCGGTGGCCCAAGCCCCTTCGGGCAAGGGGTTGACCAGCGAGAAGATCGACAAGATCGTTCAGGCTATGGGGTTGCCTCCGCTTTCGCCTCAAGCGCGATGTCTCTTGGCCGCGGGGGACGACATGGACAGGCCAACCCACGAATCCGAAGTCGAGAGAAGGCATCGGCGGCGTGGGCGGGGATAGGACACTACTACACAGCGCATCACCATGCGCTCCAATACTCTGACGAGAGGAGGTGATAGTGGTGAAGTTCATTAAAAGGAAGAACTTCGAGGATGCGTTCAAGCCCGTTCCTGTTGATGACGTCGTCGACGCAATCAGGCGATCGCATTTGGAGGCAGTCCTACCGAAGCTTCAAGGGCAAGATCGTCGTCAGGCGAAAGCCTTGATCCAGGCCAGGACGGATCTGGCATGCTCGGGGTGTCGGGACTGAACGACGGCACCCACTACTGGTGGCGCGTCTATAGGGGTACGCGCTCCACCTACATTCGAGGGCCTCGGCTCGCAGCAGTTCGCACCCAACGGACAGCAGCGCACCGAGGTCGTTTTTCTTTTCTAAAAAGTTCTAACCAGAGAAATTGGGGATCAAAAAACACCCAACAACCATTGGATGTTCTTCGATGGGCCAGCAAGCTTGCCCGCCACCCGCCTGCAACGCTGTAGCAACTGCGCTCAGGCAATGCCCGCAGCCAAATCATTACGGGACTTTGATAATATTATTGGTCTCATTAGATTCTTTAAACTGCTTATTGGAATCGACGGTAATCTGAAGTGTTACTGCTCCTTTTGGGGCCTTCTTAACAAATGTTGCTATCTGGCGCTGTGCTGATGTTTGTGGTGTTCCATTCGTAGTAAAGACATACGGCAAGGCCGTCTTCACTATAATCGTCGATTTCTTTAGTATACGACCATTTTCTTTGAGCCATGCATGTTCAATGCTCATTGTTTTTTTTCTACTTACTTCTACTCCTAAATTTTCAAGAGTCCACAGAAGACTCGTTGGTGTTAATGTCGCACCACTCAATGTGAAGTCGGGCAGCGTTGTGGGTGGAAGGGATGACGGTGACTGTTCTGATGATGGTTGCTCTTGAGACTCTTGAGACGGAGGCACTTCGGCTGCTGGCGGCGACGATGGTGGGGGCGTCTGTTCCGCGGGTTGCGAGGGTGGAGTAGTGGGTGCCTGTTCCGTTGGCGGAGGTACTGGTTCAGGTGACGGCGTTGTAGTGAGACGGAAGAGTTTCCTTGTTGAACCACCATTCGCATTCCGTACATCCAGCGCGCACTGCATTCCTACGGAACATCCGCGAATCTCTGGGATGGTGAAGGTAATTAAAGTTCCCTCTTCATTTGCTGACGGTTGAACCAGTGATGTCCCATTACTAATGCCGTAGTAAATTGTATTGTTCGTCAGTGTAAATCCTGAACCTTCGATGGATACCACTGTCCCTACTGGTCCGGAATCCGGAGCGAGCCGCGTGATTGTTGGTCGCTGGGCAGTACTACTTGTAAACGAGAAGCCGGAGATCGCGGTATACCCATTTGCATTAATAACACCAACACTACATTGTTGGCTAATCGGACACGTAGCGGTTGGTGGTAGTTGGTAGAGCAGCGTCTGCCCATCAGACGATGCTAATTCGCCACTCCCCATATTTCCGATTTGCACACGATTTCCTGTCGGTGTGAATCCGGAACCGACAACCCTCACTGGAGTACCCGGAACCACCGACATTGGTCGCACTTCGGTGATACGCGGGGCTGGCTCTGGAAGCAGTGTACGGGTTACTGGAAATTTGTTCGTCCGGATATTCGCGCTTTCAATTTCCAGATCACACGACTGTCCCGGCCAACAGTAAACCATGTACCGCGTCTCGTTTGGATCAACCGGAATCGTGAGCGTTAATTCCGTAGACGAACTGGTATACCCGATGGCGACCTGATGACCGTTCAACCGAACGATATTTGTATACCCAAAATCCTTTCCGCTGATTGTAACGGGTTGCCCAAAGACCATTTCCGTGGGTGTCACACTCGTGATTGTTGGGACACGCGGCGGCTTCGGCGTCACCGTGAATATCACTGTATTACTATTTCCATACGCATTATAGACATAGATGGGACACGCTTGATTAACCGGACAAGGAACGTTTGAATTATTAATAGGGACGCGGAGTGTAAACGTTATTGTAGTACGATCCGCTGATACGACATTAGAGGTATATCGAGTTCCTCCGAAATAAATGTCATTCCCTGAGGCCTTGAAATTCGTGCCACGAAGCGTGATTACGGTCCCATCGGGGCCTGATGTTGGGCTCACTTCGGTGATTGTCGAAGGTGGAGTATTGGCAACACGAATATATTCTGCTCCAAACTGACTGGCGCCATTCGCATTGATTACGCGTATGCTAAAATCAGCAAAGTCATCTGGTTGAGTGGAGGCGATAGTATCGTACATTGCACAACTGCGCGATCCATGATCGCATGATTGTAGGGTCGCTGGGACAGTAAATGTAAGCGTTGCCCCATCGGCTGATGCGAGATCATACGCAGCGAGTGCAACACCCCTGCGTGGGAGCGCTGCCGAATTCCACATGTACACCTCATTACCAGTGGAGTCAAAACCACTCCCGGTGATCGTAATCTGACCACCCACTGAAGCGTTTTTTGTAAACGTGGTGATTCGTGGAGCTGGCCCCAGTGTGGCCAGCAACACTGGAAGCTCAATAGCGCGTTTGGTAATTCCGTTCGCATTCACAACACCGATCTCGCACGGTGCATCAAGCCTGCAATCCGTAAGTGAAGGGAAGAATGGAACGCGAAGCATTGTCCCATTTTCGTAAGACGCCATGTGTCCAATATCGTTGTTCAGCTCTGTTCCTCGGAGGGTACGGCTTATAAAGATTCGGTTCTCTGTGGGCGTAAATCCAGTCCCACGGATAACAATCTTCCCATTCGGGCGATTCTCCGAATTTGCCACTAGCTGGAGATCTGTGATTGTGGGGGCGGGCGGTAATGTCTGGTCGACCATAAACGACAGGGAATTCCCTACTACTGTCCCCCGTTTCGCGCTAATGTCGCACCCCTCACCCGGCCAACACACAGGAAACTGCGAGGGTTGTGGAATAATCAACGAATAGGTATTTGCCGCAATTGATCTTGCAACAACATTTTCTCCCCCAACACTAAAATAAATATTGCCACCTCTTCCAAACTCTCCAATCACCGTTACACTCGTCCCAAATGGACCAGATGATGGCGTAACGGTATCGAGACGGGGCGGGGGTGTTGCCCCCACAGTGATTGGGAATTGTGCACTCGCTCCATTCGCATTGGTCACAACCAGAACGCAGGAAGCGCCCGCCACCGCACAATCCTGCACGGGTGTCAGTTGAAACTGAAGCGAACTTCCATCGGTTGACGCGATGTCAGTTGCAATAGTAAAAAGACGCGTTGGCGTTCCAAAACGTACCGTGTTCCCCGAGGCCGTGAATTCAGTTCCTGTTACCGTGATGGTCCACCATAACGGTGCGGGAGATGGTGTCACTGCTGTCACGGTAGGCGCTGTGGTAGCAGACGCAAACAGTGGAACAAAAGAAAGAAATCTTGAGAACAGTGATTGAAAAAAAGACACATACGTGTCCGGTATTGTGGCAGTGTCCAGGTGTGACGGGGGAGTTACTTCTACAGTGGTCTTTGTGTGCGGTGCAGCAGATGCAAACAGTGGAACAAAAGCAATAATACCTATGAAAAATATCCGAAGAAAAAATGTGCGCATATATAGTAGCACGTTAATCAATAGACAATGGGTTAAAGTAAATATACTACCTTTATGTACTTTTTACTACTTCTCGTCGTCCACGCTTTCAAAGAGAAAGCTTGGACGACTCAACGTGTTAAGCCGCTCGGTGGGATATCGTTACCATCCAAAATAAAAAATCCCAGCACCACGAGGTTTCTGAGATTGTTTAATTTTGGGGCCAGCAAGTAAGGGATGTTAGAACTTTGTTGCTTCAGCACACACATTGGACATTTAGCCAGTGTTATGGTTAAGTAGAATACTGACTCATAGTGGGTCGGTTTGAACAACTTTAGCGGCGCATTATTATGCGCTCCAGTCCTCTGACGAGAGGAGGTGAATGAAATGAATCAGCACCAGGAGTTCCTGCGTCGGCTTGGGCAATACCTTCCGACGCGTCGAGGGATGCACGTCCAGAAGTCTTACGAAGTTGCTGATGGACTTATCATCGTTTTCGACCAGGGTCTCGGAGCCAAGCTTTACTTTGACGACCAGCTCTGGAGGGTCGCTGACGGTTTTTACTCTGACGACACCCATCCGGGATCACTGCAGTGCACCGGCTTCGGGGTCGTTGTGTTGCCATCGGTGACGACTCTCAAGGACGCGATGAGCTGGGTCAGTCAGTGCTTGGAGTCTGTCAGCGAAGAAGGTTCGCGCATGTACGAACCGTCGCTCGTTGATTTCGGTTCGTGACCGCTGCCATAGCGTTGTCACCGGCCCTCGGCCTCGCGCACGATTCACGCGCGCGTCACCGAGGTTTTTCTTTTCAATCAACGAAAGTCTAATCTTGGGGCCAGCAAGTGAAGGATGTTAGAACTGCGGTGATTGCAGCGATCATTTGCAAATAACAACAATTACAGTTAAAATGGTGCACACACTAAAATCCTTCGCCTCATCACAAAGGCTGCCCAGCGGAGGCAGAAATCCGACATCTTCCGATTGGAAGGCTTTCCCAGTGGGAAAGAAGCGGATAGAACATTCACATTCCATGATGAACGCCTTGGGGTGCCCCTGATATACTAGACACATCTTCTGATCCATCGGTATGATGCAATC
>OBOI01000183.1_pt1 | contig 25743 bp, 18 predicted proteins | sample 1670151 | NCBI WGS metagenome assembly OBOI01 (sample SAMEA104232303, study PRJEB22302) | sediment metagenome | biome: forest; feature: aquifer; material: sediment | place: USA | collected 2011-08-07 | depth 0.01 m | reverse complement strand
CAAAATCATCCATATCCGGAAGTCCGGCCGGCCGGAGATATTCCACAAGAAAATCTATGACGCCCTGCGCCTGCCCCTCCGGCCAGGAAAAACGGTCAAGACCATCCTGTGAGATTTGAAATCTGTAGTGCCTAAACAAGAAATCTGTGCCATGCAACTATCTAATATTATGCGTTATTATTGTTTAGACCATGAACTTGGGTTCAGGGGTGGCGGAATTCGGTATAGGGCAAAAAGTCAGCTAATTTTTTTGCCAGCAAGCGGGTCACGGAAAGGGCCGACGCCGGTGGAGCTACCGTCAGTGATTGCTCGCCGATGCGCTTCACGGGCATGATCCCCATGAGGGCATTGGTAAGAAACACCTCGTCAGCCTGGAGCAGATCCTCTTTTAAAAAAACTCCTTCGGAAACCTTTATCTCGAGTTTTTGGGCCAATGCCAGCACCAAAGCGCGGCGTGTGCCGGGCAAACAACCGCAGGAAAGGGCCGGCGTAAAGAGCATACCATTTTTTACAAAAAAGATATTGCTCATGGCGCCTTCTGTAAGCTGCCCCTGAGAGTTGAACCAAACCCCTTCCTCAGCGGCGTGACGCAGGGCCTCCTGCCTGGCCAGGATGTTTTCCAGATAGTTGGTTGACTTGATCCCTACCAGCGGGGAATGCTCATTGTGCGGCGCCGACAAAAGGTGCAACCCTATCCCGGCTTCATATTGCGCCGCGTGGTAGGGGAAGGGGCGCACCTGCATAATCAGGTCAGAGGGATGGCCACAAGCGGGCGCCCCTCCCGTCAAGGTCAGACGCAGGGCATAGGGCATTGAACCGCCGCTCTGGTCCCTTAAAAATTTCCTGATCCCGTCGGTCCATTCCGCAAAGCCGGGCAGCGCCAGTTCAAGGGTTGCGGCGCCCTCGCTCATTCTCTGCCAATGCTCCCGAAGCAGGGGAATGCCCCGCGCCGTCACCAGCAGCGTCTCAAACAGTCCGTAGCCGAAAAGCAGCAGGCGGTCATCAATGGGCAGGGTGATCTCCTTCATGCCATTTCTCCTTCCAGGGCGTCAAACATGGCCCTGGCTTTATACAGCGTCTCTTCATATTCCTGTTCCGGCACGGAGTCGGCGACAATACCGCCGCCCGCATGCACGTAAGCCCGACCCTCCTTAAGCAAGATCGTCCTAATCACGATATTGAGGTCCCAGGCGCCGTCAAACCCGAGATAGCCGATACTGCCCGTATAATGCCCCCGCCGGTGCGGTTCCAACTCCTCAATGATTTCCATGGCCCGGATTTTGGGCGCACCGGTGATTGAGCCGCCGGGAAAGACGGCCCGCAGCAGCTCGCCGGGCGACAACCCGGCCCGGACCTGCCCTGTAACGGTAGAGACGAGATGCCATACCGTCGGGTATTTTTCCAACCTGATGCGGTCCGGCACTGCCACCGTCCCCACTTCACAGATACGCCCCAAATCGTTACGTTCCAGATCAATGATCATGGTCAGCTCCGCCCGATCCTTGGCGCTGGCCAGCAATTCCTCAGCCAGGGCCAGATCGGCGGCAGGCGTTGCCCCCCGTGGACGGGTCCCCTTGATGGGGCAGGTCTCGATGCGTCCAGCGATGTCCAGGCGAATGAATCTTTCGGGCGAACTGCAGAGAATCTGGAAATCGGGGTAAGGCAGGAAAGCGGCAAAGGGCGCGGGATTGCCTTCGCGCAGCCGCTGATAAAGCGTCCAGGAGTCGCCATCCCAAGGCGCTGTAAAGCGTTGCGTCAGATTAGCCTGGTAAATGTCCCCGGCAAAAATGTACTCCATGACTTTTTTTAGATCACTAAGGTACCGGTCACGGGCAAGGGCGGGGGAAAGGGTTTTCCGGGATGGCGCAGGTGAAAAAAGACCGTCAGCCGCAACGGGCAGGCTGCCCTCCGGGACAGGGCAACCACGGCAAAGGTCCTCCAGCCGGTCCAATCTTTCCTTGGCCAGGCTCGAAGAGCATTGGCCGTCGTCCTGCATGCCACAGGCGGTCAGCCAGTATTTCTGCTCCCGATGGTCATAGACGACAATGCCGTCATACCAGGCCAGACGCCAAAGCGGCAGGCCCAAATCATCTATCGCGATTTGCGGCAGCCGTTCGAACTCGTTCTTCAGGTCATAACTGAAAAACCCGACCGCGCCGCCGGCAAAGGGGAAAGGGGCCTGCGACGCCACCCGATATTTTGCCTGCAGACCGTCCAGCACCGCCATGCTGCCCCCTCCCGCAGTCCTGTGCACCTCTGTTTGGGCATTATCCGGCAGGAACAGCTCAACACGATCGGCATAGGCGGTGGCTTGCAAAAAGGGAAAGGCGCTGAGAAAAGAATAGCGCCCCCGTTCAGAATAGCCGTTGCCGCTATCCAGAAAAAAGGGCGCCGGAGCCTGCTTCAAAAGTTGGAATAACGCATATGGCGGAACGGGCCGGGATAAAGAGCGGGTTTGCCAGAAAGAGGTCACTTCCGGATGCGCCCGACGCGCCTGAGCGATCGCCTTTTTCAAAAGATGCAACCCCTTCGCGCTATTTACCAAAACAGCAGCGATCCATCTTATTTTTTCGGTACTTCTTCTATCCCCAGGCGTTTGCTTACATGGTCGCGCCCCAAGAAGAAATTGATCCAGGAAGACGTCTGGTAAAAATCCCAGTTGCAGGGCGGCACATAGACGTCCCGGAGGGATTCTTCCTCATCATGCTTCTTCAGCCGCGCATAAGCCCGCACATAGATGCATTTCTGCTTGTTGGGATACACTTCGCACCAGCCCTCGAAGGAGCCGCCGCAAGCGCCGTTGCGCTGCTTTTTGGGACACTGGCTCATGGGACAGACGAAAGCGGTTTCGAAAAGAGCGCAATCTCCGCAGTTCTCACAATCGAAAAGGGCCACCTTGTTCAGATGTTCGAATTTATCAAAAGTTTTCTCCAGCTTGCCGCCCTCGATACCCTTGAGCAATGCCCGCATCATCCCGAAAAGATTCTTCCCCGGCTCAAACATCAGCACATGCATGAGGCGACTGAAACCGTAACTCATAGGCACATCCGTATCCGGAGGCCGGCCGACGCGATTCGTGTTTTCCTTGGTATTCAAGCCCGTCTTTACGTCCTTTTCGTAATAGTAAAATCCCTGCGGCTGCGGGTAATCCAGCTCTTTAACCAAGTCCGGCCAGTTCGGCGTCAGTTCCTCACCCCGGCCGATGATGTATTCCACATCGCCTACGGGTACGCCATGTCCGCCAATATGCACTCCATCGTAACCCATGCCCTTGAAACAGGCAAACATCTTGGCCGCACGCTCCAGGCGCGCCTGCTTGCCCTTATCTTCGGTCGTTTTTTCCTTGTCAAGCTGGGCCAGCAGTTCCTTCGTCACGACGCAGCCGGGCACGGTATTGCCGTTCATCGCCCGACCGGCGCCGAAAGGCAGAATGTAGATGTTGCCCATAATGGGCAGCTCCCAGCCGTTTTCCCGGATAAACTGGAGGACCTCGTGAAATTTACGCATATCATAACCGAGCTGCGGGACGATGAACTGCGCTCCCGCCTCGATTTTTTTCTTGAGCTTGTAATACTGCACCAACTGCTCGGCTTCATCACGTTTGAAGGGCGAAACGGCGCAGCCGGCAAATATATCCGTCTTCGCCAACTGGGCGGGCTTGGCAGCCGTACCTACCTCCAGCCCGGCGTTCAACTCGCCGATCAGTTTTAAACTATGCACCGGATCCAAATCGAAAACCGGTTTGGGGCGCCCGGCAAAACCACTGACGGGATAATCACCGGTCATGACCAGCAGATTACGCACCCCGGCGCGGGTCAGGCCGTGCATCAGGCCTTCCATTTGATTTCTGTTTTTATCTTTGCAGGTGAAGTGCACGAGTGGTTCAATGCCGAGCTTGACAATCTCCGCGCCTAAAAACTCGGCCGAGATGGCCGGGTTGCCGCCCGGATTATCGGTAATCGTCAGCGCGTGGATCTTACCGCTCTTGGCCGCCGCTTCGGCATTTCTAAAGACCGTTTCCTGCGCCTTTTCCGTCGCTCCCCGTCCGGGCACCAATTCCCACGTGACGGAAAAAATCGCCTTATCGAGCAAGGACTGCTTGAACTTATTCTCCATGGTTGCGCTCCTATGATTACATTTCCAGCCAGGAATCGGAATAGAGCGTTTTCCCAATCAGAACTTTCGCCGTTTTAACATAATTGGCTCCCTCCACACTCAGAGAGGACAAATCAATTGCCTCGCCATCCATCGTCCGGTAAACCAGCTTGCAAAGGTCCGGCCGGCTGCCGCCGGCGAAAGCCTTCAATTCCTCGTCAAAGGCATCCACGATGGCGCTGAACATGCCGTAACGCTCCAGCATCATCATGTAGGTCTGGTTCAGGATCGGCCGCAGATGATCCGGGGCGCCGTTGGAAACATTGGAAAGACCGCAGGTAGCCCGCAGGCCGGGCGACATCTCCTGAAAATCCCGGAACATCATCATGAACTCAACACAGCTCGGCACCTGTACCTGGCTCTGGGGGCTGGTAACGGGCGTGACAATGGGATCAATCCAAATATCCTCATTGGCGATGCCGAATTCCGCCGCCTTTTGCATCAACTCGGCCGCCAGGACGCCTCGCTCACTGGCATCACGGGGCAAACCGGCAGGCCCCCAGAGGAGGGCCACCAGGCCGGCATCGTACTTGGCGGCCAGGGGAAATTTGGCTTCCATACTCTCGGGACGGGCCATAATGGAATTAATCACCGCCTTGCCCTTTTTATTCTTATAAACCTTGAGGCCGGCCTCGATCGCCTCGGTATTGATGGTGTCGAGATACAAAGGCAGATCAACAACCGCCTGCACGGTCTCGACCACCCAGGCCATTAACTCCGCACCCTCTTTACGCGCCGGTCCCAGATTGATGTCGATATAATCAACGCCCGCCTTCGCTTCGGCGATGGCCAGCTCCTGGATCGGCTGCGGGTCCCGGTCCTTCATGGCCGCGCCTATCCTTTTCACCATAACATTCAGGTTTTCTCCAACTCTAATCATCAGTAATTCCTCCTAAAATAATTTCTCACTTCCTAAACTCCCATTTTCAGATAGGGGGTCAAATGAGCGGCTTCGCGCGGCCCGATCTTGACTTCCCATTCCGCTCCCAGCTCTTCTTCCAAATCACCGCTAACCGCGGCCACAAAGCCGGGGATAATGAGTTTTTTATGGTTGACCTTTTCCGTGATGCCGCTCTTCTTGACATACTGGCCGATGGCATCGCCGACAAACTTCCCGGCGGCCCAAGCGGTCAAAACCGACAACCCTTCCGTATCCATGACCAAAAGCCAGGCAGCGACGCGGCTCGCCTCGATCTCACCGGAAACGATAAAGTAGGTCAGGGCAAAATTGGTGGTAATCAGCACCGGCGAATCCTCGGTCGGATTACCGATCGGATAAATGCCCTGCTGCATCATCATCGGACGCTGCGGATCGGTATAGATATTGAGCCGGGCAACCGCCAGGGGGAAGATCACCTCGCCCTGGAAATCGGACAACACAATAATGCCTGCATATTTGGCGATGAAGGTGGCGGCGATCAGCGCTTCCTTCATGGGATCGGCCGTCATCTCGCAGGGGAAAGTAATCGTCGGGAAGCCCAGGGAGCGGTTCTTCGCCACCAGCGCCGCACGCCGCAAAAATATCTGGTCCTCAAAGGCGCGCCGCACGGTGCGGGCGCCGCTATCGACGACGATATCCTTGACGCCGGCCGCAGTCAGCTTCTCCGTAAGCGCGATCAGCTCGTCCATGTTATCGGCCTTCGCTGCGAGCGGGCACTTATATTCCAAGGCTAAAGCGGCCAGGGCGTCGCAATTGGCAGACGTTGCCGCATAAATCAACGGCAAGCGCGCCGCCGCAACCTTGACGGCGGCGGTCAGGGCCGCCAAATTGTCGCTGCTCAGGATCAGGGCCGCATCCGTCTCGTCCACGACCTTCTTCACCAGCGCCTCATACTTGCCGAGATCGCCCGACTCATTTTTCAGCGCGATCATCTCCGGACGGAGCACCAGGCCGATCCACTCATATTTCAAATCCTGAAAGCGCTTGATGCGGCCGGCAATTTCATCCGCGGCCATGGCGTCAGTAATGAGAATCGCCAACCCCGGTTTGTTGACAAAGGTTTTTTCATGACGGAAAAGCACCGTCTCCCCGCCGACTTTGACGACGTTGTCGCCCGTGCCGATGGTAACCGGGCGGATGGGCGGGGCCGATGCTTCCGACAAGAGCGCCGACGATTCCGCCGAGATGTAGGGGCAGGCGGCCAGTTCCGCTTTGGAGGCCGCCAAATTCATGGCAAAGGCCAGACAAGTGGGAACGCCGCACTCGCCACAGTTTGTTTTGGGCAACAGCTTAAATATTTGGATTCCTGTAAGAGCCATAATTACTCTCCTTTCACCTTCAATATTGTTAATGAATGATAATATTACCTTCCCTGCCCGACATCACAGGATCGATTCCATGGTCAGCGCCGGATGATTCTTCTCCGTCAGGAACGGCAGAATCTCATCTTCCGTGACCCCAATCGTTTCGTCGGCAATCATATCGATGAAATTCGGAATCCCTATCTCCTCGCCACGCTTCAGCAGACGCTCTCTAAGTTCATCCTTCAACATCTTCGGCAGCCACACCAGCCGCATCAGGCCACCGTCGCCGGCTATCCATTTTCTCTGGGTCACATTATACTTGCTGTGGCCCAAGAAGCCCGGCGTCACCGCGCCGCCACCCGCCGTACCGGCCAGGGTGGTAAATTTCATACCGCAGGGGGTCATGCCCATGTAATCGCGATTGACCGTCATAACGCCGTTACACATGGGCAAAACGGCAGCCAGGCATTCACAACAACCGCAAGTCGTCATCGGATCAACCATGATGCTGTAAAGGCTGACCTCGTTGATCTTCTGGCGGGAAGCGTTAAAAACAAAGGCATTGGTGCCCGTCCACTGCCCCAATTTGGGATTGGTAATTTCACCCTTGGGAATCGGCTGGTTAGGACCGGTGGGATTGATCTCAAAAGAGGCCTTGCAGTCCATCCAATTGTAGGCGCCGCAAAGACCGGTTCTTTCCGGACTGACAACGCAGACATGGTTCGGAGCGAAGGACTGGCAGAGGGTGCAGGAATAGAAGGTATCCGTGGTTTCATCTGTCATCCCTTCGATCCGGGCGTCTCTTTTGGCATAGATCTCATGGGCGCGGTTCAGCACTTCCGTTACGGCGTTTCCCTCCGTATATATCTTAACTTGCGCCTTATCGAAGATGGCGCCAAAATCCTGATGCAGTTTGGCATGGAGGATCTTCCCCAGATCGGCCAGCTTAAAGCCTTTGTCCACGGCGCCCTTCGAGACGCGAATCCAGGCGATATCGCGCTGCCCGATGTGCATGATACCCTGGGCATAATTAATCAGATGATGGATCTGCCGTTCCAGAATCGGCTCGAAATCTTCCTGCATCTTGCGGCCGGCCACCTCTACCTGAATCGCCAGGGGCAGTTTTGCCGGCGCTTCGATACCGTCCACATCCGGGCCGATGACCTCTACCCTGCCGTCTTCCACCTCGTCCAGGTTTTTGGAAACAACCAGCTCGACGGCCTGGGTTCTGCCGCCGCCGCATTCCAGATAGATGTCTTCGCCGCGCACTCTTTCACCTTCAAAGGCCGGTCCGTAGGAAACGGGGATGGGAACGGTGGCGACATTGACTTTGAGCCCCCTGACCTCCACCGCCTTCTGAACGATATGATCATGGGCGATATTGGAAACAACATGTTCGTAGGTGCAAATACCCGTGGGCAAAACCTCGGGAATCGGCGAATCGGCGATAGTGGGAAAGCCCCAGTTTATGGCGCCGGCGGCATTGGCATACCACTCGTCGGTGACAAAACCCATGGGCATGACAAAGGCGAAGGTCCGATCCTTGTTATAAAGCAGGTTGCGTCGATAGTCGCCCGGCTTGATGCCGCCGAAGGCCATCGCTACCCGGCAGGCAAAGCCCATGGCAAAAACCGCCGCCGAAATGTCGGGGCCGAAGGAAACCAGCCGCGTCGGCCAACCGATCTGCACCCCCGCCTCGACTAATTGCTCGGAGAAACGCACCCCCTCGTGCTCGGCGCACATGAAGATATAGAGGTTCTTCTCCTGCAACTCCGTGGCGATCTTTTTCGCAATCTCCGGTGAGGGCGCGGCGCCGACAATCGCCGCAAATCCCGGCGCGGTGCCATCGACAAACTCCACGCCTCTTTTCCGGAAGATGACATCATTGGCCGCACCCAGCCAGATGTTGTCCGGCAGAATGTCTTCCTGATTCGTATAGAAATTCGGGGCATCCAGGTAACGGATCGCCTCGATGATCTCCTCGGCAAAAAAAGTTGCCATGCCGGCATCCAACCCCGGCCCCAGGTACGGCAGAGCGCACTTTTCCCGGACCAGGGGCGGCAAAAGCTTCCGGCATCGGTCGAGGACCGGCTGCATGTCGGCAAGGGTCTTTACCGGTATCCCCAACATGGCATAGATGACCGGTAGATAATAGGCGGTGTCGGGAAACCCCACCTCATGGTCAGGCCCCCATTTTACGAGCGCCTCCTGATATTGTTTCTCGGCTCGCGCTACTATTTTATGAGCCCCACTGATCGCTGCTGATAAAATTAATTTCGACACTTCCAAACCTCCTTCCAGCTATCTTTAGTTGCTGATGCGCGATAAAGAGCTTCAGCGAACATGTAAACTTAAGCGGCGTCTATTTCGCGGCGCTTGGCCATATCAAACAGAACGCGATCACGGGCCTTATCGATGCCCAAGGCTTTACGCTTTTTATCGATATGCTCAATCATTAATCGGGCCGCCTCCAAGGGATCCATGGTGAACCCCCATTTGCCCTTCACGATATTTTCATAATCCTCGAAAAGCAATTTTGTGACCTCTTCACTGCCCGTGGTCGGCCAGGTGGTGCCGAAAATGGTGTAAACGCCGGAAGCGACAAAATAGTGACCGATTGCCACGGCCTTTTCACTCATCCATTCCAGAGCGGCGCCGGCTGCCGGCAGGTCGCTGATATCCTCGCCCAACCCGCCCGCTTTTACCACCGCAGTGGCCGCCATCAAGATGCGGCTGTTATCGACACAGGCTCCCATGTGCAATACCGGCGGGATTCCCACCGCCTCGCAGACGGAGGCCAAGCCTTCACCGGCAAATTCCCGGGCCGCCTCGGGCGTAAGCAGTCCGGCCTTACCGCAGGTCATGGCCGCGCAACCCGTTACCAGCACGATCACGTCATTTTTAATGAGCTCCTTGATCAGCGTCAGATTCGGATCATCATGGGTGACGCGGGCGTTGTTACAGCCGACCACGCCCGCAATGCCCCGGATGCGGCCGTTGATGATATTATCATTCAAAGGACGGTAAGAGGCGCGATAAAGGCCGCCCAACAGATAGTTGATGGTCTCCGAGCTGAAACCCACCACCTGATCCGCCACGTCATCCGGTATATCCACATTAGGTTTACGGTTCTTGTAGTTGTTGATCGCCTCCATCAAGACTTTTTTTGCCGAGGCGGTGGCATGATGCTCATCAAACTCGATGTGCATCGCCCCTTGAATCTTCGCCTTGGGCGAGGTGGTAATCAGCTTGGTATGGTAGCACTTGGCCACCTGCGCCAGAGACTGCATCTCGCATTGGACATCCACCACCATGGCATCCACCGCGCCGGTGACAATCGCCAGTTCCTGCTGTAAAAAGTTGCCGCCGACGGGTATGCCGTGGCGCATGAGAATTTCGTTTGCGGAACAGCACATCCCCACCAGGTTGATCCCCTTGGCGCCCGTGGCCAGCGCTGCTTTCTGCATCTCAGGATCCTTAACCACCGCCACCAGCACCTCCGGCAGGAGCGGTTCATGGCCGTGGACTACGAGGTTTACTTCATCCTTCTTCAAGACGCCCAGGTTGATCTGGCCCAGGACAGGTACGGGGTTGCCGAACATGATATCCTGCAGCTCCGTGGAAATCATGGAACCCAGCCAGCCATCCGCCAAAGCGCAACGTGCCGCTGAAAGGAGGAGACTTTCATAATCCTGATCCACTCCCATGTGGGTGCGATGCAATAACTCCACAACCTCACGGTCGATACCGCGCGGCGCAATACCCAGTTTTTTCCACAACTCCTGCCTTTTCGCCGGCGCCCTTTTCAGAAAAGGCGGCTCACCGTGCTGCCGGCCAAACTCCTCCTGACATTTCACGCCGACGTCGATCGCCACCTCCTGCACGGTACGGCCTTCGATCGCCACATCCAAATCCATGGCAAGTTGATATAGCTTCTGCTCATCCTTGATTTTAAACTCCGGCACCTCGCCTTTAGCCGCCGCGATGAAAACCTCCGTAATCCCACGGGCATGATCGGAGTGAGACGCCGTGCCGGCGGCCACCATGCGGGCAAAGTTGCGGGCGGCAATCGTTTCGGCGGTAGCGCCGCATAATCCCATCCGTTTTTTCTGCTCCACACCTTCCTTCTTCTTCGTGAGCGGCACGCGACATGGTCCCATGGCGCAGTTTTTACAGCAGCTGCCTTCCGCTCCGATAGGGCAAGGCTTCATCGCCTCCGCCCGGTCAAATATCGTCTCGCAACCGTCGGCGCTCGCTTTTTTCAGCATTTTGATCGTCGCCGGATCGATGCTTTTCTTTTCCAAATCCGTCATTATTTCCTCCTCATTTCTCTGGCTTGGCAAACTTTGCTAAGCCATAAGATCTGTGATCATTTCCCGCACCAGTTTGATGGCTTCGGGATGTCTCATGATTAAGATATCCGCCCCCGCTACCAGCAGCAGTTGCGCCGTCATGGCTTCCATGACGATTCCCCGCTTTGCGGCATCGCCGTAAAGGGCCGAGTCTTCCGCCTTGGCTTCCTTGGTTTTCCAAACTTCCCTGGCCAGATTGCAGATAATGGGAAACTGCAATCTTTCATCCTGCTGCGTAAGGGCAGCCATACGGTCACGCTCCATCACAGAATAGGTGTATTCAATGCCGTAACCCAAACCGCCGGTCGTGGGATCGACGATAAGCTGTCCATCGGGCACACCGAGGTTCCCCAGGAGAATGTTCAGTTGCTTGGCCAGGTTGATATCGATCGGGCTGCAGGCGGCTACCGCATGCTTGTAGGCAATGGCGCCGGCGCCCACCTGCTTGTAGTTGTCCTCTCCCACGGGGCCAAGCACCATATTCATGCCGTCGCAAGTCTCCGCGACCAGGCGCAAAAGTTCGGCATCCTTCTCCGGATTGCCGCTGCCGTAAACAATAACAGGCACGTCAACGGCCGCCCCAACCTGCTTGGCAGTCGCCGCCGCTTCGGCGCTGGATCTGTTCAAACCATTCGGATCCGTGCTGACAAGCTGCAGGGCAATCAATTCGGCGCCGTAGGCTTCGACGGCCTTTTTCGCCCAGGCGACGGGATCATTGATCACATCCTGATAGGGCTTTAAAGCGGCGGCCCCCCAATCGTCGGGCGCCGCATCGTAAACCTCGATGGCAATCCGGGGAGCATTGGGCATTGCGCCTTCAAACAGATGAAAGGGGTAGGAGGATTCACCTCCCACCTTTACAGCCTTGGGGCCTTTTCCCAGGACCACTTCCTTGATAGTTCCCGTATAGGTAGCTTTTGGTATGGCAAACGTCATGTTTATATCTCCTTCCTATATTAATTAGAAACGGTTTACGGGCTTAAGAGAAACTGTTAATTGCTCACTAAAGCCGCAAAGCGTCGCTGATCAGCGCACTCCTGTCTTCAAGTAAGCCAGCATATCCTCACGGCTCAGTAATTTATCCCGCCAGTTGGCGTTGGGAACCTGATCCGGCTTGCCCTCTTCATAGCAGGGGCCCAATACCTTAACTTTTTTCCCGTCAAAAGAGACCTTTTCTTCCAATATTTGCTCAGACACTTTAATTTCCTCCTTCCAAAGGCTTTTTTTATCCTGTTAATTTAGGCCGGCAGCTAATTTGGCCGCCTTTACAGTATTCAGCATCAGCATGGTAATCGTCATGGGACCGACGCCGCCGGGCACAGGGGTAATGGCGGAAGCTTTTTCCTTGACCGCATCAAAATCCACATCGCCGCAGAGTTTGGCCTTCCCCGCTTCGGTCATGCCAATCCTGTTGACCCCCACATCGATGACAACCGCGCCTTCCTTTATCATGTCCGCCGTCACCGCATTGGGCTTGCCGGCGGCTACGATCAGGATATCGGCGCGCCTGGTATGAAAGGCGATGTCTTTGGAACCGGTATGGCAGATGGTTACGGTGGCATTCGCCCCCTTCTGCTTCTGTAAAAGGATGTTGGCAATGGGCTTGCCCACAATATTGGAACGGCCGACCACCACCACCTCGGCGCCGCTCGTCTCCACGCCGGTTCTGATCAGCATCTGTTGAATTCCCGCCGGGGTGCAGGGAAGATAATCGGCCTCGCCGATCATCAGTTTGCCCACGTTGACGGGATGAAAGCCGTCCACATCCTTCCGGGGATCGATGGCATAGAGAATCTTCGTTTCGTTGATATGTTTGGGCAGGGGAAGCTGCACCAGTATCCCGTGAATCTGCGGATCGCGGTTATACTTCTCAATCAGGGCCAGCAGATCCGCCTCCGGGACATCGGGGGGCTGGTTGTCCTGTACCGAGTAAAATCCCAGTTCCTTCGAGGTCTTTTGTTTTGCCGTTACATAACTGACAGAAGCCGGATTTTCTCCCACCAGAATCGTCACCAACCCCGGAACGACGTTGTGCCTCTCCTTAAGTTGGGCTGTCTCAAGCTTCAGCTCTTCCCTAATTTGAGCTGCGATTTCATTGCCGTTGATCAATTTAGCTGTCATATTTTCTTCTCCTTTCCGGGCATTCACTACTTCACATCAAGCAAAGATTAAAATGTAACTTCATTTAATCAGGCGGTCGAAAATGGCCCAGGCAGCCTGCAGGCTTACGGCCGTATCAGGCAAACGAACGGTAGGGATACCATCCAGGTCATAACGATAAATTTCCTCGTCCGCCGGAATAACACCGGCCAGTTCCAGTTTCTGGTCCTTTACGGTCTCAAGCAAATCCTCTCCGAGGGCGCCGGACATGCGGTTTAAAACCAGGACGTCGCGACCAATATTCAACTTCAACTCTCTGATGAGATTGCGTATGCGTCCTGCCGTCAGAATGCCGCGGCGACTGGAATCGGATAACATAAAGAGCATATCCACATCCCTGGTCGTCAGGCGACTTAAATGCTCCATCCCCGCCTCATTGTCAATCACAATATAGGGATAATTTTCCGTCAGCATATCGATATATTTTCTGGCCAGGGTATTGGCGGCGCAGTAGCAGCCGGCGCCTTCCGGCCGCCCCATGGCTAATAAATCAAACCCCTGCGCCTCGGTCAGCGCTTCCTGCACCTTGTATTCGAACCAGACATCCTTGGTCATGCCCGTGGGAACTTCCTCATTCATCATTTCCCGCGTCTGGCCGATCGTGCCCTTCACTTCAATGCCCAGCACCTCGTTCAGATTGGCGTTGGCATCGGCATCCACCGCCAGCACCGGCCCCTTTTTCTTTTCCAGGAGATAGCGGATGATCATGCCCGCAAAGGTCGTTTTACCTGTCCCACCTTTTCCTGCTACGGCAATCGTGAAGCTCATATAGCTTTAGGCCGCCTCCTTCTTTTTCCGGCGCAGCCGCTCATGCACCTTGGGAAAGGCCGTGCTGTCGGTATGGGGCAAAAACATCGCCGCCATAAACTCACTCATGAATCCCGCATGATTACTTAATTCCAAATTCGTCATCATGAGGGCAATCCGTTCCGTTTCCTTTAAAAGATTCCGGGAGAAGGAGAGCAAACGCGCGCCCAGCAGGGAACCGTTGCCCACAAAGATAATGTTCTCTACCTCGATCTCCGGCAATAAACCGATGAAGATGGCCTTTTCGATGTCGAGGTGCCGTCCGAAGCCGCCGGCGATGATAAGTTGCTCCAAGTCGCCAAAATCCAAACCAACGCTTTCGAGCAGCACCTTGCAACCGGCATAGATGGCGCCTTTGGTGCGGATCAGGTTTTCAATGTCGATTTCCGTCACCACAATGTCCTGCTTGATCTGTGTTTCATCTCTATAGGCCAGGACATATTCGTAACCATCGTCGCCCTTCCGTACACGTTTAGTTGGCGCGTCACTGCGGAACTTACCCTTTTGGTCAATTAGATCCGCCTCCATAAGCTCCGCCACGATATCGATCAGGCCCGAACCGCAAATGCCGATCGGTTTTACCCGCCCGATGGTCAAGAGCATCGGTTCGCAGGTGTGAGGATTGATGCTTACTTCTTCGATAGCGCCGCGGGTCGCCCGCATACCGTATTTTATGCCCGCCCCCTCGAAGGCAGGCCCTGCGGAGCAGGAAACGCTGGCCAGCCAATCCTTATTTCCCAGGACGATCTCGCCATTGGTGCCGATATCCATATAAAGGGTCAAGGCCTCCCGCTGAAAAATACCAGACCCCAACACCCCCGCCACAATGTCACCGCCCACATAGCTGGCAACCATGGGAAAGGCATACATATGGACATGTCCGCCTATATTTATCCCCAGGTGGACGGCGCGGACCGGCGGGATAAAATTTGCAGTAGGCACGTAGGGCGCCTCGCGAATATACTTCGGGTCCAATCCCAGGAGCAACTGCGTCATGGTGGTATTGCCGGCCATGACCAGATGGGATACCAGCTCACGCTCAATACCGCTCATCTTCAAGAGCTCTTCGATGATGCCGTTGATCGTTCCCACAACCGTTTCTTGCAGTTTTTTGAGGCCGCCCGGTCTTCTGGCATAGACAATGCGGGCAATCACATCCTCCCCGTAACTTATCTGGCCGTTGTAATTGGAAGCCTCTGCCAAAGCAAAAATCTTGGAACCATCACAGTGACCGTCGGGACAAGCCACCACTTTACATTCGTTTAAGTTGAGGATCTGGCCAAAAATAGTCGTGGTGCCGATGTCCAGAACAATGGAATAGTTTTGGTGACGATTGTCGCCGGCCTCGATATTGATGAGTTTACAAGCCTTCTTGGTCAGGACCAAAGTCACGGTAACCTTCCAGTCCGCATCCCGCAACACCTGGCTCAATTTCATCACCACGCGAAAATCCGTGGAGAAGCCTTCGAGACCGTGCTGTTTCTGAATGGCATGGGTCAGACGGGTCAGGTCGCTGACATTATCATCGAGAGAAGGAGGGTCAAGTTCCACATACCTTTTGAAAACGGTCGGGTCCACGTCCCAATCCTGCACCAACTCGTAAATATCCTGGGGGGTAAGGAGATAGGAGGCCAGGCCCCGATCGCCTTTCAGCGCCAGGGCGGATTTGTCCACCTGAGATTCCAGGGGGATTTCCACGTCAACATCGGCAATTACGGAACTAAGGCAAGCCAGCCGGAAGCCATTGTCATACTCGGCCGCCGACAGCTTGGCATGTGGCGACGCGCCAACCGCCCCGCCGGTGATCCTGACTTTGCATTTCCCGCAGGTGGCATTACCGCCGCAGGAAGCATTGATATGCACCCCCGCCGCCATCGCCGCCTGCAAAAGATTTTCCCCTTCATCAACGGAGATTGCTCTCTCGCTGGGGTGAAATGTTACTTTATATTTTTCCATGAGTCTTACATAAAAAAACAAGAGGGGCGCAAGCGCCCCTCTTGTAAATTTAAAACAATCCTTTTACTTTACCGGTTTCTACATCCACGTCTATTCTTCTATAGGCGGGGTCGGAAGCCGTGCCGGGCATCAGTTTGATTTCTCCTGCCACCGGCACCAGGAATTTCGCACCGCCATAGATGAGAATGTCCCGGATCGGCAAGGTCCAGCCTTTGGGACGTCCCTTCAAGTTCGGATCATGGCTGAGGCTTAAATGACTTTTCACCATACAGGTGGCAAAATCCTGCACCGACGGATCAGCCTCGAATTTCTTGGCCTTCTCCAGAGCAACGGGCGTATAGGTTACGCCATCGGCGCCATATACTTCCTTGGCAATCTTCTCAATCCGCTGCCGGAGCGGCAGGGCATCCTCATAGAGGAATTTGAAATTGGTTTTTTCTTCGCAGGCATCAATGACGGCGTCGGCCAATTCCAGGGCGCCCTCCCCGCCTTTCAGCCAGTGCTTGGATAAGGCCACCCGGGCGCCGGCCTGCTCGGTCAAGGACTTGAGCAGCTTGACCTCATTGTTCGTATCCGTGTGGAAGCTGTTAATACAGACCACCGGGTTGATGCCTGCCTTTTTCACCGTTTCAATGTGCGCCTGGAGATTGGCAAAGCCGTTCTCCAAAAGCGCAAGGTTCTCGCTGGTATAAGCTGCATCCAAAGGTTTACCCGGCGCCACCAGCGGTCCGCCGCCGTGCATCTTCAAGGCGCGGACGGTGGCGACGATCACGGCACAATTGGGAACGAGCTTGCTCAGGCGGCACTTGATGTTCCAGAATTTCTCGAAACCGATGTCGGCGCCAAAGCCGCTTTCCGTGACCACATAATCGGAAAGTTTCAAAGCAACCTGATCGGAAATAATGGAATTTTGTCCAACAGCAATATTGGCAAAAGGACCGGCATGTACAAAGACCGGCTGCCCCTCCACGGTCTGGAGAAGGTTGGGGTTAATCGCCTTCACCATCCAGGCCGTCATGGCGCCGGCGACATCGAGCTGTTCCGTCGTGACCGGTTTGCCCTGCTTACTGTAACCGACGACAATCTTCCCCATGCGCTCCCGCATATCCTTGAGGCTGGTGGATACAGCGAGGATGGCCATGACTTCCGAACTAACGGTGATGGCAAAGCCGGAGTTCATCATGAAACCGTCCATATTGCCACCCAAACCAATGATGATTTCACGCAACGCCTGGGTGCTGAAATCGATAACCCACTTCATTTGTACATTACGGGGATCGATATCCAGCCTCTTTAATCCCTTACTGGTCAGCATCTTGTCATCGTAATTGAATTCATGCTGGATGCGTGAGGTGAGCGCGGTCATGGCCAGATTATGAGCGTTGGTGACGTTATCGATATCGCCCGTTAATCCGAGAGAGAGAGGCGTCAAAGGAACACACTGAGAAAGGCCGCCGCCGGCGGCGCCGCCCTTCACATTAAAGGTTGGCCCGCCAGAAGGCTGACGGATCGCGCCGCAGGCCTTCTTGCCCCGGAGGGATAGCCCCGGCACCAGCCCCATGGTTGTCGTCGTCTTGCCTTCGCCCAGGGGGGTGGGGGTAATAGCCGTCACATCGACATACTTCCCGTTCGGTTTCCCGGCAAGTCTCTTCAATACCTTCAAGAAGTCAACCTTGCCCAGATGGTGCCCCATGGGAATCAACTCATCCTTCTGCAGCCCCATTTCCTCAGCAAGCTGAAAAACCGTTTTCATGTGCTTTTCCGCTTCTTCTGCAACCTGCCAATCCTGCAGTTTCGTAGGATCCAAATCAGTGATCTTGAACATATTCTTCCTCCTTAGCTAACCATATAGATACATTGCGCTAATAACATTACAGCACGTACAACTGCCTTCGAGCACGGGCATATATGACAAAATGACCTTGGCATGTCAAGAAGTATTTGGCTATAAACCAGCTAAATTCTAATGATTGGCGGCAGGGTTGGAAAGGGAAAGTAAAAATCTGCTGAACCTGATTAGCACCGGGTAGATATCGACACTAGCTAACGAGCGATCCCCGTCTGCGCCGGGGCGAAGCATCCCTATTTCCCCGCATATTCCCGAATCAGTTCGAGAAATTGTCCGCCATAGAGTTCCAGCTTCCGCTTGCCGATGCCGGGTATTTTTTCCAATTCCTTCAGACTTTGGGGCCGGCTGCGCTCCATCTCCCTCAAAGCGCTGTCGTGGAAGACGACATAGGGTGGGACCGCCTGGCTGCGCGCGATCACAAGACGCAGGGTACGCAGCCTTTCCCAGAGTTCTTGGGAGGCGGGTGTTGCCTTTTCCCTGGCCTGCTTGGCGGCAAGGCGCTTACTTTTAACCGGTACGGGGTCTTTGCGCAGCTCGAATTGCTGCTCACCCCGTAAAATGGGGCCACTTTTGGGGGTGAGCCGAAATCCCCCCTTGCCTTCGATATCCGCACAGATCAGATCGGCGGCGACAAGCTGGCGGAATACGGACTTCCATTCTCTTTCCGAAAGTTCCTTACCGATGCCGAAAGTGCTAACCTTGTCGTGGCCAAAACCAATGATCCGCTCATCCGCCACTCCCAAGAGGACTTTGATGAGATAGACCGCTCCAAAACGCTGTCCTGTCCGGAAGATACAGGAAAGGGCCTTCTGCACGGCAATCGTCCCGTCCCATGTTTCCACCTTCCCCTCGCAGGTATCGCAGAACCCGCAGGCGCCGTGATGTTCCTCGTCAAAATAGCCGAGCAGTACCTGACGGCGGCACTTGGCCGTCTCGCAGAAACCGAGCATGGCTTCCATCTTGCGCTGCTGAAATCTCTTGAATTGTTCATCCCCCTCGGAAGTCTCCAACATGCGCCGGAGGGTTACGACATCCGCCAGACTATAGACCATCCAGGCATCGGCTTTTTCCCCATCCCGACCGGCGCGGCCCGTTTCCTGATAGTATCCCTCAAGCGTCTTTGGGAGATTCATATGGGCCACAAAGCGCACATCCGGCTTATCGATGCCCATGCCGAAGGCGATGGTGGCTACCATGATTACCCCCTCCTCCCGCGCAAAGCGTTGCTGGTGTTTTAAGCGTAGCGCCTTATCCAGCCCCGCATGATAAGGGAGGGCGGTAAAACCCTTGCCGGCAAGCCATGCGGCAATTTCATCAACCCGCTTGCGGCTCAGACAGTAAACGATACCCGCATCTGTTGAATGTTCCGTCTGGATAAAGCTAAGCAACTGCGCCTTCTCATTTTCCTTCAGTTCCACCCGATAATGAATATTGGGACGATCGAAGCTGGAAATGAATTGCCGGGCGTTTTCAAGCTTTAATTTCGCCAGGATTTCCCTTCTGGTGACAGCATCGGCCGTGGCCGTCACGGCGATCCGGGGAATTTGGAAAAATTGCTCCGCCAGAAAAGCAAGTTGCAGATACTCGGGCCGGAAGTCATGGCCCCACTGGGATACACAGTGGGCTTCGTCGATGGCAAAAAGAGCCAGAGGCGCTTGCTTTAACAGCTCCTGAAAAGTTGGGGTTAAAAGCCGTTCGGGGGCGACGTAAAGAAGGTCCAACTGACCGGCCAGCATTTGCTGTTCGACGGCTCTTCCCTCAACAGCGGTAAGGGTGGAATTGAGAAATGCCGCCCGGATGCCAAGCTGGCGAAGCGCATCCACCTGATCCTGCATCAGCGCAATCAGGGGGGAAATCACCACACCCACCCCGTTACGGATCATAGCCGGAATCTGGTAACAAAGTGATTTTCCGCTGCCCGTGGGCATCAATACCAGGGCATCGCGTCCAGCGATCAATTCATTGATGATTTCTCCCTGATGACCGCGGAAGGACTGATAACCGAAGGTGGTGCGTAATATGCCGAGAGGATAATTCTTGCTTACATCCGTCATTATTCCGCACTTTAATTTAGGTAAGATTCCAGGAGTTAGCAAAAGGGGGGTCGGCGCTGCCGAAAATAACCGGCATTCTGAAACCTCCCCCCCGTAAGCGATACAGCAAAGACTACGATAAAATCGCGGACCTGCATCATGGTGTTGCTGGCGCCTCCAGCGTTTCCGGCGCTTCTTCCGCTGTCGGGGTAACTTCTGCTGGAGCAACTGCCGCTGGGGCAACAACTGCTGGGGCAACGACTGCCGGGGCAACGGCCGCTGGGGCAACGGCTCGCGTCGCGAATTTCGGCATAAATCCAAATATCTTTTCGGCAAGCTCGAGGGCCATATCGCCGAGATTCGGCTTAAACAGGTGGTATGTCTCCTTGGCGGCGTGCGCCGCCTTCCAGTAAACGCTGCCCGTGGCGACATCAATCATTTTTATTGCCAGGCCAACTTCCCCGGCCTTCTCATCGGAGATGGTAAAGTAACCCCATTTTCCTACCTCCGCCACGATAATGGTGTCCGCCTGATAGATTTCCCCTATTTTCCGGCACCTCTCCTTATCGGAAACCTGCAACGCTCGCAATTTTTGCGTGTAGCTCAGCACGGCATCCTGCAACTCACTGTTTGCCTCCATCTGGGATTTGGCCGTCACTTGGTCTATGACCCGTGCGAATTTTTTCGTACCAACGGCGGCGCCATAAATCGCCTTGGTCACCTTGTCGGCTTCCTGATCAGCGCCTTCGGGCATCTTAACCGCCGGCAGCACCACCACCACCCCTGGCGCAAAGGTGCTGGCATTCGACGCAATCTCATTGTAGTTAAGAGAAGCGCAACCCGATACCATCAGGGACAACAGACTTAGAGAAAGTAAAATAGTTAGCTTTTTCATCTTTTCCTCCCGCCACGATAGATATTTGACTTGCCAAGAATGTTTTTCACGCTATTCGTATATGAAAAATGCACTTTTGTGTCAACACAATAACTATTCAGTAAAGCACAAGTTCCGGGGCCGCAGGCAGCAGACCTTTGGCGGTGGCGAGGCGGAAGAGCAAGGCAAGGGCCTGCTTGCCCTCCTCCCCCATGTCCACCGTCAGGTCGCTTACGTACATCTTTACAAATTTTTCGCCGAGTTTCCGGTCAATGCCACGGCCCCACTCCAGGGCATAGGGGATTGCTTCGTCCTGGTGGGTGTAGCCATAGTGAATGCTTTCCTTAAGACCCAGAGACAGTTTGCGCGCCATTTCCTCGCCCAGGTCTTTGCGCACCACATCCAGCCCCAGAGGTAAAGGCAGGCCACCCGTCTCCTTTTCCCAGAACTCGCCAAAGTTGAGCACCTTGTGAAAACCTTCCTGATCATAGGTTATCTGGCCTTCGTGGATCAGAAGACCGGCGTCAAATTCACCCGCTGTAACGCGTTCCATGATCTGGTCGAAGGGAATGTCCACATGCTCAATCCCTTCCATGTATATCTGAAAAAGCAGCGTCGCCGTGGTCATCTTGCCCGGCGTGGCGACACGCTTTCCTTTCAACTCCGCCAGGGTGTGGTATTTTTTTGAGACGAGCACCGGCCCGTAGCCTTCGCCCATACTGGCGCCTGTCGCCATGATCCAGTACTTATCGGCAACATAAGGATAGGCGTGGGCGGAGATGGCCGTCACCTCCAGTTCCGCCTTGAGCGCCCGTTCGTTAAGCGACTGGATGTCTTCCAGCATATGTTCGATCTTGATCCCCGCAAGCTTTACCTTGCCGCTGGCAAGGCCATAGAACATGAACGCATCATCGGGGTCGGGGCTATGGCCGACTTTGATTATTTTTTCAGGCATGTTTTGTCCTTTCTTTTACTAATTTTTCGCACCTTACCCGCTCTGACGCCTTGCGTCAAGCAGCTTATCTTCAAATTTCCAGCATCAGCGTGGAAAGTTCCTTGATCCGGTCACGGAGCGCCGCCGCCTTTTCGAACTGTAGTTCCTTGGCAGCCGCTTTCATCTCTTCTTTCAGTCGGCGGATCAGGGCCGGGAGTTCCTCCTCGGAGAGATAGGCTGTCTGTTGCTCTTCCACCCCCGGCACCTTGGCATAATCGGCCTCATAGACGGAAGCGAGAATGCTATGAATCGACTTCTTGATACTTTCGGGCGTAATGCCGTGCTGCTTGTTATAATCACCCTGAACGGCCCGCCGCCTTTCCGTTTCCCTCAGACAAGCTGTGATGGCGGCGGTCATCCGGTCGGCGTACATGATTACCTGCCCGGCCACATGGCGGGCGGCGCGGCCGCTGGTTTGAATCAGGGAACGTTCGGAACGGAGAAAACCTTCCTTGTCCGCATCGAGGATGGCGACCAGCGACACCTCCGGAAGATCAAGCCCCTCACGGAGCAGGTTGACGCCGACCAGCACATCAAACTTGCCCAGGCGCAAGTCCCGAATAATGTTCACCCGGTCCAGGGTGTGCACATCGGAATGCAGATACTTTACCTTGACGCCCAGTCCTTCGTAGTAGGAGGTTAGATTTTCCGCCATCCGTTTCGTGAGCGTCGTCACCAGAACCCGCTCCTGCTTCTTTACCCGCTCCCGGATCTCGCCCAAAAGGTCATCCACCTGCCCCTCGACGGGTTTCACCACGATCGCCGGGTCCATCAAGCCCGTGGGGCGGAGGATCTGCTCCACCACCCGGCGCCCTGCCTCCTTTAATTCGTAGGCGGCCGGCGTGGCCGAGATATATAGCCGTTGGTTGGGCATCGCCTCGTATTCTTCAAACCGGAGCGGCCGGTTGTCGAGGGCGGAAGGCAGGCGGAAACCGTAGTTGACGAGTGTTTCTTTGCGGGAGCGGTCGCCCCGGTACATCCCGTTCAACTGGGGGATAGTGGCATGGCTTTCGTCGATGACGACCAGGGCCTCCGGGGAAAGGTACTCCATCAAGGTGGGTGGCGGCTCGCCGGGTTTTCTGCCGGTCAGGTGGCGGGAATAATTTTCGATACCCTGGCAAAAGCCCATTTCTTCCATCATTTCAATGTCGAAACGGGTGCGTTGTTCCAGGCGCTGGGCCTCCAGCAGCTTGTTTTGGGAAAGCAATTCCGGTAGCCGAAGCGCCAGTTCCGCCTGAATATCCGCAATGGCCCGTTTCATGTTGTCCTGCGTGGTCACGTAGTGGCTGCTGGGGTAAAGGGCGATCCTGGAGAGACGCTCGAGTTTGCGCCCCCGCAGCGGATCGACAACGGCAATAGCTTCCACGGTATCGCCGAAAAATTCCACTCGGATCGCCCGTTCCTGTTCGTAGGGGGGGAAGATCTCCACGATGTCGCCCCGCACGCGAAAGGTTCCCCGGTGGAAGTCGATATCGTTTCGTTCATACTGCATCTCTACCAGGCGGTGGAGCATGTCATCACGCGCGATTTCCATACCCTCGGCCAGGGAAAGCAGCATGGCCTGGTAGGCCTCGGGGGAGCCGAGCCCGTAAATGCAGGAGACGCTGGCCACAATAATCACGTCCCGGCGTTCCAGCAGGGAACGGGTGGCGCTGTGGCGCAGCTTGTCGATCTCGTCGTTGATGGCGGAATCTTTTTCGATGTAGGTATCCGTGCTGGGGATGTAGGCCTCAGGCTGATAGTAGTCGTAATAACTGACGAAATACTCCACGGCGTTTTCCGGGAAGAGGAGCTTGAACTCCCCGAAGAGCTGGGCAGCGAGGGTCTTATTGTGGGCAATAATCAGGGCCGGCCGCTGGACTTCCTGAATAACATTGGCAACCGTGAAGGTCTTGCCGGAACCGGTAACGCCCAGAAGCACTTGATGCGGAGCGCCTTCGGCCAGGCTGGCAACGAGCTGGGCAATGGCCCGGGGCTGGTCGCCCTGGGGCGCAAATTCTGTGACAAGCTTAAATTTCTGCATGTGCCCTGGCGGCAACCTTCGGCATAATGGGATTGAACATGCCTTTCCCTATCAGATTTTTTTAACCCTTACCATGTTGGTGTTGCCTTTCCCAATGGGGTGCCCCATGGTAATGACCACGATATCGCCTTTGCCTAATTGGCAGATTTCCCTGGCGACTCGCCCCGCCGCCTCGATCATGCCGTCCGTATCGCGGGGTTGCCTGATCAAACGGGGCTGACAGCCCCAGGAAAGGGCGAGCCGTTGAAATGTTGCCCTCTTTGAGGTAAGCACAATGATCGGCTGCCTGGGACGGAAACGGGAAATGTGCCGGGCCGTCTGCCCGGATTGCGTATGGGCAATGATGGCTTTGGCATCCAGATTGGCTGCCAGCATGCAAGAAGCCTGCGCCACCGAGGCGGAGATATCGAGCTCCGGCACCAGTCGGCGAAAGCCATCGTAGGCCAAACCGGTTTCCGCCGTTATCACCAGCCGCTGCATAAAGGCCACCGCTTCTGCGGGATAGCTCCCGGTAGCGGTTTCTTCAGAGAGCATAACGGCATCGGTCCCGTCCAGGACAGCATTCACGACATCCGCCGCTTCCGCACGGGTGGGGCGGGGGGCGTCCGTCATGGAGCGGAGCATCTGGGTGGCCGTAATTACCGGTTTCCCGGCATGATTGGCTTTGCGAATAATCATTTTCTGAAGCAGCGGCACATCCTCAGGCGGTATTTCCACCCCCAGATCGCCTCTGGCCACCATGATGCCATCGGCAATCGCGATAATGGCCTCAATGTTTTTGATCGCCTCATGTTTCTCTATCTTGGCTATGACAGGGATGTCCTTACCTGCTTCTTTAATCAGTTCCTTGACGAGCCGGATATCAGCCGCCGTTTTTACAAAGGAAAGGGCAATGTAATCCACATCGTTTTTAATGCCGAAGCGCAGGTCTTCTCTGTCCTTGTCGGTCAGGGCCGGGGCGCTGATCGTGCCTGTCGGCAGGTTGATGCCCTTGTGGGAGGTAAGCTGACCGCCGGTGATGACCCGGCAGGTGATATCCTGGCCGTCGCTGGCGAGCACGGTCAGTTCCAGCAATCCATCCGCTAATAACAGCCTGTCCCCATTTTTCACCTCCTTCGGCAGATCGGGATAGGAAACAGAAACAACCTCGCGGTTGCCGACCACCGGGCGGCTGGTCAAGATAAACTTTTCCCCCGGTTGGAGCAAGATTCCCGGTTCCGGGATCAGGCCGATTCTGATTTTTGGCCCCGCCAGATCCTGGAGAATGGCAATGGGCCGGTCTGAAGCGGCAGCTATTTTACGGATCAGCTTGATTTTTTTCCCGTGTTCCCGCTGTGTCGAATGGGAAAAGTTCAACCGGACCACATCCATGCCTTCTTTGATCAAGGCGGTAATCACCTCTGTCGTAGCGCTCGCCGGACCGATAGTGGCGACAATCTTGGTTTTTCGCATGGAACATCCTTTTTTTGCAAGTTAATCGGGGCAACTCATTGCTAAAAGGACAATAGCCATAATAAACTTTCTGTCAAGCATTCCTTTGATAATTGGGTAGAGTAGAGAACTGGCAATGATTCCCGTAGGCTGTCTCTGACCTTATGCCGCTTGCGCAGATGCGTTATCAAACGCTCTTCCACATGGTGCCGTATTTGGCCCATTGATTGGCTGCAATTGCGATAGTGAAAGTAGCCTACCCAGCCGCGCACGGTGGCGTTGACCTCGTTCACTCCCCATTCAAGCGGCATTATCGTCCGATTTCTTGTCGTTAGATTGGTGACCCGGTCTTTGATGGTCTGCAAGGATTTCTTTGAAGGTTGGACATGGGGACAATGATTCCCCGTCTTTCCGCTTTTCCCCATCCAGATGGTAAATCCAAGGAAGTCAAACTTCCCCCCGAAGGCATTGACTATCCGAGACCTTTGCACAGCTCCCTTATTCGTCACTCCGGTGGAAACCGGAATCCAGAAAGTACTTGATAATACTGGATTCCGGCTTTTGCCGGTATGACATAATTGCTGGTTTTGTGTAGTTGTGCAAAGGTCTCCCCCCATGAAAAAGGGAGTTCTTATCAAAAAAATTGGCAAAACCGCGAAATTGAAAGATAATTTTGGTCGGGGCGAGAGGATTTGAACCTCCGACCCTCTGAACCCCATTCAGATACGCTACCAAGCTGCGCTACGCCCCGACTTTTACAGTAGGGTCACTATCACCCTGGGCACGGCATGTCAAGACCCAATCTATCGTCCTGGATATTCGACAAACTAATCCAACATAAATTGCTTGTATGAGCCCCATCCCG